>Ga0065165_1001921_pt1 | contig 19835 bp, 27 predicted proteins | sample AraplaMF_Cvi_mMF_FD_63813 | JGI IMG/M metagenome (GOLD analysis project Ga0065165, IMG submission 63813) | Arabidopsis root microbial communities from the University of North Carolina, USA - plate scrape MF_Cvi_mMF (version 2) (version 3) | ecosystem: Host-associated > Plants > Roots >...
CCCAGAGGATAGCTCACCCCCACCCAACCCTCCCCCATCAAGGGGGAGGGCTTTTTGTTCGCCCCACTTCGCCGGTCCGGCAATTGAGTACGGACCCTGGGGTCAGCGCAGCCAGCGTGCCATCTCCGGAAAGGCCGGCAACCCGGTCGCCGCGGCATGGCGCGGCTCGGCGCTCATCCCGAAATATTGCAGCATCGGCACGCCGAAAAAGTCGCCAGCGCCGAACGCCTTGAGCACCGCGACGCTGCCCCCACGATAACCACCCTCGTGGAACACCAGCGCCGGATCCACCTCCGCCGCCAGCGCCGCGGCCCACGACCAGGCGATCGCCGCCATTTCCTCGCCGGGATCGTGCGGCACCTCGGTCAGCGTCGGGCGGAGCGCCGGATCGGTGACGGCGATATGGCCGGCCTCGTGGAGCAGGTCGCCGGGCCATTGCAGCCGCGCGGGATCGACCAGCAGCCGCCCGTCGCGGATCGCGATCCCCGGCACGACCATACCATCCTCGAGCTCCGCGATTTCCACCTCTATGCCGATCCGCGCGATAAAGTCGGTGAGGTGGGCGACCACCGGATCATCGAAAGCCATGCCGCCTTCTATGGTTCGGCGCCGAGCGCGTCGAGATCGTCGATCGTCGCCAGTAGCTTGCCCTTACTGATCGAACGGGTCGCGCGGCGGCTTCTTCAAAACGGCAGCCTCGCAGCGCCGCATCCCGGCGATGGCCTTGCCGGAGCCTTCGAGGGGGATGCTGCCGACCAGCTTGTCCTTGTACCAGAAGCCGATCTTGGAACTCGCCGCGATGTCGGAGAGGATCTCCTCCCCGCTGAAAACGACCATGAAGCCGCGCATTCCGTCCTTGCCCATATGGCCGGTCGCGGATCTTTGACCCCAGCCGTTGTCGAGCTTTCCACCCTTCAGGAAGCTGACCTGGATCTTGTATTCCTTGTTCGGCTCGACCGATTTGAGCTCGGGCGAGCGATACAGCATCACGCCAGCGCGCTTGCGCGGCCTCCAGTGGAAGCTGACGTCGCCGCCACTCTCGAAAGAGGCCGTCATGGCGCAGTCGCTCTTCTCGAGATTTGTGGAAACGGTCCAGCCAAGGATATTTTCGGTAACGTCTTGCGCCGCAAGTGCCATGGCGAAGATGAACATGCTGGTCTCCAACTAGGGCCTGCGCCGGGCAGATGCCGCTTTAACATTATCGTGGGGAGCCGCCGGCCATCGCGGTCTGAACCTGAAGACGGGGAAAGACGTCCTCCAGCGGCCTGGTGTCGGGCAAGACATACACATATCCGCCCTTCTCCTCGAAAAGGGGACGGATACTATTGTCGTAGAGCGCCTTGGGCACGTTGATGCACCCGAAGGTGATGCGATTGTCGTCCGGCGTCGGTGACAGCATCCGCTCGCGGCGATGCTCCTTCTTGCTGACCGTCGGCGGGATCGGGTGAAGGGCGACGGAGTCGTCATAGTCGACCCAAAGAACCGTCTGTCCTCCCCAGGCCTCTCCATATTTCGCGAGGAAGCGCCCGGCCGGGGTCGTTCTCTCCGCCGGCCCGATCTCGGCGAGATCCTTGCTGCCGACGCCGGGGGTGGCGTCATCCCCGGCGGCGACACCGATCAATACCGGAGCCTCGGCCAGCGGCGTCCCGTCGGCGCCGAACAGAAAGAGCGAAGCGCTGTTCTTGTCGATGATGGCATAGGGCAAGGAATCATTGTCGCCTGTCGCGGCGACCCATTCGGCAACGCGGGTCACCGCCGACGGGGTTGCTTCACCTTCGCCTTGCGCGGCCCCGACCTTCCACCACGCGATCCCGGCCTCTACCTGGTCGGTCTCGGCCTCCGCCTGTGCCTGCTCGGTGCCGGCTTCTTGTGCGATGCCAGCCTTCCACCACGCGGTGTCGGCCACCACCTGGTCGGTGCCCGCCTCCGCCTGCACGGTATCGGTTTCGACCGGCGCGGGCACGGCCTCGGCTTGCACGGTCTCGGTCTCGACCTGCGGGGTTCCGGTCTCGGCCTGCGCGGTCCCGGCTTCCGTCTGCGGGCTCCCGGTGTCCGACCGCGGGGGGACGGCCTCAGCTTGCGAGGGGCCGGTCTCGGCCTGAGGGGAGGCAGTCTCCGCCTGCGGCATCCCAGGCTCCGCTTGCGTGGCGCCGACCTCCACTTGCGGGGTCGTGACCTGCTCCTGCAAGGCACCGGTGCCGTACGCCGCCCACGCAGGCGCAGCGGCGCACAACACCAGCCCTGCAGTCACCAGGGAGCGATGGATCGCTTCAGGCGCTCGAAATGGAATCGCGGCTGCCCTCAGGAGAGGGCTGACGCAAGCAATCACGGCGCGATCAGCATTTACCGGCGCGCGCGATTAATTGCGCGGCCGCTTCGGCTTGCTCTCCAGCACCTGCACGCGCTGCTCGACGCTGTCCACGCGGGCGTTGAGCTGATCGAGACGCTGGGTGTTCTGTTGCGCCTGCTGCGACGCCGCCTGCGCCTGGCTCAAAGCCGCCTTCGCCGTGCCGTCGGTTTCCTGCAGTTTCGCCTCGAGCGCATCGATACGCTGGCTCAGGGGAGCGATCTGTTCCTGCACATATTGCTCTGTGGCGCAGCCACTCAAGCCCAGTGCACTACCCGAAATCAGGATCGAAAAAGCGGCCTTCCTTAGTAGGGTCGACATGGATTATCTCCCGCTAGCCTGCGACGCCCTGCAACGCGGATCAACGGCGATTGTTCCATGCGCGCATCAAATATTCGTGCGGCGTCACAGGATCCGGGCAAAATCGTCCCTTCGCTTCCGCGATTCGCAGCATCCCAAATGCGTGGTTGCTTTCCGTAAGTCCCCTCGTGAGCGACATTTTCACGCGGCTCAAAGTCTAGCCGTCTGTCGCGAAAACACCGTAACGCGCGCGCCATGCAGCCACTTCGTCCTGCAGATGAGCGGGGGCAACTTCTCCCGAGACGACAAGGCGGGCGACGTCGTTCTCGGGGTGCATCAACATCTTCTTCGATCCGTCGCTGAACCAGACGGGGACGAGCCGATCGCACAGGCTGTCGAGGATGGCTGCGGCCATATCCTTCTCTATCGCGACACTGCCGGTGATCGCGCGGACGTTGATCGAGACGCCCTCGAAGACGTTGCGCGGCTCGCGCTCGAAATTGAGCGATACGAGCAGGCCGGACCGGTCCGGCCGGGCCTCCTCGGGCATTTCGGCGACTCTTCGCCAGGCGCAGAACCAGGTTCGGCAGATATGCGGGCGCACCGCGTGGATGCTGCAGCCGTGCGAACCCAGGTGCGGACACGGCGTTCCCGCCGGCTTCTTGAAATCGGGCGTGTCCACCGTGAGCACGGTGCAACACGCCATGCAATCGCCGCAGGTACGATCGGCGAGGACCGGCCCCAGCAGCATGGTTTCCAAGTCTGTCTCGCTGTGCATTCGCGCAGGCCTGCATCGGGGCTTGCGGGAATACAATAGTCGGGAGCGACGCCAGCTGCGACGCCTTGCTCGCCCTCGATGGGCAACTCCGCATCGCGCGGGCGGCGAAAAGTCGGCCTGTTACGGCTTTGCCTTGCAAAGGGCCGGGGGACGCACCGATCGGCCATTCTGTTGCAATAGCCAGCTTTTTGACAGCACCCGGTACAATCGCGGTTTGCCGCCATCGATCATGTAGGGAATTGCGAAGCCCCAAATTTCAACCACTAGCGCCCACTTTTTGGACGGAAGCTGAATCTCGTAATGGTTGGCATCGCAAAAGCGCTTGCGGAGGTCGGCTGAGGTCCCGACCCTGCCCTGACTCGAGACGCGAACCCAATCGTCCAGAAATTTGTCCTCCACCAGGAGGCCTCGATGAAGGAAGCTCAGCCGCAAATTCGTCCTGGTCAGGTCGCCGAAGTCCTCGGGCTCAGCTTCATATTCGCGATATCCGCGCATGGTGGTCGCCATTTCCGTCGCTCCTTTAGCTCAGGCAACGGCACCACACCGCAACCCCCGGAGCCGGGCAAGTCGCCAAAACGTGCGACCCCGAGTCCGCGGCACAACGAAAAAGGGCGGCCCGTTGCCGGACCGCCCCTTCGTTGTCTCCGAGAGACCGCTTAGCGCTTCGAGAACTGGAAGCTGCGGCGGGCCTTGGCCTTACCGTACTTCTTACGCTCGACCGTGCGGCTGTCGCGGGTCAGGAAACCGGCCCGCTTCACCGGGGTGCGCAGGATCGGCTCATACTTGGTCAGCGCCTGGCTGATGCCGTGCTTGACCGCGCCGGCCTGGCCCGAAAGGCCACCGCCCTTGACGGTCGCGATCACGTCGTACTGGCCCTCGCGCTCGGTGATGCCGAACACCTGGTTGATCACCAGACGCAGCGTCGGACGCGCGAAATAGACTTCCTGGTCACGACCGTTGATCGTGATCTTGCCGGTGCCGGGCTTCAGCCACACACGGGCGACGGCGTCCTTGCGGCGGCCGGTCGCATAGGCGCGGCCGTACTTGTCGAGCTCCTGCGCGCGGAGCGGGGCGCGCTCGGTCGGCTCGTCGAGCTGGCCGGCGAGATAGGCCTCGGCGCGGGTGTCGGCATCGGCCTGGGCGGTCTCACGCTGCTCCTGCAGCGCGGCGCCGAGATCGGAAAGGGACTGGCGGTTGTCGGTCATTACGCGCCCACCTTGTTCTTGCGGTTCATGCCCGCGATATCGAGGACTTCGGGGTTCTGGGCTTCGTGCGGATGCTCGGCGCCCTTGTAGATGCGCAGGTTGCGCATCTGCTGACGGCCCAGCGGACCGCGCGGGATCATGCGCTCGACGGCCTTCTCGAGCACGCGCTCGGGGAACTGACCCTCGAGCACCTTGCCCGCGGTGATCTCCTTGATGCCGCCCGCATAGCCGGTGTGCTTGTAGTACACCTTCTGCGCGAGCTTGCGGCCGGTGAAGCGCACCTTGTCCGCGTTGATCACGATGACATTGTCACCGCAATCGACGTGCGGGGTGAAGCTGGTCTTGTGCTTGCCGCGAAGCACGTTGGCGATGATCGTCGCCGCGCGACCGACCACCAGGCCGTCGGCATCGACGATGTGCCACTTCTTCTCCACCTCGGCCGGCTTTACCGACTTGGTGGTCTTCATGAGCGCCTTCATGGGCTGGACCTCTTGAGTTAAAACGCAAGCGCGCCGCCGTTGCCGGCAGCGCGGTTGGCGGGCCTATCGCGGAGGGGGTGTCGAAAGTCAAGCAAAAGCGCGGTTTTGCTGACGGGTAAAATAATACCCGATCGCCGCGAGGGCTCAGTGTTGCTCCACGCGGACGGTGGTAACCGTGACCAGCAACCGCTCTTGCGCACCCTCGCCGATCCGCGCTTCGCTGCGCTCGGTGCCGATGCGCAGGAGGCCGGTGCGCGGATCGCTGGTCGAGCTGTTGACGATGACGAGCCGGGCGGTGCCGCCGACGACCTGCATCTCGCCCGTGGCACGCGTTTCGACCTCGACCGTGTCGGCGGTGCGGGTCACGCTGCGGTTGCCGTCGCACTCGATCGATCCGCCGAGCGGTGAGCGGCCGGGAATGTGCACGGGTCCGCTTCCCGCCGGCAGGCGCGCATCGTCGGGTGCCACGGTCGTCACCAGCGAGGCGAGCATCGCCGCCTGCCGGTCGGCCGGCATCGCGCGCAGCGGCGCGGCGATGCTGGCGGTGAGCGTGCGGCGTTCTTCCTCAGTCGAGTGCGCGCGGCGGGTCAGCATTGCCGCGACGATGCCGTCGGCGAGCGCGTCCCACAGCTCGGGACCACTCTCGATCGCCGTCACATGTCCCGCACTATCGAGCCGAAACCGGATCGGGCGGCCTACCAATGAACCATAAGCCCGCTCGAACATGCCGCTTGCGCCTTCCGGTCCCTCGCCATCGGCGCGCAGGATCGTCACCTCGGCGCTATAACCCTCGCTGTCGCGCGCAAAGTGGACCCGGCGCTCGGTGGTGTAGCGGCGGTGGTCGGTGCCTTCGGTCTCGACGCGTTCGGTTCTGACGGTGAGGTCCCGGTCGAGCGGCGGCGCGAACGGGGCCGCGCCCGCCTGGAGCGCGGCGGCGAGCAGAAGCGCGATCAGGCGCAGGTTTCCTCCGCGATCCAGCCGTGTACGGCTGCGCTCGCGGCGACCGGCCAGATTTCGATTACCGGCAGGTCATAGGAGTGGAGCGCGACGATCCGCGCCTCGAGCCGGCGCGCCAGTTCGGGTGTGGTCTTGAACAGCGCCGGGACTTCCTCTCCCCGTTCGACTACACCTTGCCAGCGATAGATCGAACGGCATGGCGCGAGGATATTGGCGCAGGCCGCTAGCCGTTCGTCCACCACCGCCTGCGCCACGCGTTCCGCTTCCCCCGTGTCGGGGAAGGTGACGTGGAGCAGGGCGATGTCGCTCACCGGCGCCGTCCGATCGTGTGGACGCCCCAGGTGGTGGCGACTACCACCAAAGCGCCGGTGAGCTGGTGGAGCGCGGCCAGCCAGATCGGCACGCTCGCCATCACCGTAGCGATGCCGAGCAGGATCTGCGTACCGAAGGCGCTGTGGATCGCGACCGAGGCGGATCGGCTGCCGGCGGCGCGGGCCTTCCGGGCAAGCACGACCAGCATCGCCACCACGACCCACGCCCACCAGCGGTGGATGAAATGCACCATCGAGGGATCGCTGATGAGCAGCGCACCCAGCGGTCGCGAACCCAGCACTTCGGCGGGGAAGAAGCGGCCGTTCATCAGCGGCCATTCGTTGGTTACCAGTCCGGCGCGCAGCCCGGCAACGAACGCGCCATAGACCAATTGCACCAGCAGCACCGCTCCGGTCGCCACGCCGAACGCGGTGAGCAGGGCCGGCCGCTCGCCGGTGCCGCGCGCGAGTGCGCGCAGATCGAGCGCGGTCCACACCACGCCGGCGAGCGTGAACAGAGCGAGCGAGAGATGCGCCGCCAGCCAGAAATGGCTCACCGCGGTGCTGCTGTCATTGAGCCCCGACTTGACCATCAGCCAGCCGAAGGTACCGAGCAGCCCGCCCAATGCGAGCAGCGCGAGCAGCCGCGTGTGATAGCCGTACGGGATGCGCTTGCGCACCCAAAACCAGATCAACGGCAGTGCGAACACCATGCCGATCAGCCGGCCGAGCAGGCGGTGGAGATATTCCCAGAAGAAGATCGCCTTGAAGCCGGCCAGCGTCATGCCCTGGTTGAGCTGCTGATATTGGCCGATCTTCTTGTAGTTCGCGAACTCGGCCTGCCACTGCGCATCGTTGAGCGGCGGAATCGCACCGGTGATCGGCTTCCACTGCGTCATCGAGAGGCCGGATTCGGTCAGGCGGGTAATACCGCCGATCGCCACCATGGCGACGATCATCGCGGCGATCACGAACAGCCAGGTTGCGATCGACCGCGGCCGGGCAGTGGTGAAGGCGGGGGAGGCTTGCAACATGCGCGGCGGTCTAGCCCAGCGCGCGCGACCAGTCGATCTTTGCTTTCCCCCGCCCCATGCGTCACTTCATGCGCTGCTGCCGCGCATTGAGTTCCTTCTTGTTGATGTCCGTCGACGCCTGCTCCTCGATCGCGAAGTCGATCAATGCTGTCGCGCTGAGAACGCCCACGAGGATCGTGAAGGCGCTGAGCAGTCCGTGAACGAGGAAACGTTCGTTCGTGATGTAAAGGCGCTGGCGCCGCGCATAGCGATAGTTCAGCCACGCGATGACAAAGGCGCCCGCCAGCGCCACCGCGGCAAAAAGATATAGCATTTTCGACCCTACGTTTCCCTCGCCCCCGCGTGGCTTCGTAGCTTGTGCCGGGCCTTGGCCCCGTCCCGGCGTGCCAGCCTTAGCTTGCCTGATTCTGATCAGGCAATAGTCCTGTCGTGCTAAAAAATCGGGCCGATGATATATTGTAACTTTTGCGGCCTGTGCCTATAAAGCGCCCATGCCGGTGAGTCTCACAGCTTCCCGATTCTGGGAAATCGTTGACGCACGCTTCGATCGGTTCGCGATCGGGATCGGTAGCCTGTGCCTGGTACACTGTCTCGCGACCACGATCCTGCTTGCCGTATTGTCGACCGCGGGCAGCTTGCTTGATCCGCGCATCCACGAGATCGGGCTGGGGCTGGCGATCGTGTTCGGCGTGATCGCGCTTGGCCGCGGCATCTTCATCCATGGCTATATGATGCCGGCGGCAGTGGGCGGCTTCGGGCTCGGCGTGATGGCCGGCGCGCTCTCGCTGCCGCATGGCGAGTTCGAGATCGTGTGGACGCTGATCGGCGTGAGCCTGCTCGCGCTCGGTCACGACCTCAATCACCGCGCCACGCACTGATCTTCACTCATAGGCGTTCCCCACGCGCCGATCGGCGACGTGCCACAGCACGCCCGCGGGATCGACCATATAGGCGATACGCAATCCCCAGGGCTGTACCGCCGGCGGGCGCGGCGCGGGAACGCCGAAGCGCGCGGGTAGATCGAGCGCGCTGATATGCTCCCACCACGCGTCGAGGTCGTCGACCCAGAGCTGCATCATGAAATTGCCGGCCCAATCTTCCTGATAGTAAGGCTGGAGCAGGAACGAACTCGGCCCGATGCCGAGGATCGCGACATCGCCGTCGAGCAGAATGCGAAAGCCGAGTACAGCGTAGAAATTGCGGCTCTGTGCCAGATCACGGGTCGGCAGGAACGGGCGGGCAAGCTCGTTGCCGGCGGGGATGGCGGTCATCGGGGTCCTCTGCGAGTCGCGTGCGGCGGAGAGAATCGCATGCTACGGCATGGGCGCAATGCTTGCCGTCGCGGTTCCGGAGGCCTAAATTCATGGCATGCACGCGCACGACCATCATGAGCATCACGGCGCGGACCTGACCAAGGCCGCACAGACGACGCTGGAGAAGTCCGGCGAGCAATGGACGGCGATGCGCGAAAGGGTGTTCGAAGCGCTGGCCGGCTTCGAGAAACCAGCGTCCGCTTATGACATCGCCGAGGCTGTCTCGAAGCTGGAGGGTCGCCGCGTTGCGGCGAACAGCGTCTATCGCATCCTCGACCTGTTCGTCGGCGCCAATCTCGCGCGCCGGGTCGAGAGCGCCAACGCCTATATGGCGAACACGCATCCCGATTGCCTGCACGATTGCATCTTCCTCGTCTGCGACTCGTGCGGCCAGACCGTGCATATCGACGACGATTCGATCACCAAAACAGTGCGTTCGGCTGCGAAGAATGCGGGCTTCTCACCCGTGCGCCCGGTGATCGAGGTGCGCGGGAAATGCTCCGACTGCGAGTGAGCTGAAGCGGCCGCCACCGGTTTCCTGTGAGGAATCGGTGCAATGATCGAGGCTGGTGGTATTGCCCGCGGGAAATCGGTAAACAGGCCCGATGGTTGATTTGCCCGCTACGCCGCTGCTCGACACGGTAAAGACGCCCGACGATCTCCGGAAGCTCAAGCCCGCGCAGCTGCGTCAGCTGGCGGATGAGCTGCGCGCGGAGACGATCTCGGCCGTCGGCACCACCGGCGGCCATCTCGGTTCGGGGCTCGGCGTGGTCGAGCTCACGGTCGCGATCCATTATGTGTTCGACACGCCCGCGGATCGGCTGATCTGGGACGTCGGGCATCAATGCTATCCGCACAAGATCCTCACCGGCCGGCGTGACCGTATCCGCACGCTTCGGCAGGGCGGGGGGCTCTCCGGCTTCACCAAGCGCAGCGAGAGTGCGTACGACCCGTTCGGTGCGGCGCACAGCTCGACGTCGATCTCGGCGGCGCTCGGTTTCGCCATCGCCAACAAGCTGGCCGCCACACCAGGCAAGGCGATCGCGGTGATCGGCGACGGCGCGATGAGCGCCGGCATGGCCTATGAGGCGATGAACAATGCGGAGGCGGCGGGCAATCGCCTCGTCGTGATCCTCAACGACAACGACATGTCGATCGCGCCGCCGGTGGGCGGGCTTTCGGCCTATCTCGCGCGCGTCGTGTCCTCGAGCGAATATCTGGGGCTGCGCAGCCTCGCCAAGAAAGTGACGCGCAAGCTGTCGCGGCGGCTCACCGCGGCGGCAGGCAAGGCAGAGGAATTCGCGCGCGGCATGGCGACCGGCGGCACGCTCTTCGAAGAGCTCGGTTTCTATTATGTCGGCCCGATCGACGGGCATAATCTCGAACATCTCATCCCGGTGCTCGAAAATGTACGCGATGCCGAGGAAGGGCCGATCCTCGTCCATGTCGTGACCAAGAAGGGCAAGGGCTATGCCCCGGCCGAAAATGCGGCGGACAAATATCACGGCGTCCAGAAGTTCGACGTGATCACCGGCGCGCAGGCCAAGGCGCCTCCGGGCCCTCCGGCTTATCAGAACGTCTTTGCGGACCAGCTGATCAAGGATGCGGAGCAGGATCCGCGCATCGTCGCGATCACCGCGGCGATGCCCTCCGGTACGGGACTCGACCGGTTCGCCAAGGCCTTTCCGGAGCGCACTTTCGACGTCGGCATCGCCGAGCAGCACGGGGTGACCTTCGCCGCCGGTCTCGCGGCGCAGGGCATGCGGCCCTTCTGTGCGATCTACTCGACCTTCCTCCAGCGCGCCTATGACCAGGTCGTGCACGACGTGGCGATCCAGAATCTCCCCGTGCGCTTCGCGATCGACCGCGCCGGCCTCGTGGGTGCGGACGGCGCGACGCATGCCGGCAGCTTCGACGTCACCTATCTCGCGACCCTGCCCAACTTCGTGGTGATGGCCGCGGCCGACGAGGCCGAGTTGGTCCACATGACGCACACTGCCGTACTCCACGACAGCGGCCCGATCGCGGTGCGCTATCCGCGCGGCTCTGGCGTCGGTGTGGCGCTACCCGAGGTTCCGGAGCAGCTCGAGATCGGCAAGGGCCGCATCGTGCGCGAGGGCAAGAAGGTCGCGATCCTCTCGCTCGGCACGCGTCTCGCGGAAGCGCTCAAGGCCGCTGACGCGCTCGATGCACGCGGGCTCTCGACCACCGTCGCCGATTTGCGCTTCGCCAAGCCGCTCGACGAAGAAATGATCCGCCGCCTGCTTGCGACGCATGAGGTGGCGGTGACGATCGAGGAGGGCGCGATCGGCGGGCTTGGCGCGCATGTCCTGACCTTCGCCAGCGACCAGGGCCTGATCGACGCCGGCCTCAAGCTGCGCACCATGCGCCTGCCCGATATTTTCCAGGATCAGGACAAGCCCGAGCTGCAATATGACGAGGCCGGTCTCAACGCCGAACACATCGTTGAAACGGTGCTCAAGGCGCTACGCCACAATGAGGCGGGTGGGGTGATCGGGGAAGTGCGGGCCTAGGCTGGAAAATCGGCCATGTGCATGCTATGTACATGCACATGGCAACCCAGATCTCTGATCCGCGCTCCAGCCGCGTCGTGGTGCTGGTCTCGCCGGCCGAAAAGCGGCGGATCGCGGCCAATGCCGCCGCGGTAGACATGACGCTCAGCGACTTCATGCGCACCGCCGCCGAACGCTGGTCCGAGCCGAGCGACGCCGAGCAGGTGCTGATGCACGACCTGCTTGCCGAGCTCGAAGCCGCCAATGCGCGCAGCGATGCGGCGCAAGCCGCGCTCGAGGCGGCGGAAGCGCGTGCCGCCGCGTTCGACGAGGACGCCTATCGCGCGCAGGTGCGTAAAGAACTGCTCGCGCGTACCGACATCGACTGGAATGCGCTTTCCGCGGCGCTGGCGCGCGGCCTGCGCCAGTGAGCATCTGGACCGACGCGCTCCGCGCCGTCCAGCAGGCGACCCTGCTCCAGTACAAGGTCGAGCAGGCGCTCAAGGTTGCCGAGGAGGCGCGCAGCCACTCGATCGCTACGCGCGAGCGGCTGATTCAGCTCGAGACGATCATCGATCTCGCGATGAAACGGCCACAACCGCCCGCATCGCCGACGCCGGAACTGCCTGCTCCCTAACCCAGCAGCCCGTGCTTCTTCGCCCAGGTGAAGTACAACTCGGGCCACGCCGCCGCGGGATTTTCCTTCGGGGTGCGCAGGCCGAATCCGTGACCGCCTTCCTCGAACAGATGCGTCTCTACCGGTACGCCAGCCGCCTTGAGCGCGGCGCGCAGGCGGACGGTGTTTTCCACCGGCACCGTGCGGTCGTCCTCGGCGTGCATCAGGAAGCAGGGCGGGGTGGCCCTGGTCACCTGCAGGTCGACCGAATGCTCGCGGACCTGTTCGGCCGTGGGATTGGCCCCGAGCAATTGGGTGCGTGAGCCCATATGGGCGATCGCCGGGTCCATCGACACCACCGGATAGAGCGGCGCCGCGAGCATCGGGCGTGCATCCAGCGTGTCGGCGGCGTCGACGGGGGCGTAGACCTTGCGATCGAAGCGCGTCGCGAGATCGGCGCAGAGATGCCCGCCGGCCGAGAAGCCCGCGATCGCCACGCGCTTGGGATCGATCTTCCAGCGCGCGGCATTGGCGCGGATCAACCGCATCGCGCGCTGCGCATCGGCGAGCGGCACATTCTCCTGATTGGCCCAGCCGTCGCCCGGCAGCCGATAGAAGAGCACGAAGGCGGTAACCCCGCGCGCCGCGAGCCAGTCGGCGAGCTCATAGCCTTCCTTGTCGACTACCACGCGCAGATAGCCGCCGCCCGGCGTGATCAGTACCGCAGCGCCGTTGGGCGTGCCGCGCGCCGGGAAGACGTCGATCCGCGGGTCGCGAATATGGTCCATCGCCCGGTCGGGCCAGGAGGGGTCCTCGCCGCGCTGGATGACATGATCGGCGAGCGCCTTGTTGATCAGGCCCGGTGCGGTGGTGCCGGGCCAGAGTCGCGTGGTCGATTGCGGCGCGGGCAGTGTCTGCTCCGCGGCAGTGGCAACGGCGGGAAGCAGGGCGGCGGTGCCGGCGAGGGCGAGGAGGCTGCGGCGGTCGAGATCGTGCATGGCACGACCCTGCCGCGCCGACGAGCGCCGCGCAACGGCTAATTGACTGACAATATGGGAAGTTGTGGAGGGCCGGGCGGCGCTCTAGGGGGACGCCGCCCGGCCGCGCCCACGAAACATGATGTAGGATGTTTCGGAGCCGTTTCCAGTGTCGCCTGCGCCGATCCGAAGCGGATGCGCGGCGACCTGAGCCATTATACCGCTTCGGGCGTGCCGAGATAATGCGCCTGTGCCGCCTCGGTCGCCTGCACCGCGAGGATGGCATGCGCCTCGGCATGGGTGCGCGGGCTGCCCTGCGGCGAGGCCGCGTCGATCACGCGCTCGAGCAGATGCTGGCCCTCGTCCCACCAACCGATCCCGCTCGCGGCGTTGATGTGGCCCTGCGCGCCGGTGTCGACGAAATGACTGCCCCAGCAGGTCGCGAGCGACCGCGCCGAGTCGATATGGATCCACGGATCGTCGGTGCTCGCGACGAGGATCGAGGGGAAGGGCAGCAATTTCCGCGGCGCCGGTCCGAAGGCGCGAAGGTGCGGGTGCTCAAACGCGCGGTCGACATCGGCCGGCGCGACCAGCAATGCACCAGCCACGGGCGACCCGAAGGGCTGGCCGGACAATTCGGCCCACCACGCCACGGCGAGACAGCCGAGGCTGTGCGCGGCCAGCACCACGGGCGCCTGCGCGGCGCGGATCGCCTGGTCGAGCTTGGTCACCCAGGCGTTGCGATGCGGGGTGTTCCACATGCCCAGATCGACGCGTGTCGTGTCCGGGCGCGCTTCCTCCCACAGGGTCTGCCAGTGCGAGGGGCCCGAACCGCCCAGCCCCGGCACGGTGAGTACGATCGGGGCGCGCTCGTCGAGATGCGAGAAAATCGTCATATGCGCTCTCCTGCGGGCGTGACCGGCGGGAGAGGCGGACAGGGGCCCGGTTGGCGGAGGCGCGGCAGGAAGACTGCTCTAGGGGGACGGCCGGCCGGCCGCGCCTCCACCATCCATGGACTTAATTCCTACTGATTAGATGGGCAATAGGACTGCGCCCAATTGAGGGGCGGTTGCGCCGGACCGAAAAGCGGGCCAGTGAGCGCCGATGGCGAAGATCCGTGCCGACCAAATGCTCGTCGATCGCGGCCTTGCCGAGAGCCGGACACGCGCCCAGGCCCTGATCATGGCAGGACTGGTATTCGCCGGCGAGCGCAAGATCGACAAGCCGGGGCAAACCCTGGCCGAAGACGCCGCGATCGAGGTACGCGGACGCGATCATCCCTGGGTTTCGCGTGGCGGGATCAAGCTGGCGCACGGGCTCGACCATTTCGGATGGGACGTGACCGGTGCGGTCGCGATCGATGTCGGCTCCTCGACCGGCGGCTTTACCGACGTATTGCTCACCCGCGGCGCGGAGCGGGTCTATGCGGTCGATTCGGGCACCAATCAGCTTGCCTGGAAGCTCAGGCAGGATCCCCGCGTCGTGGTGCACGAGCAGACGAGTGCGCGTATCCTCACCGATGCGCACATCCCCGAGTCGATCGACCTGATCGTATGCGACGCGAGCTTCATCGGTCTCGCCAAGGTGCTCGAGGTGCCGCTTGGCTTTGCGCGGCCCGGTGCGCGGCTGCTCGCGTTGATCAAGCCGCAATTCGAGGCGGGTCGGCACGAGGTGGGCAAGGGCGGTGTGGTGCGCGATCCCGCGGTCCATGCGCGCGTCTGCACGGAAGTGTCCGACTGGCTCGGCAGCAAGGGCTGGACCGTCGAGGGTGTGGGCACCAGCCCGATTACCGGCCCCGAAGGCAATGTCGAGTTCCTGATCGGCGCGCATTTCCCGTCCTGAAACAGACATTTCGCGCGATCCGCCTATCGCTTGTTGCGGCGCCGTATAATGGATAGGCTCCGCTCGCCGGGAAAGGTCCGGCCGCGCTTGGGGGAAGAGCGCGCAAGGTCGCGCCGAGGAGGGCAGGGGATTTGAGGGAAATCGCTTCGCGTAGCCAGTTGCGTCTTGCCTATCTCAGATGGGCAATAGTCACGGTGCCGTTCATCCTGCTGCTGGGCTTCACCTCGTCACGGCTGGTACCGACGGGATCCCAGAACAGCTGGTACAGCCACCTCGCCAAGCCCGATGCGATGCCGCCCGAATGGGCCTTCCCGGTCGCGTGGGGCGTACTCTACGTGCTGATGGGACTGGCGCTGGCGATGGTGATCAACGCCCGCGGGTCCCGCCTCCGTACCCCGGCGATCCTGCTCTTCGCGGTGCAGATGCTGCTCAACCTCGTCTGGTCGCCGCTTTTCTTCGGCATGCATCAGGTCAAGGCGGCGCTCATCGTGCTCGGTCTGTTGTTCGTGCTTGCCTTCGTCACCACGATCCTGTTTGGACGCGTGCGCGCAGGCGCTGCCTGGCTGATGCTCCCCTATCTGGCGTGGATCGGCTATGCCGGTTTCCTGTTATGGCAGATCGACCGGCTCAATCCCGGTGCGGAAACCATTGTCCAGTCGCGTGCGACGGACCAAATAGAGATAAATTAAGTCATACCGCTGCAAGGACGTCTATAATGCAGAGTGAGAACCGCTTCTTCGACGATCTCGCCAAGTTCGTGAACAGTGCCGCGGGCACCGTCGCGGGCATGGCACGCGAGGGCGGCGATGCCGCGCGCGAGCGGGCGAAGGAATGGATTGGCGGCCTCGACTTCGTCAGCCGCGAGGAATTCGACGCGGTCAAGGCGATGGCGGCCGCCGCACGGGACGAGGCCGATGCGCTCAAGGCGCGGGTCGCCACGCTTGAGGCCCAGCTTGGTGGCGGCACGCCGGCGGAAAAGCCCGCCGCGGCACCGCGCAGGAAGAAGACGGATGGGAACGGTTAACCTCTTGTCCACAGCTTTTTCGACAGACTTGTCACTCGTTCGCTTGTACCGCGCCGCAACAGAAGGCACCCCTGTGTCAGGCAGCAGTTTTGCCGGGGGTAGATGCTGATGCTCGACGAAGCCGAATTCGACCGGGACGACGCCCATCCCATCGACATGCTCGAGAATTATTTCTCGGCGCATGGCTGGAGCCATGAGCGCGAGGACGACGAGATCGTCGCCAAGGTCAAGGGCAGTTGGACCGAATATGAGCTGCGCGCGATCTGGCGCGAGGAAGACGGGGTTCTGCAGTTCCTCGGCTTTCCCGACATCCGCGTGCCCGACGAGCGCCGTGCCGCGCTCTACGAGACGGTGGGGCTGGTCAACGAGCAGCTCTGGATCGGTCATTTCGAGCTGTGGTCCGCGAGTGGCATCCTGCTGTTCCGCCACGCCGCGATGATCGACGGCGGCGAGGGCACCTTGACGCTCGCTCAGGCCGAATTGCTCGTGGAAAGCGCGATCGACGAGTGCGAGCGCTTCTATCCGGTGTTCCAGTTCGTGCTGTGGGGCGGCAAGACCCCGGCCGACGCGCTGGCCTCGGCGCTGATCGAGACGCAGGGCGAGGCGTGAGCCTCTCGCCGCGCCGCATCTGGTTGGTCGGTGCCGGCAACATGGCCGGCGCGATGCTGCGCCAATGGATCGTGAGCGGGACGGTTGCGCCCGCCGACGTGTTCGTCGTCAACCGCCACGACCGCGAGCTTCCCGAGGGCGTGCGCCAAGGCCGCGCCTTTCCCGATGAGGCTTTGCCGGATGCGGTGATGCTCGGCATGAAGCCGCAGCAGCTCGATGAGATCGCCGCGACGCACGGCGCCCGCATCGCCGGTGTGCCGCTGCTGATCTCGATCCTCGCCGGTGCGGGCGAAGCCTCGATCGCCGAGCGGTTCGACGCGGGTGCGATAGTGCGCGCCATGCCCAATTTGCCCGTGAGCCTCGGTAAAGGCGTGACCACGCTCTTCTCCGCCGGTGCCGATGCCGGTGCGCGCGATGCGGTGACGGCGCTGATGGCGCCGCTCGGGCTGGTCGAGTGGATCGGCGACGAGGCATTGTTCGACACGGTCACCGCGCTCCATGGATGCGGGCCGGGCTTCGTCTATCGCTTCATCGACGCGCTTGCCGATGCCGGCGCGGCGCTCGGTGTGCCCGCCGATCAGGCGCAGCGGCTTGCGCTTGCCACGGTCGAGGGCTCGGGCCTGCTCGCCGCGGCGGCGGGCGAATCCCCCGCGGTGCTTGCCGATCGCGTCGCGAGCCCGGGCGGCTCGACACGGCAGGGACTCAACGTGCTCGACGAGGGCGACGCACTCAAGACCCTGCTCCGCGCGACGCTCGCCGCAGCGGCGCGCCGGACCGCCGAGATGGCCGCCGAAGCCCGGCGCTAGAGGGAACCCTGCTTCCTCCAGACGGGTTGTTGCCCCGACATGGAATTGGAGGAAGACATGGCAACCACCACCGCTCCCCGCGACAAACAGGGCCGCTTCAAGGCGAAGAAGAACGGCAATGGCGAGCATAACCGCCATCTCGGCGCGTTGGCCGGCGCCGCGGCCGGCGGCGCCGCGCTCGGGGTGCTCGCGATGCTCACCCGCAAGGCGGTGGTGCAGGCGCCGAGCGCGCTCGCGGGCGACTGGGCCGATGCGCTCACGCTCGAGCACAAGGCGGTGCGGAAGATCTTCGACGGCCTCGAGGCGACCGACGAGAAATCCACCGGCAGGCGCAATTTCCTGTTGATGCAGCTCAAGCACATGCTCGCCAAGCATGCGGTCGAGGAAGAGAATGTCATCTATCCCGCGCTGCGCGAGTCCGGTCAGGTCGAGGCCGCGGACGAGCTCAATCGCGAGCACGGCTATATCAAGCAATATCTCTACGAGCTGGAGAACTCGCCGAGCAGTTCGCCGGAATGGGGCGCCAAGGTGCGGAAATTCCGCGCCGATATCGAGGCGCACATGGCCGAGGAGGAAAACGACCTCTTCCCGCGCCTGCGGTCGCAGCTCAGCGACGAGAAGAACAGGGCGCTGACACTGGCGATGAACAAGGAAGGCTTCAAGGTCGCCTGAAGCGCTGCGGGCTCCGGCCTGTGCCGGGGCTCGCCGCCTTGTCATGGATCATTTCCGCCGCTCGCGGGTTGCCCTCCCATTGCGCAGGAGGGCAGGCCATGTCGGCATCCAGCAAGATCGAATCCCGGCTGCTGAGCCATGACGATCAGCAGTTGGTCAGCAGCACCCATCATCCGGCCATCTACCAGCTCACGCGCGCGGAGCTGCAGGACATGCGCCAGCGATTGCGCGGGCTGCGCGATCGCGAACGCACCCTGTTCCAGCAGATGGTGCGCGAGACGCGCGGCAAGACGGAGTCGCGCGGCGGCAGTTTCCCGGGCACGTCCGAGCAGCCGCGCAAGCGCAAGCAGCTTTTCGCGCAGGCGCTCAAACGCGTGAACAACGAAGTCGACCGGATCGACCGGATGGCGGCCCGCGCGGCGCACACCGCCTCCGCCCGCCGAGCGCTGGCGCTGCGCAAGGCCGGCGAGGAATATACCGGGCCGCGCAACACGCCCGCGCCCAATCTCGGGGCACGCCCGAATCCGAACCGCAAACGCCGGTCGCATATCCCGGGAAGCCAGATCGGCAGCGTCTCGCAGGCGAACAAGCGCGCGCAGGCGGCGAAGGACAAGAGGAAGGGGAAGGCCGCCTAGGTCTTCGTCGTCGGGCTCGGTCGATCCACTGATCGCGTCACCGCGCCGCGTACAGCGCGTGGTGCGTCAGAATGTACAGGACATCGCCCTTCGCGCCGCCGAACAGGAGCTGGAGCGGGCGTTCGGGCACGTCGATACGCCCGATCTCGCGGCCGTCCGGCGAGTAGACAAACACCTGCCCATTGGCGACGTAGACGCGGCCCTCCTTGTCCGTGGTGACCCCTTCGCCGCCGCGGTTGGCGAAGACGCGCAAATCGGTGACCGTACCGCCCGGGCCGGCCACGCCGCTATAGGTCTTGTTCTCGGATGCGTTGGTGACGAACAGCCGCGCGCCCTGCCGGGCCTGGACAAAGCCGTAGCTGTCGAGTGCGTCGGAGAAGCGCAACGCACGGAAGTCGGGCGGGCCCTGCTGGATGGTGCGGAAGGCGGGCAGCGCCAGGCTGCCGTCGGGCGAGACATATTCCTGCGGCTTGGGTGTCGCCACGTTGCGCGCGAACATCTCGGCGAGCGTGGTGAATTGCATGGTGTCGAGGTTCAGCTGGTCCTTGAACTCGCCATTGACCCACCAGTTGACGGGCAACACCGTCGCGGCCGCCGGATGGCTCCCGGCCGGGGTCGGCGGAATGATGGTGAGTTCGGTATCGGGGCTGCCGGGCTTGAGGCTGTAGACCGTGCCGTTGCGCCCGTCCGACGACAGCACGAGCAGATTGCCCGAGGCGTCGACCGCAAGGTTCACCGGATCGAGCGCGGCATCGCGGACGATTTCGAGACGGCGCTCCTCCGACCAGCCATAGATGCGCTGCGGCCGCCGGTCGACGAAGTAGAGCGTGCCGTCCGCCGCGACCGCACCGCCGCCGGCGCCATGGAAGCCGTCAGCCAGCTTCTCGACCGTCTTGCCTTCGAAAGTCGCAGCACGGACCGGCTCGACCTGCTCCGGCACGTCGAGTCGCGCGAACTCGCGCTCGCGTATGTCGATCCCGTGCGTCACGTCACGGATGGCGTTTTCGTAGGGGAATTTGGTCAGACGCAGGAAGGTGGTGCAGCCCTGTTCGTCGCAGGTCCCGACGCCGCTCTCGGCATTCACGTGCACGTTGCGGAAGCGGATGCCCGACGAATTGTAGAGCGTCACCGCCGCCGGCGCCGCCTTCTTCATTCGCGTGACGCGATAGCCGTGGAAATTGGCGACGAGGATGTTGCGTGAATCGCGGATCTCGATCGCGGTGGCGTCCTGGCTCTCGCCGGCTTCCTCCTCGGTCTGCGGCGCGAGCAGTTCCCAGTTCGCGACGCGGTTGAGCCCGAACTCGGTGCGCACGTGATGCTCGACCGAGGCCTGCAGGATGCGGCCCGGCGTCTCGGTGTCGGAGACATAGATGCCGGGATTGGCGAAGGTACTGGGGCTCCAGATATTGGCCAATGT
>Ga0065165_1001922_pt1 | contig 19829 bp, 13 predicted proteins | sample AraplaMF_Cvi_mMF_FD_63813 | JGI IMG/M metagenome (GOLD analysis project Ga0065165, IMG submission 63813) | Arabidopsis root microbial communities from the University of North Carolina, USA - plate scrape MF_Cvi_mMF (version 2) (version 3) | ecosystem: Host-associated > Plants > Roots >...
CGTGCCGGTAGGCAATGGTACCGATCCATGTGGAAAGCTTCGACTCGAAATTAAAGTCGCCCAGCTTTTGGTAAACCCGCATAAAAACATCCTGACAAAGTTCTTCGCATTCCTCATCGTTCTTAACCAACCGCCGCACCATGTGTATCACCAGTCTTTCATGTTGCCGTATCAGCAACCGAAAAGCCTGCGTATCGCCATTGAGAATACGGGACACAAGAACCTTGTCGTGGATCATTACCCGGTTAGACAACATTGTCCGGACAAATGTTGCAGGAATTTACCAAAAAATGAAAACTTCCGGAATCTTCGATTTCACTCAGAAAAAGCCTTTAGATAGAGCGTCGGAATCTTTTTAAAGATTTTTTTACCGAATTGCAACATTTGCCTACGGCCCTGGCGTCTCACCCAGCAAACGAAACAACAAACGCTATGACTTTCAACGAAGTACTACTTCCCTTTGCAATCTTCAGTAGTCTGGGTGGTTCAATATACTTTATCACGAAGATCACCACAGAGTACCAGCTGAAAAAGAGAATGATCGATAAAGGATATGTAAATGAAGAGAGCCAATCGATTTTTAAAAAACATATTTTAAAAACCGAGAATCGTCATGCTCCGCTCAAATGGGCTCTGCTGCTATTTACCGGAGGCGCTTCGTTGGTGGCCATGGAATATCTCGATGTAAGACCTAACAGCCCACTGCCCTACGGCCTTGTTGCTGCCTCCGTATCGCTGGGCTTTCTGGTGTACTACATTATTTTACGGAAAGATATCAAACCCTGATCCTCCGCTAACACAGAAGCCAGATCGCTCACCTTTTAACTACCCAACCGTATGATCCGAAATTACTTTCGTGTGGCGCTGCGCAACCTGGCGCGCCACAAGTTCTTCTCTGGTATTAACATCTTCGGGCTGGCCATCAGCTTGTCGTTATGCCTCGCCATCATTATGCTCGTGGCCGACCAGTTAATGTACGATCGCTACAATACCAACCGCGATCGCATCTATCGTGTAACCGGGCAAACCATGAATGCCAACGGCACCGAAGGTGGTAACGAATATGCTACGGCACCGATGCCCGTGGCCGAAGCCCTGTTGAATGATTATACGGGAACCGAAAAAGCCGTGCGATTTGTTCGCGGCTTTGGCAACGGCTGGACTACATTCGAGAACTATGATGTAAACATACCGTTGGCCGGCTTCTTTGCCGACCCCGGCGCACTCAACCTTCTTGAATACGAACTTGAATACGGCAATGCGGAAACCGCGTTGAAAGAACCCCACTCTGTAGTACTTACCCGCAAAGCAGCGGATAAACTTTTTAAACAACCCGACCCCACAGGCGAAGTAATTAAAGTGGGCGACCTCGGCGAATATAAAGTTACCGGTGTTATAAAAGACAAAGACCAGAAGTCACACATTGCATTCGAAGCGCTAGCGTCGATGGCTACATTAAAAAGTTTGCCGTTAAAAACACTCGAAACCGATTGGGCAAACAGCTACAGCAGTTGGACCTATATATTGTTGGCCAAAGGTCATGAACCCGAAGAGATACAGGCACATCTCGAAGACATTACTAACAAACACGAAGCCGGAAAATCGTCTACCGGCGAGAAGCGAAAGTACAAGTTCGCGCTACAAAACCTGTCGGCCATAACGCCGGGGCCACTTATCAATAATCCTATCGGGCCGTTTATGCCGCGTATATTGATATACTTCTTCGGCGGTCTGGCACTCATCGTAATGTTGACCTCCTGCTTTAACTACACCAGTCTTTCCATTGCCCGGGCCCTTACCCGCGCCCGCGAGATCGGCGTACGCAAAGTTAACGGTGCACATCGCTATCAGATTTTTACACAATTCTTATGCGAGTCGCTTATCCTGGCATTTGCATCGCTCATGCTGGCTGTGCTGATACTGACAGCCATCAAACCGCTGGTGCTCAACCTGCAATTTGCCCAGTTACTCCGTTGGGATCTGGAAGGCAACCCCTATGTGTACGGTGTATTTATACTCTTCACGGCATTCATCGGTATACTGGCGGGCTTCTTCCCGGCGGTAATACTCTCGAAGTTCCAGCCGATAAAAGTATTAAAGGCGGCCGGCAGCATGAAACTGTTTTCACGCATGGGTCTGCGTAAGTCGCTGCTTGTGGTGCAGTTCAGTGTATCGCTCATCTTTATCATATCGGTCATTGTATTATACAATCAGCTTACGCTATTCGTCCGTGCCGATCATGGTTTTGATATGAGCAACATCATCCGCGTGCGACTTAACGAAACCCCCTACGAATCGTTGCAACACGAACTCGCGCAATATCCGAATATACAAAACGCGGCCGCAGCATCCCACTTGCCCGCGGCGGGCACAACCTATGGCGACGACTTCAAGCGCAACCTGAGCGATGACGAAACGATCAACATAAACTACTTCTACACCGACCACAACTACATCGACAACATGAAGCTCGAACTGGTGGCCGGCGTAAACTTCAGAGCAGAAGAAAAGAAGCTCAACAAAACCAACATCATCATCAACGAGAAGGCCGTAAAGAAATTCAACTTTGCCAGTCCACACGATGCCGTAGGCGAAGTATTGTATGTACCGCAAGACTCCACGCAGCTACGCATTATTGGTGTAGTAAAAGATTACAACCACCAGGTGCTGATGAGCGAGCTCGACCCCATGGCACTACGATACGATTCTGCGCAATTGCAATTCCTGCAGGTTCGATACACCGGCAGCCACGATCAGGCCATAAAGAGTATTGAAGCTGCATGGGCCAAAGTAAACCCCGCGCTCAAAATAGACCATCGCGATATGGAAGAAGAGATCCGTTCGTTCTACAAAACAATGTTCAGTGATGTGGTGAGTATTGTAGCGGTAATGTCGTTCATGGCCATTGCTATCTCATGCCTTGGTCTGTTGGGTATGGCTACCTATGCCATTGAAGTACGGCAAAAAGAAATCTCGATCCGCAAAGTGCTGGGCTCTGGTAATGTCCAGTTGGTATTGTTGCTTTCCAAAGGATTTGTGTGGTTGTTGCTAATTGCCATAGGCGTTGCTGTGCCGGCGGCATGGTTTATCAACAACCTTTGGTTACAACACATTGCCTACCGCACACCGCTTAACGCTATCGTGATTGGTTCGGGTATCGGCATCGTGTTCCTGCTCGGCGCCATAACCATCGGTTCACAAACCTTGAAAGCCGCACTGACCAATCCGGTAGATGCGCTTAAGAATGAGTAAGTCTCCGCACAACCTCCTGCGCTGCCAGGTACGATGTTGACCACGCGGCCTGAAAATTAAAACCGCCCGTTTCACCATCGATATGAAGAACTTCGCCGGCAAAGAAAAGGCCGGCGAGTTTTTTACTTTCCAGTGTGGCAGCGTCCAGCTCTTTCAGGTCTACACCGCCACAGGTAACAAACTCTTCTTTGAACGTGGTCTTACCGCGAATGCTGAAGGGGCAGCGGATAAGAAACTCAAGCATTCGGTTTATATTCTTCTGCGGCAGCTCGGCCCAGATTTTTTCATCGGTTATATCTGACAGTTCGCACAGCCGGTGCCATAACCGTTGGGGCAAGCCGAACAGCGGATTGGTAAACACCTTCTGTTTACCGTGTTTGTTTTTTTGATCGAGCAGTTGTGCGCGAACATCGTCTTCACGGGCGGGGCCGATCCACGACACCAATGCGGTAAATGTATAATTCTGTCCCTGGAGGTATTCGGCGGCCCACGCCGAAAGGCGTATCACTGCCGGGCCGCTCAACCCCCAATGGGTAATGAGTACCGGGCCGGTTTGCGAAAACTTCGTTGTGGCAATGCGTACCTCGGCGTCGGGCACGGCTACGCCCATCAAATCCTTGAATTGCTTTTCGGAATCGTTAAACGTAAACAGCGAGGGTAAGGGCGCGGCAACGGTATGGCCGAGCGCTCTGATCCAATCGTAAAATGACGAGGCCGGGTTACCGCCCGTAGCCACCAGCACATAGCGGCCACGGTGCGACGTGCCGTTGGTACATTGTATGTTAAAGCCGCCACCGTCTACCGGTTGTAATCGGGTTACGGCGTGGTCGGTCATAATGGTAATGTTGTGTTTTCGGGCTGCGTCCAGAAAACAGTCGATAATGGTTTCCGAACTGTCGGTTATGGGAAACATGCGGCCGTCTGCTTCGGCTTTCAGCGTTACACCTTTGCTGCGAAACCACGCCACCACATCGCTGGCCTGGTAAAGTTTAAAAACATTGCGCAGCGCCTTTTCGCCACGCGGGTAATGGGCGGCCAGCGGCACCGGCTCAAAACAGTTGTGGGTAACGTTACAGCGGCCCCCGCCCGAAACCCGCACCTTCGAAAGAAGCTTGCTTGTTTTTTCGAGAATAACGATACGGCTGCCCGGCCGGGCCTCTGCCGCCTGAATAGCACCAAAGAAACCCGCGGCTCCGCCGCCAACAACAATCAGATCGAATACCATGTACGGAAAGGCTTTTGCAATGCAAACATAACGGCAAAACGCACCACAACCATCATAAACCTAACGTTGGGGTTGGTATTTAGTAAACTAAACGCAACCGGGCCGTTCCGATTTTTTATGTTCCTTTGTACCGCAAAATGGAATTAATTCAAGCAAACTGGATGGTCTACGGCCTGGGCTTCTTCGCTCAGTCGCTTTTTGGCGCCCGCCTCATTGTACAGCTCTTCTATTCAGAACGGGCCGGCAAAGTAGCATCGCCTACGCTGTTCTGGCAGTTGAGTCTTGTTGCATCGTTCCTGTTTTTGATTTATGGCGTGCTGCGCAACGATGCCGTAATTATTCTGGGTCAGACGCTATCGTATTTCATTTACATCCGAAATCTTCAGCTCAAAAACGACTGGAACAGAATTCCGTTGCCGCTGCGCATTGTGCTTTTCGCGCTTCCGTTTTTGGCCTTTGGCTGGATACTGATGGGGCCGTCGCAGAAAATAATCGACATCCTGGCAAAAAACGATCTTTCGGATCCGTTAATATTTGTTGGGGCCATCGGACAGCTAACGCTCAATTTCAGGTTTGTATACCAGTGGTATTATTCTGAAAAACATAAGACTTCCATACTCCCGCTCGGTTTTTGGGTAAGCAGCACGATTGCATCAGTATTGATCCTGATTTACGCTTTTTATCGTATAGACCCCGTTTTGCTGGTGGCGCAGGGGCTGGGCATTTTCGTGTATATCCGTAACATGTTCATTTACGCTAAGGAAAAGCAGAATTCACCGTTTACGGCCGAGGCCGAGCCCAGAACCGACCTGTAGCGTTATCTTTGCTCCAAAAAGTTGCTTTTGGAGAATAACCTTCTTGCGCCTGAAATTCAGCAATTCATTCGTGACCATGAGCATGACGATGAAAAAGCGCTCGTATTGCGTCAAAAGACCATTTTGAATGTACCGGCGGCGAGTATTGCCGAGCAGATTCGTGGGCGGCGCAAAGCAAAAGACAAAATCCCCTCGTATTACGCCGAAACAGGTATTTTATATCCACCGGGTTTAAATCTCGAACAATCGTCGTCAGAGGAAACGGCGGTTTACAAAAGTGATCTGCTTCCATCCAACAATAGTAATGGTGTTGATCTTACCGGTGGTTTTGGTATCGATTCGCTGTTTTTGAGCCGTAGAGCCAAAAAATTCTTCTACGTTGAACCAAACGCCGCCTTACTCAACATTGCCCGGCACAACCACAGCCGCCTGGGCGCAACCAACATTGACCACATAAACGCCACAGCAGAAGAATTTCTGCGAAATCACGCTGGAAACATCGATTTTGTATTTATCGATCCGTCGCGTCGATCCGCATCAAATCAGAAAACGTATCGCCTTAGCGAGACAGAACCCGACATAACCCGACTCCAGGATGTTATTTTCGAGAAATCTGACTTTTTGCTCATTAAAGCATCGCCGTGGCTGGATATACGGCAAGGATTGGCTGAATTGAGGTATGTAAAGGCCGTATATGTGGTATCGTGCGGAAATGAATGTAAAGAAATATTGTTTCTGAGTCAAAAAGGGCATTTTGAGGAGCCCGCTATTGTTACGATAAACCTCACATCGACCGGCCGACAGGAATTGATTTTTTCGCTGGCCGACGAAAAAAATCTGCATTTACACTACGCAGAGCCCGGAAATTACCTTTTTGAACCCAACGCGTCGATACTAAAAGCGGGTGCTTTTAAAACACCGGCAGCAGCCTATAATCTGTCAAAACTGAGCGGAAACACACATTTGTATACCGGGCCACTGAATCTGGATTTTCCAGGACGCGTTTTCGAAGTAGTGGCGTATGTGAAGAGCGACGCCAAAATTGTTCATCAGCACGTCAAAAACGGCAAAGCTAACGTCCTTACGCGCAATTATCCGCTTACGCCGGACGCGTTGAAAAAGAAATTGAAACTGAACGACGGCGGCGATGATTATGTCATTGCTTTCTCGGGCGAGAAGGACAAATACATTGCCGTAGCAAAACGATTAAAATAGGGTTCGCCGCGAGCTAAAGCACTTTTACGATTTCCTTAATATCTGTTTCGCCGTTGAAGTGGCCAAGCTTCTTGCCATCGGAATACACAAAAAGCGATGGGGCCGAAATCGGACCGATTGCGTTTAGCACGTTTTCGAGCGTGGTGGTGGCGTAATGGAAGTTCGGGAGGTTATCGAGCTTATAGTCGATGAAGAATTTTTGCAATTCGGGCATTGTGGCCGACGATATGAAGTAAACCTGGTACGGCGCAAACTTCTCGACATTCTCGCGGATGGCGGTGGTTTCGCGCTGGCAGTGATCGCAGTCTGGCTGGAACAGTATTAAAACTATGTTTCCTTTCAGCTCTTTCGCAATGATCGTTTTGTTATCCGGTCCGGTAATGGCTAACGACGGAAGTTCGTTTACTGCCGGTGCTGCATCGGCTACTGGTTCTTCGGCTTTTTTCTTTTCGCGCACGGTGCACGACGTAAGGGCGGCAAAACCAAAACAAAGCAGAAGAGCAGAAATTCGAAGCATGGACATAGTTAAAAAAGCTTGAGGATACACGATGCAAGATACGCCACGCAGGCTACCGAGCCATAGAGGCGAATTACTTTTCGGCGGTTTTGAACGTCTTCCCACCACAGCAAAGCCCACGGCCAGAATAAACCCAACACCAAAAAAAGCAGCGCGGCTATGCTGATAAACCGCAAAAGCTGTTGAAGGAAATCCATGGCTAAAATTAATACAAAATACAGCCCTTCGGTTGCAGGCGGCTTGCGGCAGGGGTTATATTTGCACCTTTTCTGCCATTAGCCCCAAGATCGATACGTGAAGGCAAGCGACTTTTTAAGTATCTACACCGCGGATGGTTTTGTAAAGACCGTAGCCGAAGGGCTAAAAGCGTCCACTCCGGTAAACGTCCGAATTAAAAACCTCTCCGGCAGTCTTGATGCCGTAATACTCGCGGCGGTTTTCAAGCTCCACAAAAAAGACATTGTCGTGGTACTGCAAGACCGCGAAGAAGCGGCCTACTTTCAGAACGATCTCCAGAATTTGCTGGACCGGGAAATACTCACGTTTCCCATGTCGTACAAGCGGCCTTACGAGTACACTGAAATAGAAAACGCTAATATTTTGATGCGGGCCGAGGTGTTGAGCCGGTTGGCCAGCAAAACTACGCCTGAAATAATCGTAACCTATCCGGAAGCACTTAGCGAAAAAGTAATCAATCGGCGGTCGCTCGCTTCGAACACGTTCACCATCAAACTCGGTGAGAAGCTCGATATCGCGTTCCTGGAAGAGTTTTTACATAATTACGACTTCGAAAAAACCGACTTTGTTTACGAAGCCGGCCAGTTTGCCGTACGCGGCGGCATTATAGATGTTTACTCGTTTGCCTACGAACTGCCGTATCGTATCGAACTGTTTGGCCACGAGGTAGACAGCATCCGGACGTTTGAACCCGGTTCGCAACTTTCGGTCGATTCGTTGCAGACCGTAAACGTGATTCCCAATATTCAGACCAAGCTGCTAGAAGAAGAACGCCAGTCGCTGCTGGAATATGTGGGCAACACCACACAACTTTGGTTTAAAGACGTTCAGCTCACGAGCGATATAGTCCGGAAAAGTTTTGAAAACGCCAGCCATTCGTTTGCCAAAATTCTGAAGGCCAGCAATACACAGGTTGTTTCCGATCCGCACCGTCTGTTTATTGACGACGTAGAATTCGAAAAACAGGCTTCTGCGTTTACACGCGTGGAGTTCGGTAGCCGCACCGTGCTGCCCGATCTTAAAGTGTTCGAGTTCAAATCGGCGGCGCAGCCGTCGTTCAATAAAAATTTCGAAATCCTGGGCCAGAATCTATATGAACACCAGGAGCACGGTTTCAGCAATTTTATCGCGGCCGATACCCCGCGCCAGCTGGATCGCCTGAAAGGCATTTTTGACGAAATAAATTCAGAACTACGTTTTCAGCCGCTGGATTTTGCTCTTCGCCAGGGATTTGTAGACCAGCAGATGAAGCTGGTTTGTTATACCGACCACCAGATTTTTGAGCGCTACCACCGGTACCGCGCCAAAGAGAAATTCACAAAATCAAAGGCGCTTACGCTTCGTGAATTACAGGCATTACAGCCCGGCGATTTTGTAACGCATATTGATTACGGTATTGCCAAATTTGCCGGTCTTGAAAAGCGCGAAGTAAACGGCCACGACCAGGAAGCGATCCGTCTTGTGTTCCGTGACGATGACCTGATGTATATCAGCATCCACGCGCTGCACAAAATTTCAAAATATTCCGGCAAAGAAGGTACGCCGCCGGTGCCTAGCAAACTGGGCACAACCGAATGGGAAACCAAAAAGTCGAAAGTCAAAAAGCGTGTCAAAGACATTGCCAAAGAGCTTATCGAACTTTACGCAAAACGTAAAACGGCGCCGGGCTTTGCCTATTCGCCCGATAGTTTTCTGCAGGCCGAACTTGAAACTTCGTTTATGTACGAGGACACACCGGACCAGGCCAAAGCTACCGAAGATGTAAAACGCGATATGCAGAACCCGCACCCCATGGACCGTCTGGTCTGCGGCGATGTGGGCTTCGGAAAAACAGAGGTGGCTATACGCGCCGCGTTCAAAGCGGCGTCCGAAGGAAAACAGGTTGCCGTGTTGGTACCTACCACCATCCTGGCCATGCAGCACTTTCGAACGTTTAGCGAACGGCTGGCAAACTTCCCGGTAAAGATCGATTATGTATCGCGCTTCAAGACTACACAAGAGATCAAGCAGATCATCAACAACGTCAAAGAAGGGAAGATCGATATATTGGTGGGTACCCACCGCATTGTAAGCAAAGACGTAGAGTTCAAAAACCTTGGTCTGCTCGTTATCGATGAAGAACAGAAGTTCGGTGTTAAAGTAAAAGACCGATTAAAAGAATTGAAAGTAAACGTCGATGTACTGACGCTTACCGCCACGCCCATACCCCGCACGTTGCACTTCTCACTTATGGGTGCGCGCGACCTTAGCATCATTGCCACACCACCGCCGAACCGCCAGCCTGTAACCACCGAGTTGCGCACATTCGACGAAACCTTTATCCGCGACGCGGTAAGTTTCGAACTGAGAAGGGGAGGGCAGGTGTTCTTCGTACATAACCGTGTGAGCGACATCGAATCTGTTGCAAACAGCATCTATCGCCTTGTGCCCGATAGCCGCATTGGCATTGCGCACGGACAGATGGATGGCGACAAGCTTGAAAAGGTAATGGTGAAATTTATCGACGGCGAGTATGATGTGCTGGTATCGACCAACATCATCGAGTCGGGTCTCGATATTCCCAATGCCAACACCATCATCATCAACCAGTCGCACATGTTCGGTTTATCCGATCTGCACCAGATGCGCGGCCGTGTAGGGCGATCGAACAAAAAAGCGTTTTGCTATTTGTTAACGCCGCCGGCTTCGTCGTTGAGTGCCGACTCGCGCAAGCGCCTGAGCGCGCTCGAAGAATTCTCTGATCTGGGCGACGGTTTCAAAGTTGCAATGCGCGACCTGGATATACGCGGTGCCGGTAATATGCTCGGGGCAGAGCAAACCGGTTTTATCAGCGATCTGGGCTTCGATACCTATCACAAAATTTTGGACGACGCCATACAGGAACTGAAGGAAACAGACTTCAAAGAGCTGTTCGCATCAGAGCTGGCAGAGAAGGCCAAACTTATTGTTCAGGACTGTGTTATCGAAACCGACCTGGAAATTCTTATTCCGGAAACGTACGTGAACAGTACCACGGAACGTCTGCAGTTATATTCGCGACTGGATAACATCAAGGACGAAGAGCAGCTTAAAAAATTCACCGTTGAAGTCAAAGACCGCTTCGGTGCGTTACCGGAATCGGTTGAAGAGTTAATTAACTCCGTACGACTCCGATGGCTGGGCGAAATTCTGGGCTTTGAAAAACTGAGTCTTAAAAATGAAAAGCTCAGAGCACACTTTATTAGTTCGAACGACAAATACTTTAGCTCCGATATCTTCGGCCAGATTCTGGCCTTTATTCAGAAACACCCCCGGCGGTGCAAGCTTAAAGATACCGCCGGAAAAGCTATGGTGGTTATTGAAGATATGAAGACGGTAGATGCCGCCATTGAACTGCTGAATCAGATGGCAGGGCCAGCGGCTAAATCCGTCAACGCGATTTTATCCAAATAAGGATCAAGACCGATTGTTTTATCGAAGGCGTTGATCATCAAAACTTTTTGATGTTTAGGCGAATAAAAGACTTCAATGAAAAATCCTTCAGTAAAATAGAGGAAAACCTTACAATCAGTCAGACTGCGTTGGAGCAGGTAATTGCCATAAAACGTTATAACATCACATTTCTTTTCGAAGGGCATTACACGGAAATCGTCGAGCGTCAGCATATGTTTTTCTTTGATTCACCTTAATCGAAATACTATGCCAATTCCGGTTTAACGCTCTAAAACGTCATTAAACCGCTGCCGGCATACGTTGGTCTTCCCAAAACTGGATAAGCCTTTCTCGGATCCTTGTTAGAACAAACGAAAACAATATAACGGGTGGCCCTAACGTTAGTATTTGGCAAGTCGTCGGCGCGTGTTGCGCTTTTATTAAAGATTCGCCAATAACTTGCGACTACTTGGAAAACATGCCATTATCCTCTTAATTAGCATTTGGTTTAAAATCGAAAAATGAAAATGAAGTATTTTTTCAGGGTTCTCTTCTATGTCGTTGGCGGATCGGTGGCCCTGTCCGCTTGCTCACTTTTTGGCGGAAAAGGAGGAAAGCCGACAGCGCAAAATCCAGGGCAGATGAGCTCTGCTACCGGACTCGCCTACAATGACGAAGACCAGGGCGGATTCATGGTGAATCCTTACGAAGGTCAGCCCGATGCACCGAACATGGTGTTCATCGAAGGTGGACGTGCCGTAATGGGCTCGTTCGAAGAAGATGTCATGTCATATCGTGACAACGTAGAAAGAACCGTTTCTGTAGCTTCTTTTTACATGGACGAAACCGAGATCGCGAATATCCACTGGCTGGAATACATGCACTACCTCGCGAAAGATTCTTCGCAGGAAGCATACCAGGCAGCACTGCCCGACACAACGGTTTGGGTAGGCAAACTGGCGTTCAACGATCCTTATGTAGAACACTACCTGCGCTATCCCGGCTTCCGCTACTTTCCTGTAGTGGGTATCAGCTGGAACCAGGCCAGCAAATACGCTGTCTGGAGAACACGCGCTGTAAACATTAAACTTGCTGAAGCTGCCGGCGAAGATTATGCTGAAAGCGATGGCCGTATTCCTTTGGAATCTGGTATCGTAGTTCCTGCTTACCGTCTGCCCACAGAAGCTGAGTGGGAGTACGCTGCTCAAGCGCTTATCGGTACACAGTGGCTCGAAGAAATGCAAACGCACCAACGTATCTATCCCTGGGATGGCCACGCGGTTCGTAACCCTTACGGAAAGCAAATGGGCTTCATGCTCGCCAACTTCAAACGTGGTCGTGGTGACTATGCCGGTATCGCCGGTCGTTTGAACGACGGTGCACTTATCACTTCTTATATCTATGAATTCCCTCCGAACGATTACGGTCTGTATAACATGGCCGGTAACGTAAGCGAATGGGTACAAGATATCTACCGTCCTACGTCATACCAGGACTTCGACGATCTTAACCCGATTCGTCGCGACGGCTTCCTCGATCCATCTGCTGGTTACAACAGCGATCACGAGAAGAATCCGGAATCCTTCACATCCTTGGTTACCGACCGTGCCCGCGTATACAAAGGCGGTTCATGGAAAGACGTAGCATACTGGATGTCGCCCGGTACCCGCCGCTACCTGGATCAGGACTCGGCTACCGCCACAATCGGTTTCCGTTGCGCTATGATCCGTGCAGGATCGAACTACTAAACCAGAGAAAAACTTCAGAGAAGCCCTTCCGGAAACGGAAGGGTTTTTTTTTGGACTAAGATTTTTTGAGGATGGTCTTTGATGAACAAGGTTAATGTAGGAGTAAGGGAAGATGACTGCGCTTAAAGTGTTTATCGTGGAACATTTGATGCTTATGATTTTTGGGCGAGCCTTACCAACCATGTCGATACGACGTAAGATGTATCCTGACGTAAAACATTCAAATGCATAGAAATGAAAAACGCCGCTCCCTGTTTTCGGAAACGGCGTTTCTATAAAAGTTGTCGTCAAGTCAGATCTGGGTATGTAACTATATTGAACAGGCCTCTCATCCTGTTCATCCCGTCAATCCTCCATCAATTCTGTTCTGCGGGAGGTGCATCGAACACTGGCCTGATCCATTCAAACTCTTTTTCGAAGTATTCTAGGGCGTGCATTTTGAGCAGCTTTTCCTGTTCGAGGAGATCGAAGTGGGGTAGTTTCTCGACGAGTTTCCAGTGGGGCCAGCCTTCTTTGTCGAGGCCGTCAAGCACGTAGTAACCGGAGAAGCTCAGGAGTTTACAGATGCCGATATGCATCAGGTCCTGTTTTTCTTCTTTACTGAAAACACGTTTACCCTGGCCGAGCTCCTGGACGCCGATAAGGAATACCACGCCGTTCAGGTCTTTGGGCTTTTTGCCGATCATTTTTTCAATGTCGTTCATTAGAGCAGCCCAGGTACGATCCAGTTCGAGGTCGCGCTTAAACATTTTGAAGTTCCTCCCAATATTCAAAAGCGCGGCGCAAGTGCGGAATTACGATTGTTCCGCCTACCAGCGTAGCTACGCCCATGGCTTCCTGTACTTCGTTTGTTGTAAAACCCACTTCCTTGCATTTGCCAAGGTGGTAGCGCACGCAGTCGTCGCAGCGTAGCACGAGTGAACATGTCAATCCGATAAGTTCTTTAGACTTCACATCCAGGTGACCTTCGGCGTAGGCGTTTGTGTCGAGGTTAAATATCCGTTTGATGATCAGGCTGTCGGAGTCCATGATCTTATCGTTCATTTTACTCCGGTACTGATTAAAATCTTCAACGAGTCCCATATCTATAAAAGCAGTTTTTGTTTATTTTTAGTTTAACACAGTTAGCAGCAAATATATTCGAAAATGGCTCACGCGCTGACCCTCGATTTTCTGAACGATTTTATCGCGCTGTTTTTCCCTCCCTGCTGCGTGGCTTGCTCGCAGGCGCTGGTAAAAGGCGAGTCCGTAATCTGTACGAGCTGTATGCTCGAAATGCCGCAAACCGATTACCACGAAGATCGCGAGAATGCATTATTCACCAATCTTTCTGGCCGGTTACCCGTGGAACATGCCGTAGCGCTTTTTCGTTTCAGTCGTGGCGGCCGCGTACAAAAGCTCCTCCACGCGCTTAAATATAAAGATCGTCCGGGCACGGGTGTTTTTGTGGGTCGCTATTACGCTCAGAAGTTATTGCCGACCGGATTCTTCGATTCCATTGATTGTATTGTTCCGGTTCCGCTTCATCCGGCCGGTTTTCGCAAACGCGGTTATAACCAAAGTGCGATGTTCGCCCAGGGGCTGTCGGAAGTTACAGGAATTGCTTTTTCTGACTCTTTACAGCGTGTCGTTCCGACTTCGTCACAAACCCGACGGTCCCGTACGTCGCGGTGGGAGAATGTGAAGGAAGTTTTCACGATTTCCGATCCGTCAATGTTTCACAAGAAACACGTATTGCTGGTAGATGATGTGATTACCACGGGCGCGACGATTGAAGCTTGCGCGAGTAATTTACTAGCGGCGGAGTGTGCATCTATCCGGGTGGCGTGTATTGCACATGTTGTCTAAACCCTCCTTCGCTAAATCTTCGGCGGGCGAGGCAGGATTGTGAGAGGATTGACATGATGAACAAGGATAATGGAGGCTCGTGAATACGGGCTGCCATCCAAATAAGGAAGTGTCTCGATATGGTGAGAATTACGAAAAGTAACGGTGCAACGATCGTTTAGAAAGCCGGAATTGATTGCAATACTGCCAACTCAACGCGTTTTCCGCGGTTGAATGTTTCACGTGATACATGCCTGTTTGCAATTCGATGCTACAAGTTAGGGTGTAATTAAGGGCTGATTGGCTTTAACCGAATGCGTTAGCCGGTACAGCAATAAAACTTCATTTCCGCGTAGTAGATGATGTTTTGAATTGTTGAATGCGCATTCGAGCTTTAAAAAGCCGCTTTTTTTACTTAGCCGAAATTGCTCGAAAGGCGGCTTTAAACTGCCTTAAAATTGCTCTAATGAGATTTGTAAAATCTGCGTCTGAGCGCTTCAGAATGTGTTTTCTGAAAAGCCGGCATTTTGGCAAAAATACAAACCTGCGTCCAGAGCTTCAGAACGCAATTTTAGACTTTTTGTAAAACACGACTTTGGGAACGCAAAGAACCCCGATTTTTATCGGGGATTCATCATGTTGAAGTAAGTGGTGATGGTTTCATTGTTGGCTTTGGCGCGTGCCTCACTGGTGCCGAAGGTTAGTTCGGTGCTGCCGGTTTTGAGTTGGGTGAAGATGGATTCGATAAACTCGCAGACTGGGGGAGCAGCATCGTGAAGACCTTTGCCGCCGAGATCGGTATTGAGGGCGGGTGGAATTATTTCGATCACTTCGACGCCACGACCTTCGAGCTGATGGCGCAACGAAAGTGTAAACGACCGAAAGAATGCTTTGGTGGCGCTGTACACCGCAACTTTTGACAGCGGCACAAACGCCAGACCGGAGGTAACGTTCATGATGGCGTTGAGCGACTTCAATTTCAGGAAGAGCTCGGTTAGGTGCAGCGGCGCGAGGATATTGATTTCGACTTCCTGTGTTGCTTTATTAAAAAACTGGTCGTCGTTTACGGTCATCCAATTTTGGATACCGGCGTTGTTTACAAGTACGTTCAGGTCGCTGTGGTTTTCGGCGATCCAGTGGTAGAGGGCGGTTCGATCTTTTTCGTTGGCGAGGTCGCACGTTTTGGTAATCAGGCCGGGCAATTTCGCGGCGGCTTCAGCCAGAACTTCCGGGCGTCTGCCGCAGACAATAACGGTGTTGTTTTCAGCAACGAATCGTTCTGCCAAACCCAGACCGATACCCGTGGCACCGCCGGTGATTAAGATTTTATTGTTTGATACCTTCATCCAGTCAAGGTAAGGATTATTTTAAGTACGTGGTGCGTATAAAGAATACGCTATACTGTTTTATAGGGGAATTTATGTTGGCGGGGTGGTCGGGATGTTTCGAGGGATGTTAAGTATACTTTACAGCGAAACGGGGTAGTTGGTGATTCTCCTGGTATGCTCTAACCATACTGTATCCGTGCTGTAACTATGCTTTATCTCGCGTGTTTTGGGTGGAGTTTTACGTGGAACATTTCGTTGCATTTCCCGTGTTCGTACGATTCGTGGAAGACATCCATCAATGCATTTGAGACGGCTAGATTCTTCTCCGGACACATCCCGCCAGAAGTTTCCGTTCAATAGCCTCCTTCTCTTGGTAGCTGTGATATAAAATTGGTTTTATCATAATGCTTTAGACGACGAAGCTATTTGCTCATGTTCAATAACCGATCGGGAAAGAATTCGGCCATCAGATGGGCCAGTGTTCAGCCCATATTAGCGCTGTGTGAAAGGCACTTCATCGAGGGGTATTTGTGTGTAAAACGTGGGTAGTTTTTGGTGGCATGTGTACGGGCAAAAGGGGTCATTTTGGGAGGTGGCCGGAGCTGTTCACAAAGTAATCCACAATTCCACAAAGTAATCCACGAAAGCTTGTGCACATCGTAACATGGCGTTAATGTTGGTACACAGGGCGATAGCATATACCGATCAACAAAAAATCTACACAAATCCCAGATTCCCCCGGCCGTAATGTTTACAATCACAAAAGTTCTATTCAACTTTGGAATAGGTTCTTGCGTTTTTGTTAAGTATAACTATCAGCTTTCCATGGGACAAGGAGTAGAGCACGTGCATGAGAAGATCAGGTCTTTCAAAAGAAAGTACTACCTCAACCTATTCATCCGGGGTAGCATTCTGACGCTGGCCATTCTTTTCTCGTACTTCCTGCTGGCCGCCGTTATTGAACACAACCTGTGGCTCGGCCCGTGGGCGCGCTTCCTTACGTTCTCCACATTCTTTGGCGTAGCCGCGTTTTGTATTTACCGGTTCCTGCGCGAGCCACTGGGCTGGTGGGTTATGCGCCGCGGACTTTCGGAAGAACAGAGTGCGCGGATTATTGGTGCGTACGTGCCGTCGGTAAACGACCGGCTGTTGAATTTTATACAACTCTCGGCCGAACAGAACTCCGCACTTGCCTACGCCAGCATTCAACAGAAGTCCAAGGAATTCGACCCCATTTCGTTCGAGGGCTTTATCGACATCGGGCAGAATAGAAAGTATCTCAAATATCTGCTGATACCGATGGGGGTGATCCTGGTGATCCTGGTGGTAAACCAGGGCATCATTACACAGAGTACAGACCGGATTTTACATTTTAATCGCCAATACTCGCCGCAAGCGCCGTTTAAATTTATGGTTCCGGCCGAATCACTTACGGCGTTTTACAATGAAGACCTTACCATACGCCTTCGCCTGGAGGGCAACGCCGTTCCGGAAAGCGTATACCTGTTACAGGGCAACCAGCGCATCAAGCTGAACTATGCCGATGGCGAATACACGTATACGGTTGAGAAGATCCAACAAGGCTTCGACTTTCAGTTCGAAGCAGCCGGGTTCTTCTCGGATATGTTTCACGTGACACTCAATAACCGGCCCGAGCTGCTGCAGTTCAATGTACAGCTGGAATACCCTCGCTACCTGCAACGCAAAAACGACAAGCTTGTGAACGCCGGCAATCTGGAGATTCCCGAGGGCACACACGTGCGCTGGAATCTGTATGCGTCCAATACACAAAAGGCAAGCTTTATACTGGCTTCGGAAAATCAGCCGCATAACATTCAAAATTCTGACAACCAATTATTTACATATGGTAAAGAGTTTCGTAATCCAGATCAGTACGAGATTGTGCTGGAGAACGATAAGAGCAAAAACAAAGAGAAGATAACTTACCGGGTAGATGTGATTAAAGATCAGTTTCCGCAGATCACGCTGAACAACCTGAAAGACTCAGTGCTGTACAAACACGTGATGCTTGGCGGCATGGTGGGGGACGATTACGGAGTTAGTCAACTCGCTTTACATTTTCGAATTCGTGATGAGAACCAGAAAGAAGTCGCGAACAAGACCGTCAACATACCGTTGTTGAAGAATCAGATTCAGCAGAGCTTTTTCTATAACTGGTCGCTCGATTCACTACGGCTTAAGCCCGGTCAGCAATTGGAGTATTACATGCAGGTTTGGGATAACGATGGTGTAAACGGCCGCAAGTCTACCAAGAGCGCCAACTATATTTTCCAGGTCCCCACAGAAGACAACCTGGTGACGGAGATTAACCGCTCACAAAACCAGACGCAGCAGAAGATCGACCAGAGTGTTGGCAAAGCCGATAAGCTTCAGCAAAAGATTGAACAGGCCGCGCAAAAACTTAAAGGCAAGCAGAATCTCGACTGGCAGGATCGGAAGATGCTGGAAGACATCGTGCAACAAAAGCAGAGCCTCGACAAGATGATCGAGCAGTTGAAGGAAGAGAATAAATTGCTGGAAGATAAGAAGGACGCGTTCACCGAACAGAACGAACGCATCCGCGATAAGGCCGAGCAGATTCAAAAGCTGATGGATCAGCTTATGGACCCGGAGACCAAGAAGTTGTTTGACGAGTTGCAAAAACTCTTGAAGGAAAACAACGACCACAACCAGGTGCAGAAGCTGCTGGACAAACTGAACCAGAACGCTAATAATCTGGAAAAAGAACTTGAGCGCACGCTCGAATTATTCAAGCAGCTACAGTACGAGTACAAGCTGGATCAGGCTACACAAGACATGAAGAAGTTGGTGGACGAACAGAAGGCGCTGCTCGAAAAAACCGAAAAGGCCGACGACAAGAAGGCCAACACCAAGAACGATAAACAAGGCAAAGATCAGAAGGACCAGAAGGGTGATGCAAACAAAGATCAGAAGGATCAAAAAGATAGCAGCAGCAAAGACGCCAAGAACGACTCGCTGAAAAATCAGGATGCGAAAGATGCCGCCGATAAACAAAACGGCGAGCAACAGAAAGATCAGCAAACCCAGCAGGGTAATGAGAACAAGAACGGCGATCAGAAAAGCGATAATCAGAAAGGTCAACAGCCGAACGATCAACAGAATCAGCAAGGCAACGAGAACAAGACTGAGAGCCAAAAGCTTGCCGACGAGCAACAGAAGCTGAATGAAGATTTCAAGAAAGCTGTTGAGAAAATAGACGAGCTGAAGAAAATGGGAGAGGAGCTGGATCAGAAAGACGATCTGCCATCGGAGCAAAACGCTGACGACGTAAACCAGGATCAACAGGACAGCAAAGACCAGCTTCAGAAAAATACACCGTCGAAGTCCAAGGCTCCGCAGCAGCGCGCCATCCAGAAGATGCAGAAGATGCAACAGCAAATGGAGGGAGCACAGAGCTCGATGGAAATGGAGATGGACATGGAGAACATTGAGGCACTGCGCCAGATCATTCACGGACTGGTAAAACTGTCGTTCGACCAGGAAGGGTTGATGAAGAAGTTTGGCGAACTCAACCAGAGCGATCCACGTTTCAACACCATTGCACAGCAACAGCTTAAACTGAAGGATGACGCTAAAGTTCTTGAGGACAGTTTGATCGCATTGAGCAAGAAAGATGCTTTTATGGGTTCCGTCGTGACCAAAGAGATCAGCGAGCTGAACGACCACCTCGATAAGGTGATCGACGCGAACAAAGAACGCAGACGTCCGCAGGCATCAAGCGAGATGCAAATGTCAATGACTTCGATAAACAATCTGGCCCTGATGCTGGATGATCATTTCGATGCGATGATGCAAGCGATGGCCAATGCCAAACCCGGTGCGAAAAAAGGAAAACAAAAAGGACAGAAGCCAAGCCTCAGCCAGATGCAGCAACAGCTGAACGATAAGATTCAGGAGTTGAAAGGCAGCGGTAAGTCGGGCAGACAGATGTCGGAAGAACTTGCCGAGATGGCGGCCGAGCAGGAACGCATTCGCAAGGCACTCCAGGAAATGGAGAAGAAGATGAAAGAGAACGGTGGCAAGGCTCCGGGTGGTGGTCAGATTCCGGCCAAGATGGAGCAGACCGAGATGGACCTGGTGAACAAGCAACTGACCGATCAGCTGATCAAGCGCCAGCAGGATATCCTGACCCGACTGCTGGAAACTGAGAAATCCGCCCGCGAACAGGATCTGGACGATGAGCGAAAAGGGGAGACGGCGAAGGACTACAAC
>Ga0065165_1001924_pt1 | contig 19823 bp, 16 predicted proteins | sample AraplaMF_Cvi_mMF_FD_63813 | JGI IMG/M metagenome (GOLD analysis project Ga0065165, IMG submission 63813) | Arabidopsis root microbial communities from the University of North Carolina, USA - plate scrape MF_Cvi_mMF (version 2) (version 3) | ecosystem: Host-associated > Plants > Roots >...
GCCGAAGGTCAGCGTATTGGCACCGAGCGTGATGGTGCTGCCGGCGCTCCCCGACAAGGCGCCGATGGTCCGGTTGCCGGATGCCCCGCTGATGTCGAACCCGGCGCCGGAGAGGCTGAGGCTGCCGCCCGCCGCGAGGCTGCCCGCGCCGCTCAGCGCGAGCGTGCCGTCGTTGATCGTGGTGCCGCCGAGGTAAGTGTTGATGCCGGTCAGCGTCTGCCGGCCGGTGCCCTGCTTGGTGATGCCGCCGCTGCCGCCGATCGATCCGGCGAAGATCTGGTTCGTCGCGTCGCCGAAGGTCAGCGTATTGGCGCCGAGCCAGATGGTGCTTCCGGTGACGCCGGACAGTCCGCCGATGGTTCGGCTCCCATCGGCGGCGCCGATGTCGAACTCTGCGCCTGCACCGGCGAGGTTGAGGTCGCCGCTGGCGGCGAGACGGCCGGCGCCGATCAGCGCGAGCGTGCCAGCCGTGATCGTGGTGCCGCCGAGGTAAGTGTTGGTGCCCGCCAGCGTCTGCCTGCCGGTGCCCTGCTTGACGATGCCGCCGGTGCCGCCGATCGATCCTGCGAAGGTCTGGTTCGTCACATTGCCGAAGGTCAGCGTATTGACGCCGAGCACGACGTTGCCGAAGCCGGAAAGCGAACCGATCGTCTGGTTGGCTGCCGAAGCACTGATGTCGAACCCGGTGCCTCCGTTTGCAAGGTCGAGGCTGCCGCTCGCGGCGAGACTGCCGGCGCCGCTCAGCGCGAGCGTGCCGGCATTGATCGTGGTGCCGCCCGTGTAGGTGTTGCTGCCCGTCAGGGTCTGCCTGCCGCTGCCCTGCTTGACGACGCCGCCGGTGCCGCCGATCGAGCCGGCGAAGGTCTGGTTCGTCGCGTTGCCGAAGGTCAGGGTATTGGCGCCGAGCGCGACGCTGCCGGAGCCGGAGAGCGAACCGATCGTCTGGTCCACGCTCGATGCATCGATGCGGAATGCGGCACCGGAGGCGATCGTGACCGCGCCGCTGGCCGCGAGGCGGCCGGCGCCGCTCAGCGCCAATGTGCCGGCATTGATCGCGGTGCCGCCGGTGTAGCTGTTGGTGCCGGTCAGGGTCAGCGTGCCGGCACCGCCCTTCACAAGCGCCCCGGTGCCGGTGACGACGCCGGCGTAGCTGGCGCTGCCGGCGGAGGTCGTGGTTAGCGTCGCAGAGCCGAGATCGATGATGCCGCCGGCTCCGCTAAGTCCCGCGACGCTCTGATCGAAGCCGGCCAGGTTCAGCGAGCCGCCATTGACCGTCAGCGGCCCGGTGCCGAGCGTATCCGCCTCGATCAGGGTCAGGGTGCCGGCCTCGACGACAGTGCCGCCGCTATAGCTGTTCGCACCGCCCAGGAGCATCGAGCCGGCGCCGGTCTTGATGAGGGCACCGGGGCCGGAGATCGTGGCGCCCTCGAACGCCAGAAGCCCGCCCACGGCCGTGTTGATCGTCAGATCGGTCATCGCGACGACGCCGGCCGGTCCCAGAAGGGTGGTAAATGTGTGGTATGCGCCGCTCGGTTGCACATCGATGGTCGCGTTCGCGCCGTCGAACACCAGCGTGCCATTGAGGATGCCGTAGCGGTTTCCAGTGGGGGCGAAGGTGAGCCTGTTCACTGTGAACGTCCCGCCGCCCAGATCGAGCGAGGTGTTGAGAGTCGGGTCGGGCAGGAACACCTGCGCGGTCGCGCTGTCCGGGACCGCCCCGACGTCCCAGGAGCCGGACGCCCCCCAGAGACTTCCGCTCCCGCCAATGAAGGTGAAGGTCTGGGCCCTTGCCGGGGCGGCCGGCAGCGCCAATGCGGCAATGGCGGCGCCGGCAAGCGCTGTCGAACCCTTCAGCAGCTGGGCGCGGCGAACCATGCGGGACGCGAGGCCGGCAGCAAGGCGACTATTCGAGAGGGCAGCGCGCCGCCTCATCGGCCTCGCCCAGATCGAGGCGAAGTCAGAGAAGGCCCGTCCGTCCCCAAGCATGCCGCCGTGCCTCCACGGGCAAGCCGCCACAGCTGCCCAAAGCGGCGGCAATATCTCAGGCGAATCGCCGCGCGCCCACTACCCGAAAGGGTATGGAGCTCGTCATGCAACGTGGAGAATGCCGGTCTTCGCTTTCACATATGGCCCACCGGGCGCCGCTAGGGCATGGTCACCGGACGGGAGGGGGCACGACGAGATGAGACCGAAGACCCATGGATGGCGACCCGAGGAACGAGATCATTGCCCTCTATGAAGCCCAGCCGGATCTGCTCAGCCTGCCCGGCCTGCTCTTTGACGGCATCCACCGTCTGATCAACGCGGATGTGGTGAGCTTTTCCGAGTTCCACCACCCGAGCCGGGATTTCCGCTCGGTGGTATCGGTGGAGGACGACCCCGAGCGGCGCAGACGGGCCATGCGGGCCTTTGCCAGTCACATGCAGTCGCACCCGTTCTGGCAGTTCGATCCGGCCTTCTTCGGCGAGCGCGCGCTGCGCGAGTCGGATTTCTTCACGGAGGAGGAGTTTCTCGCGCTGCCGATCGCCAGGGAGGTGCTCCTGCCCTGCGGCACGCGCCACATCATGGTCGTCGTCGTGGAGCACGAGCACTACGTCGTGAAGGTCACCGGCCAGCGCGCCCCGGGTCGAGCGGCCTTCAGCGACGAGGAGCGTGACAGGTTCGAGGCCTTTCGACCGCATGTGCTGCGCAGCTATCGCCAGGCCCAGGAGCGCACGCTCGCTAAGCTCACTCCGACCGAGCGGCTGCGCTTGGCCTTTCCCAAGCTCACGCCTCGCCAGCTCGAGGTCGCATCCTTGATCGCGTCCGGAAAATCGAATGAGGAGATCGCGATCATTCTGGGGACCGGCATCGATGCGGTCAAAGCCCATGTCAAGGCGATCTACGGCAAGATCGATTCCGACAATCGCCGGGCGATGGCGGCCATCGCTCACACTACACCGCCATCAGCCAAGCTTCGGCCGCTGTGGAAGCTTGATCTGGACGCCTGGAACGGCAAGGGGGAATAGCCAAGAAGAGGGCGAGCTTCCGTAAGGCCACGGCTTGATGGCATCAGAAATGTCTGGTTCCCGAGCAACGCCCCAACGTCCGCTGTTGGCGAATACCGTTAAAAAAAGTCGTCGTTGCTGTGGTCGTGAAGTCCTGATTCAGTCGCCCTTGCGAAGGGCGGCGCAATGATGGGCGAGCGGCAGGTGGCGCAGGAGGCGCTGTTCTACGAGTTCAGCCTGGAGCGCCACGTCCCGGCCGATCATTGGGTGCGAGCCATCGACCGCTTCGTCGATCTCTCGGAGATCCGCGCGCATCTGCGCCCGTTCTACAGCGAGATGGGCCGCCCCTCGATCGATCCTGAGCTGATGATCCGGATGCGGGTTTGATCCACGGTCGATCCAGTCGTCTCGGCAGGCGGAGACGCCGCGAATTCTGGGGAAGAGCTTACGCAAATCTGACGTCAGAGGAGCAATTTCTGCAGCACTTCTGATAAAATTGAAAATATTCCAAAATTGCTGTGAAATAAAATGGAACATTTCCATAGTTCTCGCGTTGCCGTCTTACTTGGCCAGCTTTGCAGGATATTCCTTCCGGCTCGGTCATGCGAAGGATTACTTTCATGCTGAAGACATTTGCCCTTATTGCCGCGATCGCTGCCATTCCCGCAATGGCCTTTGCCCAAAATGCGCCGGCAGCTCAAGGGGGCGCGGTCGGCGGTGCGGCGACTGGTGCGGTCGGCGGCGCGATCGTCGGCGGCCCGGTCGGTGCTGTGGTCGGCGGTGTCGGTGGCGCGGTGGTCGGCGCGATCATCGGCGACCAGACCCCGCGTTTCCAGACCTATGTCGTGGAGCAGCGTCGCCCGTCCTATACCTATGCCGAGCCGGTGGTCGTCGGCGCAACGCTGCCGAATGAAGGCATCGTCTATTACGACGTGCCGCGCGAATATGGCGAGACCAGCTACCGCTATACCGTCGTCAACAACCGCACCGTGCTGGTCGATCCAAGGACTGGCCGCATCGTGCAGATCATCCAGTAGATCCGATTGCCTGCACCAGAGGTGATCACGCTGCGCGCCGGGCCCGCTCCAGCAATGGGGCGGGCTTTGGTCCGTCAGTGGCGCGTGCCCCCGCTTGCCGGACGCTTGTAGACGGCGGTGGTGTCGAGCTTCCCGTGGCCGAGCAGGACCTGGATCACCCTGATATCGATCTTCCGCTCCAGCAGATGCGTGGCGAAGCTGTGCCGCAGCGTGTGCATCGACACCCGCTTGTCGAACTTCGCCACGAAGGCCGAGGCATGGTAGGCCCGGTGAGCTGGCGCGTCGTGATCGGCTGGCCCGGCTGTTGGCCGGGAAAGAGCCAGCCGCGCGGGCGCTTTACCCGCCACCATTGCCGCAAGAGGTCAAGCAGGTCGGGCGCGAGCATGACATGGCGGTCCTTGCGGCCCTTGCTCTGCTCGACGCGGATCAGCATGCGGGCGCTGTCGATCTCGGTGATCTTGAGGTGGGCGATCTCCGAGACGCGCAGGCCACAGTCATAGGCGATGCTCAGGGCGGCGCGGTCCTTCAGGTTCCGCGCATGCGCCAGCAGCAGCACGACTCCTGCGTGCTCAGCACCACCGGCGGCCGCTCCGGCGTCGGGAGCCGCGCCTCCGCGCCCGCAGCAGGCGGTGTCTAAATCAGAGCCAAACCAAAAGGATTAGCGGCACGCCGACCACAATCACGATGGACGACAGCGGTAGACCGAGCCTCCAATAGTCCCCGAACCGATACCCTCCCGGTCCCATTACGAGCGTGTTGCACTGGTGCCCGACCGGAGTGAGAAAATCGCAAGCTGCCCCTACCGCGACCGCCATGAGAAATGCGTCAGGCTTGTAGCCAAGATGGCCGGCGAAGTTGACCGCGATCGGGGCCATGATGAGAACCGTCGCCGCATTGTTCAGAAACGGGGTCGCTGCCATTGCTGCGATCATGATCAGCGCCAAGGCACCATAAGGAGGCAACGTGCTGGAAATCTGGGACAGCCAGCCCGCGATCAGATCTGCGCCGCCGGTCGTGCGTATCGACTCGCTTACCGGGATGAGAGCCCCCAGCATCACGATAATCGGCCAGTTGACGGCTTCGTAGGCTTCGCGGAGCGACAGCGCGCCCAACAAGATCGTTAATGTGGCCGCTGCGAAGAACGCTGTCGCGACTGGTAGCGCCCCGACGGCCGTGAGCAGCATCGCGCCCCCCAGGATCGCCACGGGAATGAGGCGCTGGCGTACATTTCCGAGGCGGATTTCCCGCTCTGCCAGCGGCAGGATTCCGAGGTCCCTCAGCTTGTCGGGAAGCCGCGCGAGGTCGCCTTTCAATACGACAACGTCGCCGGTCTGCAATGTGATGTCGCGCAGCCGTTCGGTGAAGCGCTGGCCGCTGCGGCTGACCGCAAGAAGGTTGATGTTGAAGCGCTCGTGCAGAGCCAGACGTTTGGCGGTTTGGCCGATCAGAACGGAGGTGGGCCCAATCACCGCCTCGATGCCGGCAATTTCCTCGTCGACGCCCTGAGCTTCAGTGGGGCGGTCCTCGCCTTCTAGTTCGAGCCCGGCGCGCCGGACCGCGCGTTCGAGCACCCTGGGGTCTCCTTCCAGAAGAACAATATCTCCCTCGATAAGCATCAGGTCAGACAGAGGCATCAATCGTTCGACTTTGTTGCGAATGACTGCGGTGATCACGACTTCGCGGTCGCACAGCTTCACGAGATTGGCGAGCGCCTGTCCGACCACCGGCGAATTCGCCGTGACGCGCGCCTCGGTCATGTAGTCTTTGATAGTGATGGCTTCGTCCATGGTAGCGGAAGCTCGGCGACCGCCGGGCAGCAGGCGATAGCCAAAAACCAAGAATGTCACCCCAACCGCGCTGAGGACGAGCCCGACGGGGGCGAAATCGAACATCCTGAAGGGGTGACCGGTAAGCTCCTCGCGCATGCGAGAGACAACGATATTGGGGGAAGTGCCGATCAGAGTGACAAGGCCGCCTAGCAGTGAGGCAAAAGCCATTGGCATGAGAAATGACGAGGCGGACGCATTTGAGCGACGGGCCATCTGTAATGCCACCGGCATCATCATCGACAGAGCCCCAATGTTCTTGATAAATGCCGACAATATGGCGACCGCCGCGATCAGGATCGCCGCTTGCCCCTGTACGGACATGACCCTCAGCGAGAGGCGGTGGAGTGCGGCCTCCAGCACACCCGAGCGCTCGATCGCAGCACTGAGCACGAGGGCGCTCGCGACAATGATGACAATGTCGTCGCCAAATCCGGAGAAGGCCACCCTGTGTGGTACGAGGCCCGAAAAAATGGCCGTGAGGAGACCAATAACGGCGACCAGATCGTAGCGAAGGCGCCCCCAGACGAACAGCACCATCAATCCGGCCACGACAGCAAAGGCGAGGTTCGAATCTTGGATCATGTCGCCACTCGTCTCGCCTGCCGCCGATGTGGCGCCCTAGGCGCTGATCACGACGGGATGATAAGTGAATGGCAGGCGGGGTTTGGGCCGCATCCGCTTGGCGTACCGGCGGCAAAAGGTTGCCCGTGCAATTCAGGAGCACGTCTCGGGAATGGCGCCGCCTTCATTTTCCCAAGCATCCAATCCACGCCTTTCAAACACGGCTGCTGAGAAATTCTCTGCATTGGCATTCCTTATGAATGCCCACGAAACCTCGCGGATAATGGCATCCGCCAGGTCGGCATCAGAAATGTCCAGCTCCGGGAAAGCGCGCCGCAGAGAGCCCGCGACGCTGGCCGCCTTCGGTGGGCGGGCTTCCTTTTGACAGGCGTCCAAAAAGGCGTAGATCGCGGCGAGCACACTCGGGGAATTTGATGGCATTCCGCCGGAGCGCTCAACTGGCTGGCGATCGGTCGGATGGTTTGAGTGCTTGCGGATCTCGACGGAGCGCCATCTGGTCGCCCCCCATCGAGTGGCGGCGAATGGTCTATTCGTCTCGACACAAATCCACCGCCCACGATCTTCAGCCGGGTCCCCCTCCGGTTGCCAACGGATCATCGCGGTTTCGCCTATTGCGTTTCTCGCTTTCACCGCGGCATCGCTGTGATTGGCGGTGCCGACGGGGGGACTCAGATCAGCGGCGTTGACTTCCTCTTCAGGTGAAGGAAGTATGTGTTCCTCTTTGTAATAGGGAACATCGAGCTGAGCTGGCGACGAAGTCCGCGCCTCTGCGAGCCCCGCCGCGATGATATGCTCGGCCAAAAGTCGTCGCAGCTCGGTTTCGAGCGTCACGCCTCGCTCGACGGCATCATGAAGGACGCGGGCAAGAGATGCTTCAGGACCGGCATTGGGCACAAGACGGCACCGGACCTCAGCGAGCAATCGCTCTACCATCCTCATGGTCTCGGAACTGAATAACGTAGAGGACATGACGTCCTCCTCTCGGCCAGGGCTAGGGCTGCTGGCCACCCTTCGCCGACAACATACGCTTTGGATGCTTCCAGCTTGACGAACATTGCTCCCTTTGGCTGAAGGAAGCCAATCTTGCGGTGTCACAACTCCGTCATTTCGCAGCAAATGGGTGTCGATCTGCATCTATCTGTCGCGGGCGCACAAGCGGATAGCGCTCGTGAGCACCGTCAGATATGGGAAGCCAGCCATGGCTGGCGCCATATCTGACGATATCGGGCCGGGAGCGCAGCAGCAGCTTCTTGCAGGCTCTGTAGCGGTAGGTTTCGACTGATTTGATACCGAGGCCGATCCGCCGGGCGATTTCCTTGTTGGAATGACCGACTGCCGCGAGGCGCAGCACCTGCAGTTCGCGGTCTGTCAGCTTGCCGTTCGGGAGGGGTGCGCGAGCTTGCCCAAGCTCCCTGACAAGCTTGCGCATCCGCTCGGAGCGAAATTCCTCCAGCTCGGAATCGATATAGACTCCGCCGCTCTGCACCGTCCTGATGGCTTGGACCACTTTTTCGGTCGGTGAAGCCTTGAGGACATAGCCGCGAACACCTGTCCTCAGCGCCTTCTGCACATAGCTCGGTTCCCCGTAATGGCTTAGCATGACGATCCGGATTTCCGGCGCCCCTCCGAGGATGCGTTCGGCGAGCGCAACGCTGTTCATTCCGGGCAGGCCGATATCGAGGACGACGATATCTGGGCTTTGCTCGCGGACGAGTGCGAGTGCCTGCGATGCGGACGTGACCTTTCCAACGAGCTCGAGCTCAGGCAAGCCGAGCACCAGAGCCTGCAACCCCGCCAGGACGACCGGGTGGTTGTCAACCAGGAGGATCCGCCCCCTCATGGCGGGGCGTTCTGTTTCGGCGCGACCTGCACAGCGGCGCAATCGCCGCGACGATCGCCCCCTTGCCGGGGCACGAGTTGAAGTGGAGGCCCCCACCGATGCTGGTCATGTGCTGCTGCATCCCCGGAGCCCGATGCCGAGGTGACCGGGGCTTCGCTGCTGTTCTGGGGCTGCTGCTGTTCCGGGCCTGTCGGACAGCCGGCGTCGTCGTCCGCTATCGTGAGTGAAGTGGATCTGGCGTCGAATTCCGGGACCAGCGACGTTAGGGGTGCCATAACCGGACACTAGCGATCGCAGATCGCAGGGGGAGACTCGGAATATACTCACGCGGGCGGGACTCCGGCCGCCAGACGGGAATGATGCTGATGCTCCTGCTCTCCCGCCCCCAAGCGTGGCACGAGGCATTTGCGACTATACACGGCATTTCTGCGATGCGCGCCTTGACGGAGAAGGCCCTTTTCCTCGCGCCATAGAACGTTTCTCTCGCCGCCAGCGCTTGCAGACACGAGCCGCCTTTCGCAGAAGCCGGGCTTCACCCCGATCGTGCGTGCCGGCCTCGCGGCCTGCCTGGAACGCCAGCACGGCCTTCTCTCCTGCCGCTCGAGCAGCGTCTGATGGACGACCGTGAGATCATTCAGGATTGAACGAGTTCGGCGCAGTGACCGATTTCTGTTCGTATGCCGCATGCCGTCACGCCGGGTTGCGCCGCGCCGACGAAACCATGCGGGCATACCGCCGGGATCCGAATGGTTCTCCTCGCGCAACGCCGCGGCCTGAGTCAGCATTTGCGCAAGTAAGAGATCTGCGCTGATCAGCAGGATAAGCTCTCTATGTGCGCGCCGCCTCGTCAGGCGCCAAGGCCGCGGCGAGCGCCAGCCGCGCCAATGCGGGGAGAGACTTTGCCCCGGTTTTCTTCATGATCGACGCGCGATGATTTTCGACGGTGCGCTGGCTGATCTTGAGGTCGGCGGCGATATTCTTGCTGGGATGGCCTGCGAGCACCAGATCCATGATCTGGTGCTGTCTCGGCGTGAGACTGGCGATGTGGTCGGTGGCCGCTTTTCGCCAGGCCGTCAGCTTGGCGGCGTCCTGGGCTTGTTCGAGGGCGCGCGCGACACTTTCGAGCAACTCCTCGCGGCCGATCGGTTTCTCGATGAAATCCCTCGCGCCGGCCTTCATGGCTCGGACGGACATCGGCACGTCGCTGTTTCCGGTGATCATGATGGCGGGCAGTCGGTCGTCGGCATCATGGAGCCGTTGCAGCAGTTCCAGGCCGGTCATTCCCGGCAGGTAGGCGTCCACCAGCAAACATCCAGCCTGGCCGGGCCGATAGGCTTCGAGGAAAGCCTCGCAACTCGCGAAATCCTCGACGATCCGTCCATCGGCTTCGAGCACGTTTCGAATCCCGTTACGCACGTAGCTGTCGTCATCGACTACGAAAATCACCGCCGCTTCGGCATCGTGGGCGGCTTCGGCCCGGTGCGCCGACGGGGCATGCGAGGGGAACCGAGGCGCCGGAAGCAGGCGCTCGATCGCCTGCATGACATCAGCGGCCTTGACCGGCTTGTTGAGCTGCACGCAGTCCTGGCTGGCGATGCGCCGCAAGGTTTCCGTCGAGATATCGCCCGTCAAAACAATGACGGGTATCCGACGATGCAGTGTTTCTCGGATCCGCATGGCTGCGACAAGCCCGTCCATGCCGTTGGGCAGGTTGTAGTCCGCGAGGATCAGGTCGGGCCGGAACGCTCCATGGGCCAGCAGATCGAGCGCCGAAATCCCGTCCGGCGCCGATGTGGGGTGATGACCTTCCTCCCACAGCACGACCTCCAGAAGCTCCGCCAGCTCCACATCGTCCTCGATGACGAGGATGGTGTTCCCCCGACCGGAACCATCCTTCGTATGACCGATGGCCTCTGATGCAAAATCCCCCTTCTGGAGCCCCCGCCTCGACCCGAGCCCGACATCGACGGAAAAGACGGAGCCCTTGCCCGGCTGGGATCTGACATGGACGGGGTGGCCGAGCAAGGTCGCCAGGCGCTGTACGATCGACAGTCCGAGACCGAGACCGCGGCTGCGTTCGCGCGCGGCGTTGTCGAGCTGGTGATATTCATCGAAGATCGCCCGAAAATCCTGCTCGGCAATGCCGATACCGGTATCGCAGACCTCGATCCTCAGAACTCCGCTGCGCCGGCGACAGCCGAGCAGCACCTTGCCGCGCTTGGTGTATTTCAACGCATTCGACAGCAGGTTGCGGATCATCTGCTCGAGGAGACGCGGATCGCTGTGGACCGAGAGCCCGCAGGGGACCACATGCAAGCCGAGTTTCTGGGCCGCGGCGTGATAGCTGAACTCGCCACGCAGCCGCTGCAAGAGGTCATCGATCGGGAAGCTGGCGAATTCGGGATGGACCGTTCCGGCTTCGAGCTGGTTGATATCGAGTAGCGTGTTGAGCATGCCCGACATGGCGGCGGCCGTCTCGTCGAGGCGGGTCACGAGCCCCAGGGCCTCCTCCTTCTTGTCGTCGCGGATCTTCCTGGCCAGGATATCGCTCATCAGGCTGAGGGCTTGCAGTGGCTGGCGCAGGTCATGGCTCGCAGCGGCAAGAAAGCGCGACTTGGCGATATTGGCCTGCTGCGCCTCCTTCCTGGCCGCCTCCAGCGCATCGGCGGCACGTTTGCGCTCCGTGATGTTGACGAAGGTGATGACGACGCCCTCAACCCCATCGTCTTGGGCGCGGTAGGGCAGAATGCGGCGCACATACCATAGGCCGTCCCGCGCCTGGATCTCCCGCTCGATCGGCGTGACCATCTGCAGCACCTTCCGGGCGTCGACCAGCACATCGCTGTCGGCAGCCAGCGGATTGAGGTCCGCGAGCGGCCTGCCGATATCGGAAGGGATGATGTTGAAGAGCGACCGGGTTGCCGGGGTGAAGAAGCGGATATTGAGATCGAGATCGAGGAAGACGGTCGCGACATGCGTACTGTAAAGGACGTTCTGGAGATCTGCGGCGGTCGTCCGCTGCCGTTCCAGCGTTTCCTGAAGCTGGCTGTTGAGAGCCGTGAGCTCCTCGTTCATCGATTGCAGTTCTTCCTTCGAGGTCAGCAGTTCCTCGTTGGTCGACTGGTATTCCTCATTGACGGAGAGTGCCTCCTCGTTGATCGCTTTCTGTTCCTCGTTCGAGGTCTCGAAACTACGAATTGCGGCCAGCAGTTCCGTTTGCGTCGCTTCGAGTTGCTGTTCAAGCTCGGCGACGTGTTCGGTGTTGGCGGGCGCCGTCGCCCGGTCTCGCTTATGAACCGGCGCCGGATCGTCGATGAAGCAGACGAGCAGCAAGTCTTCACCGTCGATCACCGCCGGTTGCACGGCGATCTCGAATGAAACGGGCTTACCATCGTGGTTCGTCCGACCACCTGGGATGACGATGCGGGTTTTCTCCACGCCGGCCCGGTGGATCGCAGCCCTGAGTTTGAGCCGCAGCTGCGGCCGCACCATCGCGAGCAGATCGTGGCTCGGGTGGCCTTGTGGCACGCGCAAATAGGGTTCCGTCGGTCCGAGTGAATAAAGCCACTCGAGCTTGTGGTTTATGAGCACCGCCGCGGGCGCATAGGTCTCGATGATGAGGCGGCGGCAACCTTCGGCCAGCGCGACTTGCCGGGAAGGCGCCTGGCCCGGCGTCGCGCGCGCGGAGAGCCGCGCGCCTTCGGAGGCTCCGAACCAAAAGCCAGCCTCTCCCGGACGCGCCCGCCCGATGTGCCGATAGATCCGCTCCGCCTTCGAAATGACCTCGAAGCGGCCCTCGGCGCTGCCGGTCGTTTCGGCGCTGCCGAGAAGGAGAATACCGCCCTCTCGCAAGGCGAAATGGAAGAACGAGATCACCTTCTCTTGCGCTTCGGGGCGCAGGTAAATCAGCAGATTCCGACAGGAGACCAGGTCGAGCCGGGAAAATGGCGGATCGCCAAGGATGTCCTGCACCGCGAAGACGATCGTGGCGCGCAGCTCCGGCAGAATGCGATAGCCGTGATCGTCCTTCGAAAAGAAGCGCGCCAGCCGCTCGGCCGAGACCTCCGCCACGATGGTTTGCGGGTAGAGACCTTCCCGGGCAGCGGCGACTGCATCCGCGTCGACGTCGGAGGCGAAGATCTGCAGCTTGATCTCCCGCCTTGCTGCCGTGATCGCCTCCCGGAACAGCATGGCGAGCGAATAGGTCTCCTCGCCAGTGCTGCACCCGGCGATCCAGATCCGCAGCGGCTGATCGATGGAATGGTTGCGAACCAGATCGGGAATGATCTTTTCGCCCAGGACATTGAACACTGCCGGATCGCGGAAGAAGCTTGTGACATTGATCAGCAGGTCAGCGGCAAGGCGATCGAGCTCTTTTTTATCGCGCCTCAGGACATCGAGATAGCGCGCGATGCCGTCGGTGTCGATCAACACCATCGCCATACGACGCTCGACCCGACGCTGCAGCGTCCCCTCCTTGTAAAGCCGAAAATCATACGCCGTTTTTTGCCGTAGGAGGGCGATGATCTCGGGCAACCAATCTGGAGCAGCGTTCCTATGATCGCGAACTCCCTGCGCACGCGTCAGCGCCATTCGGCGGTGAAACTTGAGCAGCGCGTCGGGAATGCGCGCCAGTGGAAGGACAAGATCGACCGCGCCGGTCAGGATTGCACTTCTCGGCATGCCGTCGAAAGCGGCCTCGTCAGGGTCCTGCGCGACGACGAGACCGCCCTTTTCCTTGACCGCCTTCAGGCCAACGCTGCCGTCGGCGCCAGTCCCCGAAAGGATCAGGCAGATCGCACGTTCCTCGTAACCCTGCGCCAGCGAGCGCAGCAGGAAGTCGAAGGGCAACCGGGCGCCGTGGCGAGCCTCAGGCTCCGAGAGACGCAGGGCGCCATTGCCGACCGCGAGATAGGTTCCCGGCGGAATGACGTAGAGGTGCTCGCGCTGAAGCCGCATGCCGTCGACAGCCTGCACTACGGTCATGGTGGTGTGGTGTGCCAGCAACTCCGGCATCATGCTTGCGTGCGTCGGATCGAGATGCTGCACCAGGATGAAGGCCATGCCGGTGCCAGACGGCAAGCTGTCGAGGAGCTTCGCGCAGGCCTCAAGCCCGCCGGCTGATGCACCGATGCCAACGACGGGAAGGTCCTCCGACCCTTCCGGCGCCGGAGCCCCGCCCACAAGCACGTCCGTCGCCTTCGAACGCGCGTTCACGGGTTTGTTCCGAGCTGGTTGACGCCGTGGCATGCCGCCTTCGCTTTCGCTGGAACCCGGGGTCAGGTTTAGGTCTTGCGATCAACCCTCGCGGCTTTTGACGGAGGTCAACCACGTCGCCCGAACACCATCGAGCGAGCTGTTGTGACACGTCGGGCGGAACATCGCCACGGAGACGGTGTTTCGAGTGCGGCAAAGTACACTGTGAAGCTGCGGGCGACATCGATCTTTGGATGGCCGCGATTTTCTCGCATTCTTTGTTGGCTAGGCAAACCGTATCGGAACAGAGCCGCTGGACCGGCAGCAAAAGCACACAGCGATCATCAGCATATGAAGCAGGCGGTCTGCGAGCGCGCAGAAGCGCGAGAGAGCCTGGTCCCACCGAGCTTTTGCGGCACCATGAAACCCTGGCGGTTAGCGGCAAAGCGACCAGCGGGGGGCCAAGGACATTTGCCCCGATGGCGCTGGGGGAATCCGCCATCGGCACCGCGTTCACTCCAAGCTCGAACGCGGAGCGGGATGCAGCCCCCTGCCAGGCGTTCTCTGTCCAGAATTTGATCATAATAGGCTAGCCAGTCATCATCGCAGCTTCACGACGAGCGGTGCCACAAGCGTCGACACAATCAAATCTTCGCTCCAAACATGTGCCCGATCAGTTTTAGACAAGAGTTATAGCCGCATTTATTTATGAGACAGATCAGAAAAACATATTAACTTGCAATTTTATAAGCACGAGATCTAGAATTAATTTGCTTCATTGTGAATATTTACGCCGCAGGTGAGGCTAATTCTATTATAACGATTTTCGATGAGCACGATAATTATTTTTGGCACTCCTGTCATTCGAGTGCCAAAAGCGCTATATGAAGAGCGTGGCCGCCCTACGCGCCGGCCGCAGAAAGATCCGATGAAATTCCGTCCACTGCCTGACCGTGTCGTCATCCGGCCTGCGGAAGGCGATCTCAAATCGCGAGGCGGAATCATCACTCCCGATACCGCCAGGGAAGAGCCTCAGGAAGGCGAGCTCTTGGCCGCGGGCCCCGGCATCGCGGCGAAAGCGGCATGCTGGTCCCGCTCGGCGTCAAGGCCGGCGATCGCGTCCTCTTCGGCAAATGGTCCGGCACCGAGGTCAAGATCGATGGCGAGGACCTTCTGATCGTGAAGGAGGCCGACATCATGGGCATCGTCGAGCAAGAAGCGGACGTCAGCAATGCCGCCTGACCGGCCGACCTCCGATATCCCGCAACCGCACGACCGAACTGGACCCACATCATGTCTGCCAAGGAAATCAAATTCTCTACCGATGCGCGCAATCGCATGCTGCGCGGCGTCGAGCTGCTCAACAATGCGGTCAAGGTCACGCTCGGGCCCAAGGGCCGCAATGTCATCATCGACAGGTCCTACGGCGCGCCGCGCATCACCAAGGACGGCGTCACCGTCGCCAAGGAGATCGAGCTTTCCGACAAGTTCGAGAACATGGGCGCGCAGATGGTCCGCGAGGTGGCGTCGAAGACCAACGACCTGGCCGGCGACGGCACCACGACGGCGACGGTTCTCGCCGCTGCAATCCTGCGCGAGGGCGCCAAGCTCGTCGCTGCCGGCATGAACCCGATGGATCTGAAGCGCGGCATCGACCTTGCTGTGACCGCCGTGATCAAGGAAATCCAGTCGCGCGCCACAAAGGTCAAGACGTCCGGCGAAATCGCTCAGGTCGGCACCATCGCCGCCAATGGCGACGCAGCGGTCGGCGAGATGATCGCCAGGGCGATGGACAAGGTCGGCAATGCCGGCGTCATCACCGTCGAGGAGGCCAAGACCGCCGAGACCGAGCTCGACGTCGTCGAGGGCATGCAGTTCGACCGTGGCTATCTCTCGCCCTACTTCATCACCAATGCCGAGAAGATGCGCGTCGAGCTGGAGGATCCCTATATCCTGATCCACGAGAAGAAGCTCGGCGGCTTGCAGGCGATCCTGCCGATCCTCGAGGCCGTCGTGCAGACCGGCAAGCCGCTGCTGATCATCGCCGAGGACGTGGAAGGTGAGGCTCTCGCCACCCTCGTCGTCAACAAGCTGCGCGGCGGCCTCAAGGTCGCGGCCGTCAAGGCTCCGGGCTTCGGCGATCGCCGCAAGGCCATGCTCGATGATATCGCGACCCTGACCGCCGGCCAGCTGATCTCGGAAGATCTCGGCATCAAGCTCGAGAACGTCACGCTCGACATGCTCGGCCGCACCAAGCGGGTGGTGATCGAAAAGGACACGACAACCATCATCGACGGTGCCGGCGACAAGGCGGCGATCGCGATGCGCGTCGCGCAGATCAAGGCGCAGATCGAGGAGACGACCTCGGACTACGACCGTGAGAAGCTGCAGGAGCGTCTGGCCAAGCTCGCTGGCGGCGTCGCGGTCATCCGCGTCGGTGGCGCGACCGAGATCGAGGTCAAGGAAAAGAAGGACCGCGTCGACGACGCCCTGAACGCGACCCGCGCCGCCGTGGAGGAGGGCATCGTTGCCGGCGGCGGCGTCGCCCTGCTGCGCGCCAGGACCGCCCTGGCCGCGCTGACGGGCACCAATGGCGATGTGAAGGCCGGCATCTCGATCGTGCTCAGGGCGCTCGAAGCCCCGATCAGGCAGATCGCGGAGAACGCTGGCGTCGAAGGCTCGATCGTCGTGGGCAAACTCATCGACAGCAAAGATCACAATTTGGGCTTCGACGCGCAGGCGGAGGCCTATGTCGACATGTTCGAGGCCGGCATCGTCGATCCCGCCAAGGTGGTGAGGACGGCTTTGCAGGATGCCGGCTCGATCGCGGCACTTCTGATCACCGCCGAAGCGATGATCGTCAGCGCAGCCACGCCCGGGCCCGCCTCGGCAGGCAACGGTTCGATAGGGTACTGACAACGATATCCAGCCACGCGGCCATCCGGCCGCGGGAAGCTTCGCGGCGCCGAATTGCACGAGGCGACGAGCCGAAGAACCTGCATTTCGCGCTTGCTCAGATCATCATCGACGCCGCTTGGACCACTCGGCATGCTTCCCATCAACAGTGAAGCTTTCAGGGTCCCATCCTGATACAGCCCGCCGCCTCGAGCAGCCCTTAGAGCTTGCAGCGCTGTAGAACGGGCGCAGACGCGCGCGGATACCGGAGAGATCGACGAAGCGGTCGATGCCGCGCCCCCAATGATCAGCCAAAACATGCCGCTCAAGGCTGAACTCGTAGAACAGTGCCTCCTGCGCCACCTGCCGCTCGCCCATCATCGCGCCGCCCTCCAGCAGAGAACGACTGAATCAGGACTTCACCACCTCAGCAAAGCCGACTTTTTCAACATGGGGTAACGGTCTGGCTGCTCTTCTTCGGAGGCCGATAGGGTTGTCTCCGATGCAGAAGAGGAGATCGATCATGGAGTATTTTGCGGGCCTGGACGTGTCGATGGAGGAGACGCACATCTGTGTCGTCGATCGCGACGGTGCGGTGGTGCACGAGGGCAAAGCCATCTCATCCCCGGTGTCGATCGCGGCAGCACTGATGGAAGCGCCCCGCTGCACGCGGGTCGTGTTCGAGACGGGCCGGATGGCGCCGATGCTCTACCATGGCTTGGCCGAGCTTGGCGTTCCGGTCGTGTGCATTGAAAGCCGACAGGCCTATCAGGCGCTCAAGACGCTGGCGACGCACAAGACCGACCGCAACGATGCGCGCGGGCTGGCGCAGCTGGCGAGGACCGGTTTCTACAAGGCCGTGCATGTGAAGTCGCTGCCGGCCCATACGATCCGCGCGCTGATCGTCGCCCGCAAGAAGCTCGTCGGCCAACGCGTCACGCTGGAGAACCAGATCCGGGGTCTGGCGGTGGTGTTCGGCGTCCGACTGCCGCGTGGGCTCAGCCCAGCCTTCGTCGACGAGGTCGTGCGGATGAGCGACGGCATCACCGGCCTGGCCGGCGCCATGCGCGGCCTCGTCGCGGCCCGAGATGCCGTGCTTGGCGCGGTCGCTGCCATCGACGCGGATATGAAGCGCCTCGTTCGCGCCTCCGACACCTGTCGTCGGTTGATGACCATCCCCGGCGTGGGCCAGCTCACCGCGCTGGCCTTCACGGCCGCCGTCGATGATCCGTCGCGCTTCCGGCGCTCGCGCGACCTTGGTGCCTATCTCGGCCTTGTTCCCCGTCGCTATCAGTCCGGCGAGATCGACTATGTCGGCAGCATCTCCAAGGTGGGCGACCAACGCATGCGAACCCTGCTCTATGAAGCGGCCAACGTCATGCTCACCCGCTATAAGGGCAAACTGAAGCTGAAGGACTGGGCGCTCGCCATTGCCAGGCGCTCGACAATGCGTAAGGCGCGGATCGCGCTCGCCCGCCGTCTCGCGATCATCATGCACGCCATGCTTCGGCATGGCACCGAGTTCCGGCCCGCCTGACAATCAGAGCTAGGCTGAGGCAGACGAGACAGGAGGCCGCAACGAGCTCCCGAGCGGGAGCGACGCCCAAGGGAGGGAGCAGATGATGGCGCCGATTCCGTAGCATGCTGCCGACCAGGTCGGCCGACTGCGCTTTCAACCAAGCCACCTTGCACCCAGCTGTCCCCATCAAGTGCCAATGAGCACGCAGAGAACGCAGGCACCCAACGGCATCAACCGCTCAGGACCAAGCTGCCAGACCTTGACCCGTTAGAGAACGGTATCGGCGCTACGCTGGCTTCAGATGCGTGCTTCGAAGGACCCGCGGGTTTTATCCTTCGCATTTGCGCTAGTAACCATGCCGCCCTAACGCTCGTTCTCCGCAGGGCCGAATCAGCTAGCCAAGTGTGATCAAGGAGAGGAGCAACGATGTCCGAAGATGGCGAGGCGCTGCTTGGATTGGCCGCAATGGTGGTGTCGGCTTACGTGAAGTTCAACAGACTGACACAGGGAGATCTGGTCACGCTGATCGAGAAGACGCATACGGCTCTTGTCACGCTCGGGAGCGGACCGGTTGCACCTGAGCCCGAGAAACTGGTCCCCGCCATTCCAATCAAGACGTCGATCACGCCCGACGCGATCTACAGTCTGGAGGATGGCCGCCCATTCAAATCCCTGAAGCGTCACCTTCGCGCTGCCTACGACATGTCTCCCGAGGAATATCGAGCAAAATGGGGGCTCCCTGCCGACTATCCCATGGTCGCGCCGAACTATGCGGAAACGCGGGCCCGATTGGCAAAGTTGACAGGTTTGGGTCGAAAGCCAGGGCAAAAGTTGAGCCAGCTGAACAGTAAGCGCAGGAGCGGCAGGTAGCTGGCGTTTTTCCGGCTCGTCCAACCTGCGAAGCTCACTGAGCGGTGTGTCGCTCAACGATGTCTCGAAGGTGGCCTCGTCGGGTCCTGCGGGCTCAACGGAATGAAGCGCAGCCGAATGCGCCAAGGATTCCGACGATGATAGCGGCCCAGATCCAGAGAGCAGACATTTCCAAAAAAGCCAGTGGAACGCGAGGACAGCCGGGATGAGCAGTCCGATCAACCAGGGCAAGGCGCGGCGTGGGCGATGAGATCCATATCGTCCAGCAGCATCTTCAACGACGGAAATGTCGCCAACAACGCGCCCTCAACACGCTCGACGTTGTCGCCCACAGCGCGGCTGGCCTCAGATGCCTTGCCATTGTCCGAAGAGGGGGCATCCACAGCAGCCAGCATGCCCACACGCCTCAATCCATTCTCGACGGAGGAGCAACACCTGCTCCTAAGAGCGAGCTGCGCCGGCGCCGACGCCTCGCTCCGCGCCGAGGCCTTGCGCAGAATGAGCCCGCTGCCAGCTTCGGTTTCTTGCCTTGATGTCCGTCTTTGCGTCGGCCAGGCAAAGGCAGTGGGGACATTGTTCATGAAGCTGCTTCCGCCTGCTTCGTCTGGAGCCGTCCGTCGCCCTCACCCATGGAGGGGCGACGGCGGAGCCAGCGGAGCATGGCCCTGCTTTGGTGGTGGGCCCTGAGCCCTTCCTTCTTCTTCGCGCGAAGGATCGTCACCCGCATGGGCCGATCCCTGCTTTGCCGCATGCTGTGCAGGGTTCGGCCCGCCAGCCTAGAGCCTGACCCGTCGGAGCGTTGCGGAGAAGGGCGCGCCCATTCCACGCCCATGATGCTCAGCGCGGCTGTTCCGTCGACCACCTCACCCACTCGGCAAGCAACGCCGCGCACGGCGTGACATTCATCTCGGCACTCGCGGTCTCAAGGCGCGCGATAGCGTCGCACGCTCGCAAGTCAATTATGCTGCGCTGATCGGTGGCACCGCCGTCGGCACCGTGCTGATCCTGCTGTTCCTGCCTGCACTCTATGCCGCATGGTTCAGGGTCAAACCGACCACGACCGAGAAG
>Ga0065165_1001925_pt1 | contig 19817 bp, 17 predicted proteins | sample AraplaMF_Cvi_mMF_FD_63813 | JGI IMG/M metagenome (GOLD analysis project Ga0065165, IMG submission 63813) | Arabidopsis root microbial communities from the University of North Carolina, USA - plate scrape MF_Cvi_mMF (version 2) (version 3) | ecosystem: Host-associated > Plants > Roots >...
GGTTGCTGCCGAAGCGTGACCCCGATCGTCCTGAGCTTGTCGAAGGACAGGCTCAGCCCGAACGGTGATGTCTCAGTGGTCGTAGACGCTGTCCAGCGACCGGAAGCCCTTGACCTCGATCGGGTTGCCCGACGGATCGCGGAAGAACATCGTCCACTGCTCGCCCGGCTGGTTCTCGAAGCGCACGCCGGGCGGCAGCACGAACGCGGTGCCTGCCGCCTGCAGGCGCTGCGCGAGCGCCTGCCAGTCGGGCAGCTCCAGCACCACGCCGAGGTGCGGCATCGGCACCAGGTGGGCGCCGACGCGGCCGGTGTCCGTGGTCGCGAACGGTTCGCCCAGGTGCAGCGAGAGCTGGTGGCCGAAGAAGTCGAAGTCGACCCAGCTGTCGGTGCTGCGGCCCTCGCGGCAGCCGAGCACGCCGCCGTAGAAGCGGCGCGCGGCATCGAGGTCGGTGACGTGGAAGGCGAGGTGAAACAGGCTGCGCATCGTGCCGCGGATTGTGGCGCAGCTTGGCTACAGTGCAGTCCATGATGCCTTCCACCCTTGCCCTCGCGCGCCGGCTGATGGCCGCCCTCCCGCTGCTGTGGTTCGCCACCACCGCGCCTGCGCAGGACGCCGACGCCGCCTGCGCCCGGCAGGCCGCCGCCCAGGCGGCGCGCGCGCTGAAGGCGCAGTCCGAGCCCGGCGGCGCGCGCGACCGCGGCTTCCTGTGGCGCATCAGCAAGGGCGGCCACGATTCCTGGCTGTACGGCACGATGCACGTCGCGCGGCCCGACTGGGTGATCCCCGGGCCGGCCGTCGCGGCCGCGCTGCGCGAGAGCGAACGCATCGCGCTCGAACTCGACGTGACCGATGCCGACATCGCGCGGCGGCTCGGCGCCGCGCAGGGACCGGGCGGCGGCGAGCCGCTGCCGCAGGCGCTGGAGCAACGCCTGCAGGGCCAGGCCCGCGCAGCCTGCATTCCCGATGCGATCAGCCAGTCGCTGAGCCCGGTGCTGCTGGCACTGAACCTGGCGGTCACCGCCGGCCGCGCCGACGGGCTGGACCCGGCCTACGGCATCGACGCGTTCATCGCGCTGCTCGGGCACCAGCTGGGCAAGCAGGTGGTGTCGCTGGAGACGCCGGAGATGCAGCTCGAGATGCTGACCGGCGGCACGCCGGAAGAACGCGTCGAGATGATCGACCGCACGCTGGCCGACCTGGAGAAGGGGCAGACGCGGCGCATGCTGAAGCGCATCGCCGACGTCTGGTCGGGCAGCAGGCTCGACGAGCTGGAACGCTACGCGAGCTGGTGCGACTGCATGAAGACCGCCGACGACCGGCGCGACATGAAGCGCATGCTCGACGAGCGCAACCCGGCGATGGCCGAGCAGGTCGCGGCCTGGCACGACGGCGGCGAACGGGTGTTCGCCGCCGTCGGCAGCCTGCACATGATCGGGCCGCAGGGCCTCCCGGCGCTGCTCAAGGCCCGCGGCTACCGCGTCGAGCGCATCGTCTTCAAACGTTGAGAGCCGTGGCCCGGATGCCGATCCGGGAGCGGTGCAACGAATGCCCCCGGATCGGCATCCGGGCCACGAACTCAACGCCGGTTCAGGCTCAGTTGATCAGCAAGGTGTACTTGCCGTTCGTCGCGCCGGTGCCGCCGCTGTAGTACAGCACGCGCACGTAGAACGTCGTGCTCGCCCCGCTGTTGGTCGCGGTCGCCGCATCGACCTGGCCCGTGCTCTTCTCGCTCTTCGCGAGCTGCGTGCCGCTCGCGTTGTAGATGTACAGGTCGTAGTCGGAGCTGGTGTTCGGCGTCAGCGTCGCGGTCAGCGAGGCACCGCTGGCCACCGTCACCTTGAAGTAATCGGAGTCGCTGCTGTTGGCCATCGTGCCCGACACCAGCGAGTTCCGGTTCACCGCCTGCGCCGTCGCGAGCGTGTTGTTCGACTCGGTGTCCGTCACCGGCGTCGGCGGGTTCGTGGTGCCGCCCCCTGCCGCATCCACCGCCGCATTGGCATCCACCAGCCCCGCCCCGCACTGCGAGCAGGTGGCCGGGAACGCACGCGACGACGACTTCAGCAGCGTCTCCACCTGGTCCGGCGTCAGCGACGGGTTCTTCGACAGCATCAGCGCCACCACGCCCACCACGTGGGGCGTCGCCATCGACGTGCCCTGGTAGTACTCGTAGATGTCCGAGCCCGGCGTCGTCGCCCCCGAGTTCAGCGTCGACAGGATGCCGTTCGCCGCGCTCGTGCGCACGTCGCCGCCGGGGGCCGCCACGTCGACGATGCTGCCGTAGTTCGAGTAGTAGGCCCGCCCGCCGCTGCGGTTCGTGGCCGCCACGGTGATGACGCCGCTGCAGCTCGCCGGCGAGAAGCCGGACGCGTTGGCATTGCTGTTGCCGGCCGCCACCACCACCACCGTGTTGCGACTGCGCGCGGAGTTGATGGCGTTCTGCGACGTGGTGTCGCAGGCACCGCTGCCGCCGAGCGACATGTTGATCACCCGCGCCGGGTTGGCATTGGCGGGAATGCCGCTGACCGTGCCGCCCGAGGCCCAGATGATGGCCGCTGCGATGTCCGAGGTGTAGCCGCCGCACTTGCCGAGCACGCGCGCCGGCACCACCTTGGCGTTGAATGCCACGCCGGCGACGCCGTTCGCGTTGTTGGTCACCGCCGCGATCGTGCCGGCCACGTGGGTGCCGTGCCAGCTGCTCGATTCGGCCGGGATGCCGCTGCCGCATTCGCCGGCGGTGATCCAGTCGCCGGGGTCGGACGCATCGCTGTCGCGCCCGCCGCCGTCGTTCGCGGTGGCGGTGTCGGCGATGAAGTCGTAGCCCGGCAGGATGTTGGCCGCGAGGTCGGCATGCGGCCGGTAGCCGGTGTCGATCACCGACACCACGACGCCGGTGCCGGTGGACTTGTCCCACGCGGCCGGCAGCCTCAGCCCGGCGGTGGCCTCGAAGTACTGCCACTGCTGGCCGTACTGCGTGTCATTCGGCGTGAACATCGCGCGCAGGATGCGGTCGGGCTCGGCGTACTCGACGTTCGGATCCGACGCCGCGATGTCGCGCGCGATCTGCGCCACGTCGGCCTGCGGCAGCCGGCGGTCGAGCTTCATCACGTGGGTGTCGAGCGCGCCGATGCGCAACAGCTGCATCTGCACGCCGGCCCGCAGCGCGACATCCTGGGCGCTGCGGTGCAGCACGCTGCGTTCGGCAGTGGAAGCGGTGGAGGCGGCGCCGGCGGCGCCGCTGCGGTACTTGATGATCAACCGGTCGGTGGGAACGGGGACGTCGGCCTGCGTTACTGCGGTGATGCTCTGGGCCGCCGCTGCCGCCGGCAGGACGCCGGCATGGGCCGACAGCGCGGTGGCGCCGGTCAGGACCAGCAGGGCTGACAACACCCCGCGCAGAGAGTTTCGATGCATGGATCGCTGTGTCATGTTTCATCCCTTGTGAGGTTGGAAGCAAACGCGCCGACAGTCAGCGGCGCCCACGCAGGGTCGGCCAGAAGCCGGGGCCCGTCAACGCAGATAGCCCTCGACCTGCAAGAGTTGTCAGGTCGAGCGGGTTAGGGGGTTGCGCACGGGGGCTGACCATGATGGATGGAGGCCGAGCGAGGCGTGCACAATCGCCTGTCGAAAAACAGCAATTGCTTACAAGGAGACACCATGGCCGAGGCCCCGAACTTCACGAAGCTGGTGCCCGGTTTCGACTTCCTGCAGGGGCTCGTGAAGAACGCCGGCGCGGCGCTGCCGAACATCGGCCAGTGGGTCGCGCCGACGCTGAACCCCGAAGAGCTCGAAAAGCGCATCGAGGAGTTGCGCACCGTGCAGTTCTGGCTCGAGCAGAACGCCCGCATGCTGGGCGCGACCATCCAGGCGCTCGAGGTGCAGCGCATGACCCTGTCGACGCTGAAGACGATGAACGTGCAGATGGAAGACCTGCGCGACTCGCTGACGGTGCGGCCGCCGGCACCGGCCTCGGCACCGGCGTCGGCGGAACCCGCCGAGCCGCCGGCAACGCGCAAGCCCGCGGCACGGGCGAACGCGAAGGCGAGTGCCCAGCCCGCCGCGAACCCGGCCGCCGTCGACCCGATGCAATGGTGGGGCGCGCTGACCAAGCAGTTCACCGAACTGGCCGCCGGCGCGATGAAGGACAGCGCGACCGATGCGGCGCGCAACCTGGCCGGCGCGCTGGTCAAGCAATCGGTCGATGCCGCCGGGCAAACCCTGAAGCGCGCGGCGACGATGCCCGGCCAGGTGGCCGTCAAGACCGCGAAGGCCGCGGCCGGCGTGGCCGCGAAGACGGTCGCGAAATCGGGCGCCCGCGCGGCGGCCCGATCGGCCCCGGCCCGCAAGCGCGCCGCGCCGCGCACCTGAGGCGCCACGCGATGAAGCTCTTCGCCCACGCGCACGCGACCCATCCCGACTGGCGCATGGCGCTGGCGCTGTCGGCCGCGCAGATCGACGCGCAGCGCGCCGATCCCGCCGGCGCGCACATCAGCGAGCCGACGCTCGGCTGGGTCTACCTGACCGACCACTACGCGCCGCACGCGGCCGAGTTGCTGGCCGAGCTGCGCCAGCGCTGGCCGGGCGTGGCCTGGGTCGGTTCGGTCGGCGTCGGCATCGCGGCCAACGGCGTCGAGTACTTCGACGAGCCGGCGCTCGCGCTGATGCTGTCCGACCTGCCGCGCGAGCAGTTCCGCGTGTTCTCGGGCGCCGCGCCGCTGCACAGCGACGGCGGCTTCGCAGCCAGCACCGCGCTCGTGCATGCCGACCCGGCCGCCACCGACCTGGCCGAGCTGATCGCCGAGATGAGCGACCGCACCGCCACCGGCTACCTGTTCGGCGGCCTCGCGTCGGCCCGCACGCAGGCGCTGCACCTCGCCGACGGCGTGTTCGACGGCGGACTGTCGGGCGTCGCGTTCGGCCGCGAGGTGACGCTGGTCTCGCGCGTGACGCAGGGCTGCCAGCCGGTCGGCCCGGCGCGCCGCGTCACGCAGGGCGAGCGCAACGTGGTCGCGCAACTCGACGGCGAGCCGGCGCTGGACTGCCTGCTGCGCGACCTGCAGATCGCCGGCGACGAACCGCGCGAGGCACTGCCGCGGCTGCGCCAGACGCTGGTCGGCCTGAGCGCCCCCCGCGACGACCTGATGGCGCGGCCCGGGCAGTTCGGCACCGACACGCGGGTGCGCCACCTGGTCGGCATCGACCCGCAGCAACGCGGCGTCGCGGTCGGCGACACCATCGAGCCCGGCATGCACCTCGCGTTCTGCACCCGCAGCACCGAGGCGGCCCGGCGCGACCTGGTGCGCATCTGCAGCGAGATCCGCGAGGAACTGGAGCCCGAGACGATGCCGCGCGAGACCGCGCTCGCGCTGCAGCAGGGGCCCGACGGCAGCTCGACGCCGCATGCGGCGCGGCGCATGGCCGGCGCCATCTACGTGAGCTGCGCCGGGCGCGGCGGCCCGCATTTCGGCGCGCCGTCGGCCGAGCTCGCGATCGTGCGGCGCGCACTCGGCGACGTGCCGCTGGTCGGCTTCTTCGCCGCCGGCGAGATCGCCCGCCACCACCTGTACGGCTACACCGGCGTGCTGACGGTCTTCACGACCGCGGCCTGAACCGCGCCCACCGGGGCACGCGCTACAGTCGTGGGCTTGTTCAACAGGCCGACGTCGGAGACCTGACCCTGTGAATGCTCCCCTGCCCGCCCTGGTGACCGACGCCACCGCCACCGCCGACGACACCACGGCGGCGGCCCCCGCCCCGGCCGGCCCGGACGCCCCGAGCGCAGACCAGCGCGCGCAGCGCCGCGCGCAGGTGGTCGCCGAACTGGCGCCTCTGCTGCCGGCGCATGCGCTGCTGTCGCGCAGCGAAGACACCGTGCCGTACGAATGCGACGGCCTCACCGCGTACCGCCAGCAGCCGCTGGTGGTGGTGCTGCCCGAGACCGAGGACCAGGTGGCCGCCGTGCTGCGCGCCTGCGACCGGCTCGGCGTGCCGGTGGTCGCGCGCGGCGCCGGCACCGGGCTGAGCGGCGGCGCGTTGCCGCATGCGCTGGGCGTCACGCTCAGCCTTGCGAAGTTCAACCGCATCCTGAAGGTCGACGTGCTGGCCCGCACCGCCACCGTGCAGTGCGGCGTGCGCAACCTCGCGATCAGCGAGGCGGCCGCGCCGTACGGCCTGTACTACGCGCCCGACCCGAGCAGCCAGATCGCCTGCAGCATCGGCGGCAACGTGGCCGAGAACTCCGGTGGCGTGCACTGCCTGAAGTACGGCCTGACGGTGCACAACGTGCTGCGCGTGCGCGGCTACACCGGGCAGGGCGAGCCGGTGGAGTTCGGCTCCGAAGCGCTCGACGCGGCCGGGCTCGACCTGATGTCGGTGCTGGTCGGCAGCGAAGGCATGCTCGCGGTCGTCACCGAGGTCACCGTGAAGCTGGTGCCCAAGCCGCTGCTCGCGCGCTGCATCATGGCCAGCTTCGACGACATCCGGCAGGCCGGCGACGCGGTCGCGAACGTGATCGCCGCCGGCATCATCCCGGCCGGGCTCGAGATGATGGACAAGCCGATGACGGCCGCGGTCGAGGACTTCGTGCACGCCGGCTACGACCTGAACGCGCAGGCCATCCTGCTGTGCGAGAGCGACGGCACGCCCGAGGAAGTGGCCGAGGAGATCGGCCGCATGCTGGACGTGCTGGCCGGCAGCGGCGCGTCGCGCATGGAGGTCAGCAAGGACGAGGCGCAGCGGCTGCGCTTCTGGAGCGGTCGCAAGAACGCCTTCCCGGCGAGCGGACGCATCAGCCCCGACTACATGTGCATGGACTCGACGATCCCGCGCCGGCGGCTGGCCGACATCCTGCTGGCGATCGGCGAGATGGAGAAGAAGTACGGGCTGCGCTGCGCGAACGTGTTCCATGCCGGCGACGGCAACCTGCACCCGCTGATCCTGTTCGACGCGAACGACCCCGACCAGCTGCACCGCTGCGAGCTGTTCGGTGCCGACATCCTGGAGACCAGCGTCGCGATGGGCGGCTCGGTGACCGGCGAGCACGGCGTCGGCGTCGAGAAGCTGTCGTCGATGTGCGTGCAGTTCTCCGATGCCGAGCGCGAGCAGATGACGGCCGTCAAGCGCGCCTTCGACCCGGCCGGGTTGCTGAACCCCGGCAAGGTGATCCCGACGCTCGTGCGCTGCGCGGAGTACGGCCGCATGCACGTGAAGCGCGGCCTGCTGCCGTTCGCCGACATCCCGAGGTTCTGATGATGGACCCGACCGTACGCAGCCCGGATGCCAATCCGGGACCCCGCCTCGACACCCGCATCACGGACCCCGCCCTGCGCATCCTGATCGACCAGGTCGAGGCCGCCCGCGCCGCCGGGGCGCAGCTGCGCATCCGCGGCGGCGGCACGAAGGATTTTTACGGCGAGCCGCCGCAGGGCGAGATCCTCGACACCACGGTGCTCGAAGGCATCTCCAGCTACGAGCCGACCGAGCTGGTCGTCACCGCGCGCTGCGGCACCTCGCTCGCGACGCTCGAAGCCGCGCTGGCCGAGAAGAACCAGTACCTGCCGTTCGAGCCGCCGCACTTCGGGCCGGGCAGCACGGTCGGCGGCATGGTGGCGGCCGGCCTGTCGGGGCCGCCGCGCGCGTCGGTCGGCGCGGTGCGCGACTACGTGCTCGGCGCGACGCTGCTGAACGGCCGCGCCGAGGTGCTCAGCTTCGGCGGCCAGGTGATGAAGAACGTCGCCGGCTACGACGTCTCGCGGCTGCTGGCCGGCTCGCTCGGCACGCTGGGCGTGATCCTCGAGGTGTCGCTGAAGGTGCTGCCGCTGGCCCCGGCCACCGCCACCGTGCGTTTCGAGCTGGCGCAGATCAGCGCGATGCAGAAAATCAACGAATGGAGCGGGCTGCCGCTGCCGATCAACGCCAGCGCCTGGTGGGACGGCATGCTCGTCGTGCGGCTGCGCGGCGCGCTCGCGGCGGTGCAGTCGGCGCTGGTCGCGCTCGGCGGCGACGTGATCGAGCCGACGCAGGCCATCGCGTTCTGGCGCGGGCTGCGCAACCAGAGCGACGAGTACTTCGTGAAGGCCCGCCAGGCGGTGGAGCAGGGTGGCGCGCTGTGGCGGCTGTCGGTACCGCCGACCGCGCCGCCGCTCGCGGTGACCGGCGAGCAGCTGATCGAATGGGGCGGTGCGCAGCGCTGGCTGTGCAGTGCTGCGCCGGCCGACTCGGTGCGCGACGCGGCGATGCGGGTCGGCGGGCATGCCACGCTGTTCATGTCGAACGACAAATCGGCCGGCGCCTTCGCGCCGCTGCGCGCACCGCTCGACCGCATCCACCGCGAGCTGAAGAAATCCTTCGACCCGCAGGGCGTGTTCAACCCCGGCCGCCTCTATCCGGATCTCTGACCGATGCAAACCAGGCTGTCCTCCGAATTCAAGGGAACGCCCGACGGCGATGCCGCCGAAGCGATCCTGCGCAAGTGCGTGCACTGCGGCTTCTGCACCGCCACGTGCCCGACCTACCAGCTGCTCGGCGACGAACTCGACGGTCCACGCGGGCGCATCTACCTGATGAAGCAGGTGCTGGAAGGCGCGCCGGTCACGCGCAGCACGCAGCAGCACCTGGACCGCTGCCTGACCTGCCGCAACTGCGAGAGCACCTGCCCGTCGGGCGTGCAGTACGGCGAGCTGGTCGAGATCGGCCGCCAGCTGGTCGATGCGCGCGTCGAGCGCCCGCGCGGCGAACGCGCGGTGCGCTGGCTGCTGAAGGAAGGGCTGACCTCGCCGCTGTTCGCGCCGGCGCTGAAGCTCGGCCAGGCGGTGCGGCCGCTGCTGCCGGCCGCGTTGCGAAACAAGGTGCCGGCGCGTGCCGGTGCGTCGGCGCACCGCTGGCCGACGCGCCAGCACCCGCGCAAGATGCTGCTGCTGATGGGCTGCGTGCAGCCGGCGATGGCGCCCAACATCAACAGCGCGACCGCGCGCGTGCTCGACGCCGCCGGCATCCAGACGGTGGTGGCCGACGAGGCCGGCTGCTGCGGCGCGATCCGCACCCACCTGGGCGACCGCGACGGCGGTCTCGACGACATGCGCCGCAACATCGACGCCTGGTGGCCGCTGGTGATGTCGAACCAGGTCGAGGCGATCGTGATGAACGCCTCCGGCTGCGGCGTCACCGTGAAGGACTACGGCCACGCGCTGGCGCGCGATGCGGCCTACGCCGAGAAGGCGGCGCACATCGCCGGGATGACGCGCGACCTCAGCGAGCTGCTGCCCGAGCTGGTGCCGCGGCTGAAGCCGCGCATCAAGCTGCGCGGCGACCAGGGGGGCCAGGCCGGCCCGCGCTCGCTGGCCTACCACCCGCCGTGCACGCTGCAGCATGGCCAGCAGCTGCGCGGCGGCGTCGAGACGCACCTGACGACGCTCGGCTTCGAGGTGCGCGTCGCGCCGGTCGAAAGCCACCTGTGCTGCGGCTCGGCCGGCACCTACTCGGTGCTGCAACCCGAGCTGGCGTACCCGCTGCGCGACCGCAAGCTCGGCCACCTCGATGCGCTGCAGCCGCAGGCCATCGTGTCGGCCAATGTCGGCTGCATCCAGCACCTGCAGAGCGGCACCGCGATCCCGGTGCGGCACTGGGTCGAGGTGCTCGACGAGGCCCTCGCCGCCTGAGCCCGGCCGGACCGGGCACCCACAAAAACAGACGAAGTTGTCCGACATCGAACGCGGCTGCGTCCGACAGACCTGCCCTGGCATGGCGCCGACACTGTGTTCACCGCAGCGCAATCCGCGCTGCCTTGAACAAGGAGCTCAGTCATGAACAAGGACCAGGTCAAGGGTCGTGTCGAGGACGTCAAGGGCAAGGTCAAGGAAGCCGCCGGCAAGGTGGTGGGCAATGACCGCCTGCGCGGCGAGGGCATTGCCGACCAGGTGGCCGGCAAGTCGCAAGCCACGTATGGCGATGCGAAGGAAAAGGTCCGCGACGCCGCGAAGGACCTCGCGAACCGCCGGGACGACTGATCCCGCGTGACCGCTTCCAGCCCGGCCGTGCGCAGCGCGACCGGGCTTTTCCCCTCCAGACCTTTGCCGCATCATGAACATCGAAACCCTGCAAGCCGCCGAGCGCGTCAGCGCCTGGTACCGCAACCGCCGTGTCGTGACCACCGCGCACACCGCTGCGCTGGCCCCGACCCACACGATCCCGAGCGCCGATGCGCACGCCGCGAATGACGGGCCGCTGCCGAAGACACCGGCAGTCGCGCTCGCTCAGGGATGCAGCTCCGACGTCAGCTCGGCCGGCACCGCCGCCTTGCTGCGCAATGCCCACAACACCCCTGCGACCAGCAAGGCCACGCCCGCCAGCGTTTCGCTCTGAGGCCAGCTGCGGCGCAGCACGAAGGCATAGGCCAGCGCCGACAAGGTCTCGAACACGATCAGCTGGCCGGCGAGCGCGGTCGGCAAGCGCTGGCTGGCTTCGTTCCAGCACAGGGTACCCAGCCACGACGCGAACAGTCCGATCGCGAACATCAGCCCGATGAAATCGCCGGCCCGCGGGCCGAACGGCATCTCGAACGCATCCCCGCTCGCCATCGTCCACGTCCATGTGACGGCATAGCCGATCACCGCCAGCGGCAAGGTCGCAAGCCCTTGCGCGGTGGCCCAGCTGCGCGGGCTGCGGTCCGGGTGCGCGCGCAGCCAGTCGGCATTGCGCAACGGGTACCAGGTCCAGCAGACGACGGCCCCGAGCGCGAGCAGCGCGCCCAGCGCATAGCGTGCCAGGTCGGCCTGCGGGTCGGCGCGCAGCTGCGCGATCTCGACATGGTTGACCAGCGCGATGCCCGCGCCGATCAGCCCGAGCGACGGCAGCAGCCGCGTCCAAGCGATCGGCGCGCCGCCGGTCGCGCTGCCGCGCAGGTTGGCGCTGACCGCGATGACGACCGGCAGCGTGCCGATGATCATCGTCGGCAAGGGTCCGCCGGCGCGCTGGATCGCGCTCGCGAGGAACAGGTAGTAGACGACGTTGCCGACTGCGGCGAGCTTCAGCGCCTCGATCCAGTCGGCGCGGGTCAGCTGCGACAGCCGCGCGCGGTCGAGCCAGCCGAGCGGCAGCGCGATCAGCCCGAACGCGAGGTAGCGGCCGAAGGACTGCAGCGCCGCCGGGTACTCCGGCAGCATCAGCGGGCCGACGAAGACCAGCCCCCACATCAGGCCGGCGGCAAGGGCGAACAGGGTTCCGGTGAGCAGGCCAGGGGTCGTCATCCGCGCAGTGTCGCGCGCCGGGGACCGCCGGGTCTTGTACGAGATTGCCGTCGCGTTCAGCGCGTTGTCCGCGCCGGCACGCGCGACGACAGCGGCGACGGGCGGTACTCCGGTCGGAAACGGCAACCGGCACCGAAGCGCGCCTCGCCGGCCGCGCACAGCCTGGCCACGCCCTCGGGCGACGGCCGCTCGCCGTGGTCGATCCATTGCAGCAGCGCCGTCAGCAGCGCCGGGTACTCCGGGTCGCCGAGGTAGCTGTGCTCGGCCTCGTCGCTGAAGGTCTGCACCAGCCACGACGACGCGCCGGCCGCATCGACGATCTCGCGGTACGCGCTCTCCAGCTCGACGAAAGCCGTCGGATCGTGGATCGCATGCAGCGTCAGCACCGGCAGGCGCAGCTTGCCGCTCGGCCGGCTGTCGGCGGCCAGCGCGGCCACCGCCTGCGGGTCGGCGGGGTAGCGCAGCACCTGCTTGTTCAGCGCCGCATCGTCGGCCGAGCCGCTGTAGACCACCTGCGCATTGCCGAACGGGTTGCGGTTGCCCAGCCGCTTCTGCGTCAGGTCCTGGAACAGCCAGGTGGCCCACTGCAGGTGGCCGAGCAGGCTGCGCTCGGGGATGTGCACCACCGACAGGATGGTGTGCAGCCGCGCCGCCTGCTCCGGCGTGCGCTGCGCGGCCGGCAGGCCGATGCCGGTGCATTCCTTCACGCGCGCGGCCAGCTCGGCGCGCGTCAGCGTCGCGTCGGGCGGCAGGCCCTGCCACAGCGGGTAGGCCGGCTCGTCGGGCTTCGGATGGTTGCGGCAGACCTGTTGGTAGACCACCCGCAGGTCGAGCCGGAATTCATACGCGTTGTTGCCGCCGCCGAGCACGCCGCTGGTCAGCAGCACGCCGTCCCAGGCCGGCGGCCCGACCAGCTCGGCGACCTTCGCCGCGACGCCGGCGCCGTAGCTCTGGCCATGCAGCACGGTGCGGCGCGGCTTGCCGAACTGCGCGATGAACAGCTGGCGCAACCGCTCGGTGTCTTCGGCGGCCATCGTGACCCCGTAGCCGCCGCGCCGGTAGGTCGACCCGGCCCAGGCGTAGCCGGCCTTCACCATCACCGCCCAGCGCTGCAGGTCTTCGGCGCCGCGCGCCAGCGTCGGCGTGCCGAGCTCCGGCCCGCCGTGCGCGTGCACGACCAGCACCTGGTTCCAGTCGGCCGGCATCGCGATCCAGTACAGCGCGCCTTCGGCATCGCGACCGTGGTAGCAACGGGCATCGGTGGGCAGGCCGTCGGGGCAGGGCGCCGATGTCGGCTCGTCGGCGCGCGCCGCCGGGCCGAGCGCCATCAGCGACGCGACGAGGGCAGCCCGCAGGGCCCGCCCGACATGACGCGCGTGGTTCGTCATCAGTTCCGCATCCCGAGTTGGTAGACCGCTCCGCTGCCGGACGACACGAAGCCCATCATGCCGGCATTGAACACGAAGTTGCCGGCGACGGCACCGCTGCTCTGCGCGACCCCGAGCACCGGCGTGTCGTACGCCAGCGTGCCGGCCGCGCCGCCGAGGCCGAGGCTCGTGCCCGACACCACCGCCTCGCCAGCGCTGCCGTCGCTCGCGACCAGCGCGAAGCGGCCGTCGGCCGTGCCGGCCGCGAGCGGCGCCTGCGGCGCATACAGCCGCAGCCCGTGTGCGCCGGACGGGTCGCGCACCAGGAACAGCGGCACCGTGCTCGCGCCGACCTGGCCGAAGATCACCGAGCCCGACAGCGTGCCGCCGGTGGTGGTGGCACCGCCGGTGGCCGCGGTGGTGTACAGGTCGAACGCGTTGCGCGCGGCGTTGTAGCTGACGTAGCCCTTCGCGGTCGACGTGCATGCGGCGTCGTAGGTCATGAAGCGGCCGCTGGCTGGATCCTGGCAATGCTGGAAGGTGCCGGCATTGCGCACCCGCGACGACGCGGCATAGACGCTTGCGACGCCATCGGCGCCGTACTGCACGCCGGCCACGTCGAAGATGTTGGCGACCGGGTTGAACACCGCCGGCGTCGCGCCGTTCTGGAACGTGGTCTGGAACGCCACCAGGCCGATGAACGAGGTTCCGGTCGGTGCGGCGACGCCGCCTTGCAGCACGCCGCCGGTGCCGAACGTGAAGTCGGCACCGCTCTCGTTGCTCGAGAACACGCAGTTGCCGCGCGCCAGCAGCGTGCCGCTGCGCTGCGTGCCCGCCGCGCGCTGCCCGCTGGCGTCGATGGTCACGGTGTAGGCGAGCGTCGCCGGGTCGAGCGACACGCTGAGCTCCTCGCCGAACAGGTCGCCGCCCTTGTAGGTGGTGGCAGTGCCCGGCAGGTTGGGACAGGCGAGCGGGTCCACGGTCTCCTGCACGCAGCTGTAGTTGGACGCGGCGTCCAGGCTGCCGCTGCCCTTGTACTTCGGCCACGCCGGGAAGCGGCACAGCGGGCGCGTGCGGCCGGCGGTCGCGGCGACGGTGTCGGTCACGATGCCGGTCTCGGGTGCCACGCCCTGCTCGACCCAGTTCTCCAGCGCCGCCAGCGAATCCCAGCTCGGGATGAACACGCCGGTGCCATGGCCCATGCCCGGCACGGTGTAGAAGCGGATACCCTGCTCGACTGCCGCATCGCCGACCGTCGCCTTCACGCGGGCGACGTAGTCGATCGTCGAGTTGTTGCTGATCACCTCGTCGGCCAGGCCGTGCAGCAGGATCAGCCGGCCGCCGTGCGCGAGGAACGGCGACAGGTCGGGATCGAGCGCGTCGGTCAGCGCCGAGACCGCCGCGATGCGCGCCGCCCAGGCGCCGGGCGCGACCGGGTCCAGCGTCAGCGTATCGAAGCCGGCATCGCGGGTCACGAAGTACTTGGCCCACTGGTCGCCGGTGACGAAGACGTTGGCATCGGCGGTGGTCGCCGGATTGCCCGGCACGGCCCGCGTGCCGAGGTCGCGCGAGGTGAACGGCCCGGCCACCAGCGTGCCTTCGAGAATGTTGTAGCCGCCGGCACGCGCGGTGCCATGGGCCAGCGTGTAGCCGCTGAACTCGAGCGGCGATTCGATCGTGCGGATGCTGGCGAGCTGCGCGTCGGACAGGCAGCTGTCGCCGGCGTCGCTGCCGCCGGCGCAACGCAGGATCGCGAGGATCTGCGGGTTCAGTCGCCGGCAGCTCTCGACGTTGCTGACGATGCCGTCGGCGGCGCCGTCGAGCTTGTCGCAGGCGGCCAGCACGGTCTTCTGCACCAGCAGCGTCTTCGCGAGGTTGACCCAGCCGGCGCCGCCGTTGGCGTACAGCGCGCGGCCCACCGCGACGTTCGACAGCCGCGTGCCGCTGTAGTTGAGGGCCGGCTCGTTGGCGACCACGCCGTCGTAGTCGGCCGGCCAGCGCTGGATGTGCATCAGCGCATCGCGCCCGCCGGTCGAGGTGCCGAGGAAGTAGGCCTTGTCGGGCGCCGCGCCGTAGCGCGTCTTCACCAGCAGCATCGCGACGTCGTGCGTCTTCTTCAGCGACTGGCCGCCGTAGTTCGCCAGCGCCTCGTCGTTGGCGGCGAAGCTGCCGTCGGTGATGCTGCTGCTCTGGTGGCCGCCGTCGTCGCCGAAGGTCGCGTAGCCGAGCGCGAGCGGGGCCGGTTTGCCGGTCGGCCCGAAGCGCAGCGGCTCGGTGCCGTCGATCAGCGTGCCGTTGAAGCCGCCGCCGCCGAAGTGGATGGCCTTGTGGTTCCAGGTCTCGGGCAGGTTGACCGCGAAGCGGATCGCCGGCGCCTGCGGATCGACCGGCAGGATGCTGCCGCGCACGCGGCAATGGGCACCGAGGCTGTTGCCGGCGGCCCCGGCCGCGACGGATGTCGCGCTGTCGACCACCGCGCCCTGCGTCGGCAGGCCGATCTGCGCGGCCGCGATCTGCAGCCCGGCGAGCGCTTCGCACGAGGTGCCGGCGGCGACCGGCGGGCCGGCCGGCACGCTGCCGTCGTCGCCGCCACCGCCGCAGGCGGACAGCACGAGCGCTGCGGACAGCGCGACGGTCGAAAGAAGAAGGGAAGGACGGATGCGTTGCGCGACGCGTCCGCCCATGCGACGGCCTGGGCCCATGGTCTTGTCTCCGGTCTGAGGCCTCGAGGGCCTTCTGGTTGATCAGCGCCGCTGACGATAGGGGTGGGCCCGACCTGCGGTCAAATAAAATAACCAGGCCCTCCCGATACGAAAAACATATGGAGATGACGATGGAGACAACGCGATGGAGCTGAGGCAGCTGCGCTATTTCGCGGCCGTTGCGCAGACCGGCCACCTGACGCGCGCGGCCGAGCTGCTGGGCATCCAGCAGCCGCCGCTCAGCCAGCAGATCCACACGCTGGAGCGCGAGCTCGGCATGCCGCTGTTCCGCCGCCATCCGCGCGGGATGGCGTTGACCGATGCAGGGCGGCAGTTCCAGGTCGAGGCGCTGCGCCTGCTGCAGGACATGGAGGCGATGTCGCAGCGCATGGCGCGCGTCGCGCAGGGGCAGGAGGGGACGCTCGCGATCGGCTTCACCAGTTCGGCGGCGGCACACCGCTTCATGCCGGAGGTGCTGCGGGCGTTCCGGCGCGCGCACCCGAAGGTCGAGCTGCAGCTGCGCGAGGACAACGCGGCCGAGCTGACCGAGGCACTGTCGGCCGGCCGCCTGCACTGCGCGCTGCTGCGCGTGCCGGTCGCGCGGCCGCCGGGCCTGCACTTCGAGACGCTGCTGCGCGAGCCGGTGATGGCCGCGATGCCGAGCGACCATGCATTCGCAGCGCCGCCGAAGCGCGGCAGCGCCGCGCGGCCGTTGACGTTGGCGCAGCTGTGCACCGAGGGGCTGATCCTGGTGCGCCGCCCGGGCGCGCCGGGGCTGTACGCCGAGCTGCTCGCGCTGTGCCACGAGAAGGGCCTGCGCCCGCGCATCGTCGCCGAGGTCGACCGCATGATGACGAACCTGAACCTGGTGGCGGCCGGCGTCGGGCTGTCGGTGGTGCCGGCGTCGATGACCGGCGCGCATCCGCATGCGATCGCGTACCGCCGGCTCGCCGGCTGCGGCTCGCTCGATGCACCGCTGACGCTGGTGTCGCGCGTTGACGACGACAACCTGCCGGCGCAGCGCTTCGCGGCACTCGCGCGCGAGCTGGCACCGCGGCAGGGGGCGGCATGAACGCGACCCGTCGGCAGATCGTTCGCGCTGCATTGGCGCTGCCGGCTTGCGCGGTCGCGGCGGCACCGCCGGCCGCGCCGTGGCCGTCGAGGCCGGTGCACCTGATCGTCGTCTACCCGCCGGGCGGTGTCAGCGATGCGATGGCGCGCACGCTGGCCGAGCCGCTGGCGCAGGCGCTGGGCGTGCCGGTGGTGGTCGAGAACCGCGGCGGCGCCGGTGGCGCGCTCGGGATGGAGGTGCTGGCGCGCGCCGCGCCGGACGGCTGCACGCTCGCGTTCTCGGCCGTCTCGCCGCTGACGCTGCAGCCGCTGCTGGCCGGTGGTCCGCGCGACCTGCTGGGCAGCGTGATCCCGGTGGCCGGCGTGATGAACACGCCGGTGCTGGTGGCCGGCACGCCGGCGTTCACCGGCCACAGTTTCGGCGACCTGATCGCGCAGGCGCGGGCGCGGCCGGGGGAGCTGCGCTGGGCCACGTCGGGCATTGCGACCAGCGGTCACATGGTGCTGGCGCAGACGCGGCTGCAAAGCGGCGTCGACATCACGCACGTGCCCTACCAGGGTGGTGGGCCGCAGATCAACGACGCGCTCGGCGGGCAGTTCGAGGTGTTGTCGACGAACGTCGCGGCAGCCCAGTTGCAGCTGCTGGCGGCCGGCCGGCTGAAGGCGCTGGCGGTCGGCGCGCCGACGCGGCTCGACGCCTTGCCGCAGGTGCCGACGCTGGCGGAGCTGGGGTATCCCCAGGCCAACATCGGTTCGCTGTTCGGGCTGTTCGCGCCGGCCGGCACGCCGGCGGCGGTGGTGGCGCGGTTGAATGCGGAGGTCGGCCGGTTGCTCGCGAGCGATGCGGTGGCGTCGCGGCTGCGGGAGTCGCACAACCTGCCGGCCGGTGGCACGCAACAGGATTTCGCGCGGCAGATCGCGGCGGAGCGGCGGCGCAACCAGGAGCTGGTCAAGCGGTCGGGGGGATTGCTGTCGTGATCGCGCGCGTCTGCTGCTGATACCGCGCCGGCGTCACGCCATACATCCCGGCGAAGCGACGCGTCAGGTGGGCCTGGTCGGTGAGCCCGTTGTCGGCCGCGACCAGCGCCGGTGCGATGCCGGCCGACAGCTGGCGCTTCGCGCGCAACAGCCGCAGCGCCATCAGCATCTGGTGCGGCGTCGCATGGTGCCGCGCCTTGAAGCGGCGCTGGAAATGGAACGGGCTCAGCCCCGCCGCCTGCGCCAGGTCGGCCAGCGTCAACGGGTCGGCCAGGCGGTCGTGCATCAGGTCGATCGCGCGCTGCAGCGGCGCGTCGCACTCGCTCGCGCGCTCCGGCCGCCCCCGGCGCGCATGCGGCTGCACCGCCTGCACCAGTTGGAGCAGCGCGCCATCGAACGCGAGCGCTGAATCGGCCGTCCACAGCGCCTGCAGGGCCACACCGGCCCGCTGCGCGCTCGCCGCATGCCGCAGCACCGGCTCGGCGAACGACCAGTCGGCCTCGCCGCCGACCTCGCGCAGCAGCGCGGCATCGACATAGGCCATCCGGTAGCGCCAGCCGTGAACGGTTTCGGCGCGGCCGGTGTGCAGCACGTCGGGGTTCATCACCACCAGCGACTGCGGCGGCGCCAGGTGCTCGCTGCCGCGGTAGCGGAAGCGCTCGACGCCGGCATCGATCACGCCGAAGCCGTAGGCATCGTGCGTGTGCGGCTCGAATGCGTAGCGCACGATGTGCGCGCGGTACAGCTCGATGCCGCCGCGGTGCGCGGGTTGCTTGAACTGCGCACGATCGCTGGCGTGCTCGAAACGGTCGGGGACGGCTTCCACCGCGCGATGATGGCATGCTGGGCGGCGATGAGTGCCTTGCCCGCCCTGCCGCTCCACCCTGCCGACAGCCTGCGCGTGTCGGACCAGGAGCGCGCGACGCTGGCGCAGTTCGTGACGCTGTCGATCGTGCTGCACGTGCTGGCCGTGATGTGGGTCGGCACGCAGACCGGCCGGCCGAATGAGGGTGCCGAACCGCGGGCCGACGCGTGGGGGCCGCTGCGGGTCACGCTGGCGCCGCCACCGGCGCCACGCGCGCCTGTCGCGCGCGCACCGACGGTGCCACCCGCTCCGCGCGCCGTCGTCGCGCCGCGGCCGGTCCCGGTCGCGAAGGCCGCGGCACCGGTGACCCCGCCGTCGCCACCGCCGCCTCCTCCGCCGCGCGTCGAAGCACCCCCGCCACCCGCGCCGCCAGCCCCGCCGAAGGTCGAGGTCCGGACGATGCCGGCACCCGTGCCGGCCGCGCCGCGCATCGACCGCGCCGCCCCCGTGCCGCCACCCCTCGTGGCCGACGCCGCCGCATCCGCGCCCGAGCCGGCGGCGTCGCAGCCGCTGCCGCCCCCACTGGCACCTCCCTTGCCGCTGCCGGCAGCGCCCGCCGCACCGCCGATGGCGATGCCGATTCCGACACCGGTGCCTGCGCCGCCGCCCGTTGCGATCCCGCCAGCCGTGCTCCCGCCATTGCCGGAGCTGGTGCCCGAGCCGATCCGGCAGCCGGCCCCTGTGGAGGTGGTGCCACCGGTTCCGATGCCGACTCCGGCACCTGCACCTGCACCTGCAGCTGCCCCGGTCCCGGCGCCGGTCCCTGCGCCCGTCGCCTCTCCGGCCCCCCCGGCCCCCGCGCCCGAGCCGGCGCTTGCGCCAGCAGCGCCAGCAGCGCAAGCCGCCCCGCCGCCGACGCGGCGCGTCAGCCCCGGCACCACGGCCGAGCCCACCACCGCCCCGTCACCTGGCGGTCCGGTCGCGAATCCGACCCACGACACCGGCCGCGACAACAGCGCCCCGGCCGGCGCTCCCGGCGAGCCGAAGCTGAACCTGACCGTGCCCGGTCTGCGCAGCCGCGGCAGCAACTTCGGCGGCGCGGCACCCGGCGTGCTGCCGCTGCTGCCGCCGCCGCCCGAGCGCAAGGCCAAGATCACCGAGGAACTCGACAAGGCCGGCCGCGCCGACTGCCGCAACGCCTACAGCGGCATGGGCCTGCTGGCCGCGGTGCCGCTCGCGGTCGATGCGGTCAAGGGCGGCGGCTGCAAGTGGTAGGGCCCGACCCGCGGATTGGAGCGCATGGCTTTCTCCGGTGATTCGGCGGCGCCAGACACTACCATCGCGGGCATGTCCGCCCACGCGCCCCCACCAGCGTCCGCCCACCCCGGCCCGCTCGCCGGCCTGAAGGTGCTCGAACTCGGCCAGCTGATCGCCGGCCCGTTCGCCGCCAAGACGCTGGCCGACTTCGGCGCCGACGTGATCAAGGTCGAGCCGCCCGGCAGCGGCGACCCGCTGCGCCAGTGGCGCCTGCTGCACGAAGGCACCAGCGTCTGGTGGGAAGTGCAGTCGCGCAACAAGCGCAGCTTGGCGCTCGACCTGAAGCAGCCCGAGGCGCGCGACATCGTGCGCCGCCTCGCCGCCGAAAGCGACG
>Ga0065165_1001926_pt1 | contig 19811 bp, 18 predicted proteins | sample AraplaMF_Cvi_mMF_FD_63813 | JGI IMG/M metagenome (GOLD analysis project Ga0065165, IMG submission 63813) | Arabidopsis root microbial communities from the University of North Carolina, USA - plate scrape MF_Cvi_mMF (version 2) (version 3) | ecosystem: Host-associated > Plants > Roots >...
GTCTCGATCCATTTGGCCACGACCACCTGGATCGGCACCTGTACCCAGACATGCTCGGCGAGCCAGCGGCCGTAGAGCATGCTCGTCGGTCCCCGCTCGAACGGATCGGCGCGCAGATTGTAGAGCATCGGCACGCGCAACTCGGTGAACTTGCCCTGCCACACGCCCACCGGCATCGTCGGGCCGATCTCGGTGTGCTGCTCCATGAAGGCGATCTTCCATTCCCGCGCCCGCACCGCGAGCAGGTCGCCGTCGTCGCTCCAGTAGAGGAAGCCTTCGCGCGGTGATTCCTTCTCCTCGCCCTTGAGGAACGGCATCAGGTTCTTGCCGTCGAGATGGACCTTGAAACTCTTGCCGTTGAGCTGGTGGCCCTGTTTGGTCTTCTCCACCAGGTCCGGCTCGCCGGCGGCAGCGGCGAAGGTCGGGATGAAATCCTCGTGTGCGCAGACGTCGTTGATCAGTTGCCCCGGCTTGACGACGCCGGGCCAGCGGATCGCGCAGGGCACGCGGAACCCGCCCTCGAAATTGGTCGACTTCTCGCCGCGGAACGGGGTCGCGCCGCCATCGGGGAAGGTGAACACCTCGGCGCCGTTGTCGGTCGTGTAGACGACGATCGTATCCTCGGCGACGCCGAGCTCGTCGAGCAACGCGAGCAGTTCGCCGACATGGCCGTCATGCTCGACCATCCCGTCGGGATAGAGGCCGAGCCCGGTCACACCCTGCGATTCCTTCTTCAGATGCGTCCAGACGTGCATCCGGGTCGAGTTGAAATAGCAGAACCACGGGCCACCCGCCTCGTGGCTGCGCTTGATGAAGTCCTTGGCCGCAGCGAGGAATTCCTCGTCGACCGTCTCCATCCGCTCGATCGGCATCGCGCCGGTATTCTCGATCTTCTGCCCGCCCTTGCCGTCCGCCCAGCAATGCAGCACGCCGCGCGGGCCGAACTTCTCGCGGAACTTCGAATCCTTGGGATAATCGGGATAGAAGGGCTCCTCCTCGGCATTGAGATGGTAGAGATTGCCGAAGAACTCGTCGAAGCCGTGCATCGTCGGGAGATGCTCGTCGCGGTCGCCGAGATGGTTCTTGCCGAACTGGCCGGTGGCATAGCCATAGGTCTTCATCACGTCGGCGACCGAGGGATCGTCGGGGCCGAGCCCGAGCGTGGCACCGGGCAGGCCGACCTTAGTCAGCCCGGTGCGGATCGGCGACTGGCCGGTGACGAAGGCGGCGCGGCCGGCGGTGCAGCTCTGCTGGCCGTACCAGTCGGTGAACAGCGCGCCTTCCTTCGCGATCCGGTCGATGTTGGGCGTCTGATAGCCCATCGTGCCGAGATTATAGGCGCTGACATTGTACCAGCCGATATCGTCCCCCATGATGAAGAGGATGTTGGGCTTGCCGCTGGGCATGACACGACTCCCGAATTGAACGCGGCGCAAAGGTCGCATCCGTCGGGCGCGCGCGGCATCCGGACAGACCCGCAACCCGGCGCCGCAACTCTACCGAGCACCGTTCGTTGGTCGCGCAGTCGCAACGCGCGACCCGCTTTTCCCTGACAGGAATCGGCGCGGGCACGCGTGCGGGTTTTGGCCGATGGCGGGCGCGTGCCGGGGCGCGCACAACAGGCCTGACAAGTGCAGCAGGAGTCGGCCCGATGCCCTTGAAACTATCCCCGGTCGCTTACGCCATCATCGCCGCGTTGCTGTTCTCGGCGCCGATCCTCGCAGTCAAGATCTACGCCGACGCGCACCCGCCGATGACACCGGCGATCAGCGTCCAGCACTAGGCGTCTATCAGGTCCCCAGTCGCCGCCGGAAAGCGGAGACGCGGAAGGCGAACCAGACGAGTAGCAGGCCGTAGGCGATGGCGTAGGCGCCGATCACCCAAAGCAGCGCCATCGCGCCCGCGCCCGGGTGTACGATCATCAGCACGCCGAATGCCAGCGAGAGAAGGCCGCTGGCGATCAGTACCCATTCGCCGGTGATCTCGCGACGCAGGCTGATCCCGCCCGCGATCTGGAGCACGCCGGTGACGATCGCCCAGACCGCGATCCACAGCAGCAGGATCAGTCCGGTGACCCCCGGCCACAGGAAGGTCAGCACGCCCGCCGCGAGCCCCGCCAGTCCCACGAGGATCAGCCACCAGCGCGGCACCGGAGATCCGCCCGAAAAGGCACTGCCCAGCGAAAAGATGCCGTCCGCCAGCGCATAGGCGCCCCAGAACAGGATCAGCGTGAGCAAAGTCGTGCTCGGCCAGGCAAAGGCGAAGATGCCGAACAGGATCGCGCAGATCCCGCGCAGCATGAGTAACCACCAACTACGCGCGAGTGCACTACGGAGCGGATAGGGTTCGCTGATCATGCTGCCCTCCTCAATGCGCCCCGCCGGCTCCGGCGGGCAGCTTCATGCTAAGCGGAAGCGACAATCCGATCCATACCGATGTATTTGACGGCCGATTGGTCGTTTCGAACTCGGTGAAGGCGCGCACGCGCAGCGTGGCCGGGGTCTTCTTGGTGAACATGAAGTCCCACGCCACCGTGCCGCCGGCGCCGACCGTCTCGCCGCGGAACGGCCCGAGCTTGGCGCCGCTGCCGGTGTCGTCGCTGATCTGCTTGTAATAATAGCCGATCAGGCCGAGCGAGAATTGCTTGGTCAGCTTCTTCTCGATCGATCCCTCGGCGTGGAAGTCGTCGCCGCTCTTGTAGTCGGTCACGTCGTTGCGGCCGTTGAAGGTCACGCCGGCCTTGGCCGACAGGTCCCAGCCAGCCTCCTGGTGCCAGCTCACCGCGCCCGATACGTCGACCGCCCAGCGGTGGAAGGCGAGGTTGGCGAGTTCGCCCGCGCGATAGGTGCCGATCGGCACATTGGCGAGCGTGCTGAGCTGGAAATGCGTGTTGCCCGATTTCCAGCCGAGCGCGCCGGTCACGATCGGGTCGCCGATCACGGTGGCGCTGTCGCCAAGGCTGAAATTGCGCGTCCCGCCGAACGGGCCGGTTAGCTTGGCCCTCGCGTTGACCATCACCGTGCCGAACGGGATCGCGCCACCCAGCATCAGCGTACCGCCGAGAAAATTGGTGGTCGGGACGACCACGACGGTAGGGAAGTCGGCGATGAGATCGCCGTCGAGACCGGCGATGACGTTGCCGTTGATCGGGAACTGCTTCTCCGCGTTGGCGTCGAGATGCGCATAATAGAATTCGTTGTCGAGAAAGACGCCTTGCACGGGCGGCATCACCGCATTGCCGGGGCCGCCCGAGCCGAGCAGATAGACGGTGGCGCCATTTTCCGAAGCTGCGGCCGGTCCGGCCACGAAGAGCATGACGGCGCCGGTCAGTACGGCACATCCCGTTGCGTGCATCTTACGCATTTTACAGCCCTTTCCCTGAACCCTGGGTCCTCGGGCGCATCGTTGCGCCCGGGCTCCGGGGCTGAACATCGGGGTTGCCCCGGGTTTCGCCGGGGGAGAACCCGTTCAGACCGGAACGGCGTCGGGCGTGCCGGCGGGCTGGTTGCGCTTGTACCAGACCTTGTAGAGCGTGGTGAGAATGAAGCCGTTGAGCAGGAACAGCAGGATCGCGGCCTGCGCGCGCGGGCCGGCACCGTTGGCGGTGGCGATGGCGCCGGCGATACCCGGGTGACGGATCGCCGCGGTCACCGCCAGCGCGCCGCGGCGGTGCCAGTTGGGGCCGCCGAGCAGATGGCCGGCGACGAGACCGGCGAGCACGGGAATGGCGAATGCGATGATCGTGCCGTTGCCGATCAGCGACAGGATCGGTTTCCAGATCGCGAACATGATGAGGATGAAACCGACGAGGAGAATGATCGTCGCCACCAGCGAGACGAAGCGCGCGGCCTTGTTCGAGAGGTCGGGCGCGAGCGCCTGCATCGCCATGCCGATCACGATCGGCAGGAGGATAGTGATCGCGACCACCTTGGCGATGAGTCCGATCGGCGCGACCGCGTAGCCACCCCGCACCGTGGCGATCAGCCAGACGGTGATCGGCACGAAGACGATCGCGAGAAAGGCGAGCACGGCGTAATAGGCCATCATTCGGGAGCGATCGACGCCCATCTTGAGGGCGTTGCCGGGCACGAGCGGTGCGAGCGGCGAGACCGCCATGAGCAGCAGTCCGGCTTCGACCGGGTCGTCGAGCTTCACCGCCAGCGAAACGAGCAAGGCGACCAGCGGCACCACTATGTTCACCGCGAGCACCCCGCGCAGCAGCGGCCGCGGGCTGCGGAGCAGGTCGACCACGCACGCCCATTTGCTCTGCATCGCGATGGCGAGGATCAGCAGGAACATGCTGCCCTGCACGGCGAAGATGATCAGGGCCTTGGCATTTTCCATGGCGGCTCTCCGGAAGACCTTTGGACAGCCTAGCGCCGGGCCGGAGTCGTTTCAGTCCGGGATAGTGCCGATCCGGAGGCGGGGGCGTTCCCGGGTCAGAAGGCCTCGCCGATCCCGAAATAGATCGCCGACCCGTCCTTGCCCCAGGCGACGTCGAGCCGCAGATTCACATTGTTGCGCTTCGACGCGAGGAAGCGGATGCCACCGCCACCCGAATAAAGGACCTTGCTGTGCTTCCAGATCGCGCTGGTGCTCTCCGCGATGCCGCCGACACCGGCGAACCCGACGACCCCGATTTTCCAGAACAGATGCTGGCGGACCTCTGCCTGCAGCGCCCAACTCGCTCCGTCGCGGTATCGGCCGGTCTCGTATCCGCGCAGATCGCCCTGCTGGCCGAACATGCAGAGATCATAGAAAGGCGCATCGCCTTTCACGCCGCACAGTTGCTTCCGGATACCGAGCACGGTGGTTTTCGAAAGCGGGAAATAGGCGTTGGCGGCGAAGTTGAGCTTGTTGTGGCTGAAGTCGCCGCCGAGGAATTTGGCCCCGAACAGCCAGGTGCCGGTGACGTAGACGCCCTTGCGCGGATTGAGCGATTCATTGCGGCTGTCGAAGGTGAAGGAAGGGCCGATCCCGATATTGGTGCTCTTGAGCTCGATCGGCGGGAGCACCAGGTCGGGGCGGTTGGGCAGCGAGATCGGCGGCAATTCGGCCGTGGAGTCGAGATGCAGATACTGGATCCGCGCGCCGGCATAGATATGGCCAAGGAATCCTCCCTTCTTGAACAGCCGCGCCTGGCCGTCGAGGATCCCGACCAGCCCCTTGTCCTCCATGTCGATCGAGACGCCGGCCTCACCCGCATTGGAGCCGATGCCGTAGAAATTGAGCCGCGCATCGCCATAGCCGGCAAAGGCGAGGATCCGCGCGCGGTCATGCGCGAGCGACATGCTGTGGAAGGCGCCGGCGCCCCAGGTCTTGGTGCTGGTATAGCCGCCGCCGACGCCGCTGATCCACGGTTGGGGCGCGTTGTTGGGATTGTAGAAGAGCACCGCGGCGACGGTCAGGCCAGTGCCGAGCGCCGGGTTTGACATGGGGATCGGCACCACCAGCAATTCAGCCTTTTTCTTCTTCTTGGCTGCTTCCTCGTCGTCGGCGTGAGACTGGTCGTTCTTGCGCGGAACGGTGAGCGTCATCGCCGGCTCGACGAGTTCCTTGGCGGCGCTCTGCTGGTTGAACTGCTGCGCGAGCGCGGGCGCGGGCGACGCGAGCAACGTGGCGGCGAGCCATAGGGAGTATCCGGAACGCATACGGCTTCGCTCCACCGACCTGATCGGGCGGCAGAATAGGAAAGCACCCGAGCGTCGATATCGGGGGAAATCGGTAGGGCAGGCGGGGCAAATCCCGGCTGGCCGCATACTCAAGTGATTGATCCTATTGGCTCCGTAGTTCCCGCGGGACGAAATCGGGGATCGGCCCGATTGCCCCTGCCGGACATGGCCGCGAACAGTGCCGGCACGACAATCGAGGGCCAAACGATGAGAATCCTGACCGGAATTGCCGCCGGTGCGTTCCTGATTGCGCTCACCGCCGCGGCACCGCCCGCCGAGCCACAGACGACACCGGCACCTTCGGCCGCGTCCGCCGGGATCGACCCGACCGCGGTCGCCGCGGTGCAGGCGTCGGCGCGCTATCTCCAGTCGCTCAAGAGCTTCGAGATGCGCGCGCAGGCGACGATGGACGAGGTGGTCGAGGACGATCTCAAGGTCGAGCTGACCAGCCAGACCCGCTACGATTATGCGGCGCCCGATCGGCTGTTCGTCGACTGGCGCACCGATCGCATCTCGCGCCGGCTCTACCTCGACGGCAAGACGGTGACGTTGCTCGCGCCGCGCATGGGCTATTTTGCCAGCGTGCCGCAGACCGGAAACGTCGAGGCGACGCTCAAGAAAGCGGCCGAGGAATATGGCATCGTGATGCCGCTGCCCGACATCTTCCTGTGGGCGCTGAGCACGACACCGCCCTATCCGGACCTGCAGCGTGCGATGAAGGTCGGCTTTGCCCGGATCGCGGGGGTGGACACCGACCAATATGTCTTCCGTCAGGCCGATGTCGACTGGCAGGTCTGGATCCAGCGGGGCGATCAGCCGCTCCCGCGCAAGGTGGTGATCAGCGACCGCACCAACCCGGCCCGGCCGAAATTCTCGGCATTGCTCGCGTGGAACCTCAACCCCACGCTGCCGGCGGACCAGTTCACCTTCACCCCGCCTGCGGGCACCGCGCCGATCGAGATCGGCCGCATCACGGAGGCCGGTCAATGATCCGCTCCCCCTTGCTTTGCGCCGGCGCCGCGCTGGCCATGGTCGCCGGTACTCTAGTGCCGACCGTCGCCGGGGCGCAACGCGCCCGGATGGGCATCGGCCACAGCTTCGGCGGTGGCGGCTTCCATCGTCCCGCCTCGATGCCGGGTGGCGGCGGTGGCGGTATCGAACGCCTCAATCGCGGCGGCGATGTCGGCTGGGATCGTCCGAGCCGTGGACCGATCGCCGGTGGCGGCGGCTCCGCGCGGCCGGGTCCCGGACCGCGACCCAATCCCGGCCCCGGGCCCAACCCCGGACCTGGCCCCGGACCTGGACCGCATCCGGGCCCCGGACCGGGCCCTGGACCTGGCCCCGGACCGGGGCCGCATCCTGGCCCGGGACCCGGCCCTGGCCCGGGCCCGGGACCCGGACCCGGCCCGCATCCGCCGGGCCCGCCGCCTCCGCCACCCCCACCGCCGCCCCCGGCCTGGGGCTGGGGACCCTATTGGGACTGGTATGACGATGACGATTTCGCCGCGGCGATGTTCGCGGGCGTCGTGACCGGCGCGGTGGTCGGTGCCGCTACGTCGAGCACACCGACGCAGACGGTGGTGGTCGCGCCCACCACGGTCGGCACGGTGGTGGCGACGCTGCCCGAAGGTTGCACGCTCACGGTGGTCGGCGGCGTCAGCTACCAGCAATGCGGTCCCGTCTGGTACCGGCCGCAATATGTCGGCACCGCGATCCAATATGTGGTGGTCGCACCGCCACGATAGGTCCCGCGAGGGATAAAAGGGGAGAAATGGGGCGCCGTCCGTGACGACGCCCCATTTTTTGCGCGCGTTCAGAAGGTCCAGGTCGCCCCGACGGTGAAACCGGTCTCACCGTAACCGTCGGTGCGGCGGTCATAGGGATTGCCGCCGGGGCCGCCGACCGAGAGCGTGGCGTGGAGGTCGAACGGTCCCACCGGCCGCGACACGCCGATCCGCCAGTCGTAGCGCGTCGGCAGATCGGTCCCGCAGGGCGTCGAGAGCCATGCGAGCACGCCGAGATGCGCGTTGACGCGCAGTTTCGGAAGCGGTTCGGCCACGGCTTCGACCTCGCCGTAGAGCGTCGCGGCATGCGGATCGAAATAGTCGGGCGAATAGTGGATGCGCGCCGAAAGCCCGCTCCCGAGCACCCCGACATAGACCTCGGTGAAATGCGTATAATCGCCGTAGCGCTCGCGATATTCGAACCGGGTGACACCGCCCTCGATCGACAGCCGCGGGTTCAGGCGCCGCGCATAGCCGATATTGGCGATGTCCCCCAGCAGCACCGGCTTGCCGTCCTCGTCGAACGAGGCGATCGCCGAGCCGTTGAGATAGATGCCGCTGACATGATCCCACGAAAGGTTGAGGATCGCCGCGGGCTCGTCGCCGAGCGCATAGCCGCGGAAGCGATAGTCGCTCTGCAGCGTGACGCTGCCGGTGACCTGCGCCGCCGCCGGCGCGGCGACGAGCAATGCGAGGCTAGTGCACGCTGTCGGCCAGCGCGCCGCTGACCGCGCAGGCGCAGTCGCAGCTCTTCGAGACCTGGCGGAGCAGGGTGGCACAGGCATCGACCGCGCCTCCATCGGTTCCCGTCGCCACCAGCGCGGTTACAGGCGCGCTGGCATGTTCCTCACGGACAAGGGCGATCAGCCCGCTGACATGCGCGGCCGAAAAGGAACTGCCGTCGACGAGGTACCATTTCCCACCCGGCTGGGTCGTCGGCACGTCCTGCCCGGGCGCAGCGTACACGTGCGGCGGAAGCGAGGCCATGCCCTCATTGGCGACCGCGATCACGCCGGATTTTGATGCGGGAAAGCCCCCGCCGGGCAGCGTGGGATCGAACGCCGCGACCACCGCGATGTTGCGCACCAGCGCGGCCTGAAGCAGCGCCTCGAGCAGCCGATCGGGCGGGCCCGCGAGGCTGAGGTTGATCACCTTCGCGCCGCGCTGGATCGCGAAGTCGATCGCCTTGGCGAGGCTCAGGCTGGTGCAGAAGGTGGCGTCGGCCGTAGCGCCGTCCTGCCAGCAGGCGCGCAGCGCCATCAGCCGTGCGCCTGGGGCGATACCGGCGATGCCGACGCCGTTGTCGGCCTTGGCGGCGATGATCCCGGCAACCTCGGTGCCGTGCAGTTCGGGTGCGCGCGCCGACGGCGTGACGAAATCGCGGTCGGCCACGAACTGGCCGGCGAGATCGGGGTGGGCGGTGTCGATCTTGCTATCGACTACCGCCACGGTCACGCCGCGGCCGGTGGCGATGCGGTGGAGGTCGGCGAGCCGCCACAGGCTCGCGGCGGGCTGGGTGGCGAAAAGTGGGTCGCTGTCGGCTCGGGCGCGATAGAGCTGCATCGGCTGCGACCACGCGACCTGCGGATCCGCCGCGACCCGCGCGATCGCCGCGTCGACAGCCGCGTCGCCGGGCACGCGCATCACGTAGCAATCGATCCCGAGCAACGGCATCGGCCAACCCGTCTCGACCAGCTCGAGCCCGTTGCGCTTGGCGATACGCTGGGCAAGGCGCCGGCGCGCATTGCCGGTCGCGCGATCGCCATAATCACCGCCATAGCTGCTGTTCGGCCGATAATGGTCGGGCGAGAGCCGCAGCATCACGAGGATCTGCCGGCTTTCCTCACGAGAATCCATTGCCGCGGCCGGTCTCGCGGTCGAGACGCCGGTCGGTATCAGCAGTGCGGCGCAGGCAGCCGCGGCGAGGCGCAGCAACTTCATCGCGGCCCGTCCGCGTCGAGCGGCTCGGCGAGCAGCACCTTGCCGGTCGCGCGTAGCCCCGCGAGCGCGGCACTGCGTTCTTCGGCCGGCACATAGAGCATCCAGGCGTTGCTCGCCGTCGGCCCGCCCACCAGGCGCGCGCCGCTATGCTGGAGCAGTTCGCGCAGCTCGGCCTCGGTGGTCTCTGGACGGAAGATCACGATCGCGTTGCCTGTGTGCACGGCGGCCGGCGCGCTCAGCGCTTGGTAGGGAGTCGGCTGGGGGGCGGGCATGCGGGTGATGCCGACGACGAGCAGCAGCACCGCCGCCTGCGCCGCGACCGCCCAGCCGATCGGTACCGGCCGTGCAAAGAAGCCACTGCGTACCAGCTTGAGCGGCGCCGCGGGACGCTGCTCCATCCGCTCGCGCAGCGAGGCCCAGCCGGATTCGGCATCGATCGGCAGGCTGGCGATCTGCAGCGCGAGCGCACGCTCGGCTTCGAGCTCGGCGCGGCATTCGGCGCAGTCGGCGAGATGCGCCTCGACGCTCGCCGCCTCGTCCGGATCGAGCGTGCCGTTGGCATACCAGGGCAGCAAGGCCTGCACCGGGGCATGCGGATCGCCATGAAGGGGGATGATGTGCGCCATGTCAGCCGTCCTGGATCCAGTCCGGCAATTCGCCGGCGAGACGGCGCCGCAAATGGCGCCGCGCGTGGAACATGCGGGTCTTCACGGTATCGACCGGGCATTCCATGATGCCGGCGATCTCGCGATAGCCCATCTCGTGAAAATAGGTGAAGTCGACCACCGCGCGATGCTCGGGCGAGAGCTCGCCGATCGCCCGCATCAGCAGCACGTGCACGCGCTGGCGGCCGAGTGCGTGGTCGGGCCCCGGCTCGGCACTGATCCGCTCCTCGGCGTGGCGGTCCTCGACCGCATCGTCCTGCCGGCGCAGTGCCTTCATCGCCTTGCGATAGGCGATGGCGAATATCCAGGTGGAAAGCTTGCTCGCGCCGTTGAAGCTGTCGGCGCGGTCCCACACCACCATCAGCGTGTCGTTGAGGACTTCCTCGACGATCTGCGGGCGGCGCACGAGGTTGAACAGGAAGCGCGACAGTCGGCTGTGATAGCCGTGATAGAGCTCCTCGAACGCCGACATGTCGTGGGCACGGATGCGCACGAGCAACTGCGCGTCCCGATCCGGATCGTCGCGTGCCGACGCCGAGCGCCGATTCATCGCCATGTCGCGCTCGCCCAAAGTCAAACGTCCCAAAGTCATGCGCGCGTTAGTGCCGATGGCTCGCCCAATGGTTTAAGCCTTTGCGCGCAGCGAGGGAATGGAGCGTCTGCACCGTTTCTGCACGGCTTCGCCACGGCAAGCGCGCGCCGCCGCGAACCGCGCTCCATTCCGCTTCGCCATGTGGATTCCTGCACCTTCGGGGAGACACGCAATGCGCACGGGACCGGCACGATGGAGTTTCATGGCGAAGGCGGGCGCGATGGCGCTGCTGATTGCCGTGGCGGATCTGTTTTTCTTCGAGCATGAGCCAGGCTGGACGCTGGGACTCTTCGCCGGGCTGTGGCTGCTGGGACTGGTGGCGGTGGTCCCGGCGGTACGGCGCAACCGCGCGGCATGGGTCGCGGTCGTCGCGGCGGCAGCGATGGCATTCGTGCTGGTCGAGGCGCCGGGGCCGTTGCCGGTGCTGTTGTTCGGGATCGCGCTTACGCTCGCTGCATTGCTACCGCGGCGGCGGTTCGACGACGCCTTTTCCTGGGCCGTTCGCCTCGTGCTGCAGGGCATTTTCGGCCTCACGCGACCGGGCGGAGACCTGCTGCGGCTGCTGCGCCTGCCCAGGCGCAAGGACCGGACGAGCCTGCGGTCGCTTGCGGTGATGCTCGCGCTGCCGGTGGGGGGCAGCGCATTGTTCCTCGCCTTGTTCTCCAATGCCAATCCGCTGATCAGCGACGCTCTGGCGTCGGTCCGCGTGCCCGACCCGACCGGACTGATGTTCCACATGGTCCTGTGGGCGGTGATCCTGTTCATGGTCTGGCCGAGCCTGCGCCCGCATCCGCGCGTGACCTTGTTGCCGACGATGCTGCGCGGCGGCTGGACCGGGCCCGAACCGGCAATCGCTTCGATCACGCTGTCGCTGGTCGCGTTCAACCTGATCTTCGCGCTGCAGAACGGGCTCGACATCGTCTTTCTGTGGAGCGGCGCGCGGCTGCCGGGCACGCTGACGCTGGCCGACTACGCGCATCGCGGCGCCTATACGCTGATCGCAACTGCCTTGTTCGCCGGGCTGTTCGTGCTGGTGCTGCTGCGCCCGCGCGGGGCGGCAGCGCGTAGTCCGGGACTGCGCGGGCTGGTAACGCTTTGGGTGGCGCAGAACCTGCTGCTCGTGGCGTCGAGCATGCTGCGCACGCTCGATTATGTGGAAGCCTATTCGCTCACGGTGCTGCGGCTCGCGGCCCTGCTGTGGATGGGGCTAGTCGCGCTCGGGCTGGTGCTGATCTGCTGGCGGCTGCTCGCCGGCCGCTCGGCCCGATGGCTGGTCAATGCCAATGCGGCGGTGGCGGCTTTGGTGCTGCTCGTCTCCGCGGGCGTGGATTTCCGTGCGACCGCGGCCGAATGGAATGTCCGGCACGCACGCGAGGCGGGCGGGCCCGGACAGCCGATCGATCTCTGCTATCTCAACGGGCTCGGGTCCTCGGCGCTGTTGCCGGTGATCGACTTCGAGCGTGGTGTGAAGGCGCCGGCGGTGCGCGATCGTGCCGCCTGGGTGCGGAGCGAATTGCTTGCACGGCTCGAGAAGGAGCAGGCGGATTGGCATAGCTGGAGCTGGCGCAACGCCCGCCGTCTCGCTGCAGCGCGGGCGCTCGAGGGGCCGGGCTGGGTGCAGCCGGAGAAAGCGTCCTGGGGGCGGGAATGCGACGGCACGGTCCGGCTGCCGCCGCCCGCACCGCAACCTCCGGTCGCCGAAAATGCCAGCGCAGCGCCCGCCAACACGACTGCGACGGAATCTTCAGGCAATGCTGCGGGAGCGCTCGATGCACAGCGCCGTTGACGGGAGCTTCCGAACGATGAAGCTATGCCCCATGCCGCGCACCATCCTCGTCGTCGACGACGATCCGCACATTCGCCAGCTCCTCGTCTTCGCGCTCGACAAGGCCGGGCTCGAGGTGCTCGAGGCGGGCGACGGCGAGGCGGGGCTGGTGCTCGCCGCCAAATCTGCGCCCGATCTGGTAATCCTCGACATCAACATGCCGCGGATGGACGGGCTCGAGGTGTGCCGGCGTCTGCGCGCCAGCGGCGACACGCCGATCCTGTTCCTCTCCTCGCGCGACGAGGAGATCGACCGGGTGATCGGGATCGAGCTCGGTGCCGACGATTATGTCGTCAAGCCGTTCAGCCCGCGCGAGGTGGTGGCGCGGGTGATGGCGATTTTGCGCCGCACCGGCGCGCGTCCTGCGGCGGGCGAGGGGACGGGGAGCGCGATCCGCCATGCCCGGCTCACGCTCGACCTCGACGGTTGGCGCGCCAGCTGGTCGGGGCAGGAGGTGCCGCTCACGGTCAGCGAATTCTCGATCCTGCGTACGCTGGCGGCGACGCCCAACCGGGTGTTCAGTCGGGATGCGATCATCGACCAGCTCCACGGCCCCGGCTTCGCCATCACCGACCGCACGATCGACAGCCATGTCCGCAATCTGCGCGGCAAGTTCGCCGAACTGGGTGCGCGCGACGTGATCGAGACGCGCGCCGGGATCGGCTATGCTTTGGGGCCGTGCACGGGCGGTAGCGGGTGATCCGCGCCGCCAAGGACTGGCTCAAGCGGCGCTGGCCGCCGCTCCGGCTACGCACCATTCTGTTTGCGACCCTGTTCTTCGTCGCGGCGCTCCCCGGCGTGGGGGCGGTATTCCTGCGCGTCTACGAGAATACGCTGGTGCGCCAGACCGAGGCGGAGCTGGTGGCGCAGGGATCGGCGCTGGCCGCATCGGCGCAGGCCCTGTGGCCGGGCGCGCCGCCGCCGGCGATGCCCGATCCCACCAAATTCCAGGCCGAGCCGCCGCAGATCGACCTGAGTGCGACCCCGATCTTGCCCGCGCGGCCCGATCCGGTGCCGGTGGTGGCGCCGCTTTCACCCGACGCGCAGGCAGCTGGGCAGCAGCTGGCACCGATCCTCGCACGTACCCGCCAGTCGACCCTCGCGGCGATCGAGCTGCTCGGCCCCGACGGCCGCGTGCTCGCCAACGGCGATGTCGGCAAGAGCTATGCCGACCTGCCCGAGGTGCGGGCGGCGCTGGCGGGGCAGCCGCAGACGGTGCTCCGCCGCAATGCCGGCTACCGCGCGGTCTATTGGTTCGAATGGCTGTCGCGCGCCGCGGCGATCCGGGTGCACCATGCCCGGCCGATCGTGATCGGGGGCAGGGTAGTCGGCGTGCTGCTGCTATCGCGCTCGGCCCGCGCATTGTTCCGCGGTCTCTACGAGGATCGCGGCAAGATCGCGCTGGGCGTGGTGCTGATCTTCGGCACGCTGGTGGTGCTGAGCGGCTTGCTCTCCCGCGGTATCGCCCGGCCGATCGTCGCGCTCAGCCAAGCCGCGCGCGAGGTGGCGGAGGGGCGGGGTAGCCACGTGCCCGAAGTGCCGGCAACCGCCGCGATCGAGATACAGAGCCTCTATCGCGACTTCGCCGCGATGGCCGAGGCGATCGAGCTGCGCTCGCGCTATCTGCGCGACTTCGCCCACGCCGTGAGCCACGAGTTCAAGACGCCGCTCGCCGGCATCCGCGGCGCGATCGAGTTGCTGCAGGATCACGATGCGGAGATGGCGCCAGCGGACCGCCGCCGGTTCCTCGCCAATGCGGATGCAGACGCCGCGCGGCTGGCGACCCTGGTCACGCGCCTGCTCGAGCTCGCGCGGGCGGACATGACGCGCGCGCCGGTCGAGACCGGACTCGATCTGGCGCCGGTGCTGGCGCGCGTCGCGGACGCGCTGGGGGATGCGGTGCGGGTCGAAGTGCCGGACGGGCTGCCGCCGGTGGCGATGGGCGAGGCGATGCTCGAGACGATCCTCGTCTCGCTGGTCGAGAATAGTCGGCATGCTGGCGCGACCGAGGTGGTGCTAGGCGCTGCGTCGGCCGGGGATGCCGTGCTGCTGACCGTAGCCGACAATGGCGCGGGTATCGCCGAGCCTGACCGCGCGCGGATCTTCGAGCCCTTCTTCACCACCCGCCGAGCCGAGGGTGGCTCGGGGCTGGGGCTGGCGATCGTCGCCTCGCTGCTCGAGGCCTCGCGCGGATCGATCCGGCTCGCCAGGTCCAACGGTGGCACCTGCTTCGAGCTGATGCTGCCGCTGTTCCGCGAGGGCTAGGACCCGGCCGCAGCCGGGCCCGCACCTCAGAAGCTCGCGCTCACCGAGAAGACCACCGTCGCGTCGGCGATCGACTTGCCTGTGTCGGTATTGGCGAAATTGGGGAGGAGATAGGCGCTCTCGTCCTCGCCGATGCTGGTATCGACATACGCCACGCCCAAGGTCAGCGGCCCCAGCACGACATCGGCGCCGAGCGACCAGTCGGCATAGCTGCCGGTCGGTGCAACGCTGGTGCCGTTGGGGCCGAGCCCGGGATTGCCGTCCGAATAGCCGAGATGCGCTTTCAGCGTGACCGGCGTTCCGGGAAGGCCCGAGGTGAGATCGCCCCAGAGATAGAGATTGTCCTCCTTGTCGCCCGCCGCACTCTCGGGTGTGGCGCTCCAGTTGCCCAGCGCTTCCTGCTGCGGGGCGTAGGCTACGCCCACCAGCCCCGTGACCGGGCCGAGCGTGCCGCTAGCCTTGGCATAGAGCTCGGCGAAATCGGTCTTGTCCGCGCCGCCGGGATACATGTACCAGGTGAGGCCGAGGTCGAGCGTGGCGCTGCCGATCGGCATTTTGTAGCCGGCGACGAGGTCGAGCTCCATGTTGGCGCCGCCGAACGTGCCCCAGCCGGCGAGGTTCGAGCCCCACACGCCAGCATAGACGCCGCTCTCATGGGCCACGGTCAGCCCGCCCTGGATCGCCATGTCCTCGTCGCTCTGCGACACGCCGCGGAAGCGATAGTCGGAGACGAGCGCGACATTGCCCGATACCGTCACCGGCCCGGGTGGCGCTTCCTGCGCCAGCGCCGGCTGGGCCGCGCACAGCGCGGCGAACCCGATCGCGTATTTCTTCATGAACATTCCCCTTTGCTTATGGTCTGGGCGAATGTTCCGTCCTGCGCCCGAAAGGCGCGGACCTCTCACCGGGTTCGGGAGGGGGATCCGGCGGTGTCCGCGTCCTTTCGAGAGCTTCACCATGGCGGCCGCGATTGGCCGCCGTGCTTCCGGTTGGTTACAAAATGTTGCTAGGCGGCCATTTTCGCGAGCTGGCCGGGATCGCCGAGCAGTTCGACCTGCACGCCGCGGGCACGCTGGCGCGCCACCCAGTCGCGCAGCATCTCGGCGCAGGTATGGTCGATCGCGGGAACCTTCTGCAGCTCGATGCGGATCGGACGGTCGGTCGGCGCATCGTCGAGCACGCGGTTGAGCCGCGGCAGCGAGATGAAGGTCGCCGCGCCGTCGAGCCGGATGCGGCAGGTGCCCTCGTCCTCGGCGGTATCCACCTTGAGCCACAGCCGGCGGAAGTGCGGCAGCAGCTCGAGCGTCGAGAGTGCGAGGCCCGCGAGCACGCCCGTCAGCAGGTCGGTGGTCACGACGAGCCCGAAGGTCACCGCCCAGATCGCTGCCGGCAGCATCCCGTAATGGTGGAACAGGTGCCGGACATGGCTGACGCTCACCAGTTTCCAGCCGGTGACGACGAGCACGCCGCCCAGCGCCGCCATCGGGATCTCGCGCAGCAGCCAGGGCAGAAGCGCGACGAAGCCGAGGATCCACGCGCCGTGCAGGATCGCCGACATGCGGGTGATCGCGCCGGCCTGGACGTTGGCCGAGCTGCGCACGATCACGCCGGTCATCGGCAGCGCGCCCGCCACGCCGCAGAGCAGATTGCCCACGCCCTGTGCGCGCAGTTCCTTGTCGTAATTGGTGCGGACGCCGTCATGCATCCGGTCGACCGCTGCCGCGGAGAGCAAAGTCTCGGCACTGGCGATGAAGGCGATGGCGAGCGCGGTCGCGATCACCGCCGGGTCGGCGAGCGGCGCGAGGAAGCCGGCGCCGGGCAGCGCGATCGCCGCGCCGATCGAGTCCGGCACGTCCACGCGTACGACATTCAGGCCGAGCGACCACGCGACGAGCGTCGCACCGACCACCCCGACCAGCGCACCCGGCACCAGCCGCATCGCAGCCGGCTTGAGCTTGTCCCAGCCCAGCATCAACACGACGGTGAGCAGGCCCACGCCGAGCGCGAGTTCGGTGCCCGCGATGTGCAGCGGGTCGAGGCCGAGCAGGCGGCCGGGGATGGCGGCGAGATTCTCGAGCCCGTTCGACAGCGGCTTGGCGTCGAACAAGGTGTGGAACTGGCCGATCACGATCAGCGCGCCGATGCCGGCGAGCATGCCGTGCACCACCGCGGGCGAGATCGCGCGGAACCAGCCACCGAGGCGCAGCATGCCGGCGACGAACTGGAGCACGCCGGCGAGCACGAGGATCGGCCCCAGCGCGCTCAGGCCATGGTCGCGCACCAGCTCGAACACGATCACCGCGAGACCGGCGGCGGGCCCGCTCACCTGCAGCGGCGAGCCCGCCAGCGCACCGACGACGAGTCCGCCGATGATGCCGGTGATCAGCCCTTTCTCCGGCGGCACACCCGAGGCGATCGCAATGCCCATGCAGAGCGGCATCGCGACGAGGAAGACGACGATCGAGGCGGTGAAGTCGCGCACCGCCCACCCTTTGGGCAGGACGCCACTCATTCCGCGGCCTCCGCGATCTCGAAATCGGCGGCGAGGCGCTGCGCCGGCGCGACCGCGACGGGCAACGGCTCGTCTTCACGTAGCGGCCGGAAGCGCCCGGTCACCCCGTCGAGGCCGAGAATCTGGCCGGCATGGATGTCGACGAACCAGCCGTGCAGCGCGATCTCGCCGCGCGCGAGCCCGGCGGCGACCGAGGGGTGGGTGCGCAGATGCGCGATCTGCGCCACGACATTCTCGAGGCTGATCGCGCGGACCCGCTCGCGCGGCTCCAGGTCGTGATAGCAATCCTCGACTACCTTCGCCGCGGCGTCGGAGTGGTTCAGCCACGCGGCGACATTCGGCATGCCCTTCAGCGCCTCGGGATGCGCCACCGCCTTCATCGCGCCGCAGTCCGAATGGCCGCACACGATGATGTCGCGCACGCCGAGCGCGGCGACGGCATATTCGACGGTCGAGGACACGCCGCCATTCTTCTGCGCGAAGGGCGGGACGATGTTGCCGGCGTTACGGCAGACGAACAGGTCGCCGGGCGCCGCCTGAAGCAATTGCTCGGGCACCACGCGTGAGTCCGCGCAGGAGATCATCAGGGCCTTGGGGCTCTGTCCGTCGGTCGTGAGGCGGGCGAACAGGTCGCTATGGCTGGGAAAGATCGTCTTCTCGAAGCCGAAGACGCGGCCGATCAACTCGTTCACTGGCGGGCACTCCTTTGTATCCGAAGTGCGAGATACGGGTCGAGTTTTGCTGCGGCGCAGCGCTTGTGTAAGGAAATGTTGCCGTCAGCGCGGGAGCGTGACGCGCGCCGACAATCCGCCTTCGGGCCGATTGGCGAGATCGAGCGTGCCGCCCTCCAGCGCCACCGCCTTGGCGACGATCGCGAGCCCCAGGCCCAGCCCCTTGGTGTTGCGCGCGCGCGCCTCGTCGAGCCGCACGAAGGGCCGCGTCACTGCCTCGATCTGTTCGGGCGGGATGCCGGGGCCATCGTCGTCGATCGTGACGGTGACTACGTCGGCGCCCTCGGAGAGCGTCACACGCACGCGCTCGCCATAATGGAGGCCGTTCTCGATCAGATTGGCGAGCGCCCGACGCAGCGAGGTGGGGCGGGCCGCGACGTCGAAATGCTCGGGCCCGGCATAGGTCGCGTCGCCGCCATGATCGACCGCGTCGTCGACCAAAGTCTGCAGCAACACCGCCAAATCGATCGCGCGCGGCGGCTCGGGATCGTCCTCGCCGCCGAGAAAGGCGAGCAGCGAGGCGATCATATTCTCCATTTCCGCGAGGTCTCCGGCCATGGCGCCACGGGTTGCGGGATCGTCGGCATCCTCGAGGCGGAGCTGGAGCCGGGCGAGGGGGGTGCGCAGGTCGTGGCCCACCGCGGCGAGCGCCTGGGTGCGGCTCTCGATCAGGTCGTGGATGCGGTGCTGCATCTCGTTGAAGGCATGGATCAGCGTACGCAGCTCGGTCGGGCCTTCCTCCTGCACCACATCGTGATTGCCCGACCCGACCCTGCCCGTGGCGCGGACCAATGCGCGTAGCGGCCGCAAAGTGGCGCGCACCATCAGCGCGCTCAGCAGCAACAAAAGGGCCACCGGCAGCAGCCCGACCAGCACGCGGCTAAGCGCGAGGCTCCAGCCCTGACGGATGCCGCGGGTCGAGAAGAGCACCCAGCTGCCGTCGGCGAGGCGGAACTCGCCCGACACCGCCGATCCCCCGGGCAAGGGCGACAGCCGCATCCGCAGCTCGGAGTGGGCGAGGCTGGGCTCCCATTCGAGCACCTGCCGCTGCATGCTCGCCAGTTCGGGCGAGAAGGCGACGCGCGGCGGCGTTGGCGACCAGTTGATCACGTAGCGATCGGTATTCAGTTCGGTCGCCGCGGCGTGGCGCTCCGAGACGGGGCGCTCGCTGATCAGCTTCCGAGCGATCACCAGATGCTCGGCGAGCCGATTGGCCTCGTCCGCGCGTACCGAGAAGCGCGAGGCGCGCTCATAGAGGAAGGTGCTCGCGCCGAACTCGACCGCGACCGTCAGCAGCAGGATCAGCAGGATCCGCCCGAGCAGTCCCGGGCCCGAGAGGCGCCTCAGGATCGCGTGACCTCCGCGTTGAAGATATAGCCGATGCCGCGCACCGTTCCGATCGGCGGCTGGTGGCCGGCGGTCGAGATCTTCCGCCGCAACCGGCTGACCAGCACGTCGATGCTGCGGTCCGAGCTGTCGCCCAGCCGGGTGCGGGAAAGCTCGACCAGCCGTTCGCGTGCGATCACGCGCTGTGCCTGGCCAAGAAAGGCCGCGAGCAGGTCGAACTCGGCGCCGGTCAGCTCGACGATCGCGTCGCTCGGAGAGCGCAACTCGCGGCGGGGGAAATTGACCGTCCAGCCCTCGAAATGCGCGCGCGTCTCGCGCTCGCCGCCGGCCATGCGCTCCATCCCGCCGCGCCGGAGCACCGCGCGGATGCGCGCGATCAACTCGCGCGGGGAGAAAGGCTTGGCGAGATAGTCGTCGGCGCCGAGCTCGAGCCCGAGCACCCGGTCGTGCTCGCTGCCCTTGGCGCTGATGAAGATG
>Ga0065165_1001928_pt1 | contig 19799 bp, 18 predicted proteins | sample AraplaMF_Cvi_mMF_FD_63813 | JGI IMG/M metagenome (GOLD analysis project Ga0065165, IMG submission 63813) | Arabidopsis root microbial communities from the University of North Carolina, USA - plate scrape MF_Cvi_mMF (version 2) (version 3) | ecosystem: Host-associated > Plants > Roots >...
CTACTGCCTGACGCTTGATCTCCAGGCTTTGATAGTTCCTTTTCTTGGTTTCTTCGTTTTTCATCGCTAGACACTTTTATGTGTATAGCTATTTCAGTTAAAGACACCGTACTTATTCCGTGGGTGGTTTTGGGTGGTTTCATCTGTTTTTGGGGAGGATTGGGTGTCATTATGACAGGATTGGGCTGAATGAAAATAAACTGGAGTGGTATTTAAAATTAATCTAAATACGTTTTATCTTAGCAGCCGAATTAACAGAACGCATTGGAAAATCTTGTTTTAGACGCTGTAGAACTGACTTTAAACCGCAAAAAGGGGCGTTATACGCTTACTATCGGGGAGTCGGTTTTTGAACAGAACGTTTGCGAGTTTCTGCTGACGTTCAGCTTTCTGAATGGAAAGAATGTTGAGGAATTGCTTTTGAGCACCGATAGCTGTTATGATGAGGTGCGGGTTCCGTTGACCTGTTGTGGTAAATGTGTTACGTTGGAACTTGGCCAGTTTGTTGCCTTCCGCGAGGTATATGCGCAGGAAATGTTCCGGTTAAAGCTTGAAGATCAGCTCGTTCGCCGCGGTATTGGCCCGGCTCTTTATTTTTAGATCACTTATAAATTAAGCCAAAATCACGGTTTTGGCAAACTCTCATGGGGTTGTATTCCGTTCAATGGGTACCTTTGGTATAGTAATTTAGTATTACCCTATAAATAATTGGATTTTATGAACACATCGGTTATACGCCTGCAAACTTCATTGCAAGAAGAAATACTCAACCTGCTGAATGAGCAGATAGCCATGGAAGCGCATTCATCTGCAGCTTACCTGTCTATGTCAGCCTGGTGCTTTGCGCAAGGCCTCAATGGCGCGGGTTCATTCTATAAGAAGCAATCTGGCGAGGAACGCGAACATATGCTTAAGCTGTTCGATTATGTTGCTGATGCGGGTGGTCTGCCGGTTTCTCCGGATGTCACTAACATCGAGCGTTCGTTCGAAGGTCTTCGCGATATATTCGTGAAGTCACTGGAGATGGAAATCTCTATTACGCAAAGCTTCAATCGCATTACGGAGCAATGCCACAAACTGAGAGATTATCAAACTGCACGCTTTGTACAGTGGTACCTCGACGAGCAATTTGAAGAAGAACAAACAGCACGTCGTTGCATTGAGATCTTCGACCTTATTACTACACAGGATGGCGGGTTATACCGTATCGATAGTGAAGTGGGTAAGCTGGCGAAGAAGGACTAAAGATTTTTACTATTATATGAAGAGGGTGCTTTCTGAAAAGGAGGCACCCTTTTTTGTTTTGTGGGGGTGATGGACGCTGGCGGGCAAGTCATTACTGCGCGTGAAGATCTGAATTAAAAGGGTGCGAGGGGCGTAAGACTGCGCCAGGGGATTGCGCCGGATTATTTGTAGATTGTAGATTAGTTATGGATATGGATATGAGTGCGATTAAGGTTATAGGGTTTGATGCGGACGACACGTTGTGGGTGAATGAGCCGTATTTTCAGGAGACGGAGAACAGGTGCTGTGAGCTGTTACAGGATTATTTGCCGCAGCATACGGTTACGCGCGAGTTGCTGCAGACGGAGATTCAGAACCTGCCGCTGTATGGTTATGGGATAAAAGGGTTTATACTTTCGATGATCGAGACATCGCTGCGTGTGTCGAGTAAGACGATTCCGCTGGAGGTGATTGAGAAGATTATTGAGGAGGGGAAGAATCTTTTGCAGAAGCCTGTGGAGTTGATTCCGGGTGTGGAGGATGTGCTAACCACGCTTAAAGGGCGCTATCGGTTGGTGATGGCCACTAAAGGCGATTTGTTGGACCAGGAGCGGAAGTTAAAGAAGTCGGGGCTTGAGCATTACTTCCATCATATCGAAATTATGTCTGATAAGCAGGAGCGCGATTATCAGAAGCTTATACGCCACCTCGATATACAGCCTCATGAGTTTATGATGGTGGGGAATTCGCTGAAGTCTGATGTATTGCCGGTGTTGAATATTGGCGGCCATGCTATCCATGTGCCTTACCATATTACCTGGGCGCACGAGAAGCTTGAGATCGTGCTGGACCATGCGCAGTTCCGTAAGGTGGATGCGCTGCTGGACATCCTTCCCTTTATATAACCCGAAGCAGGGTTATTCCGTATTTAGCTTATATTTCGTCTGCCTGTGCATATTGAGCCTATGGATACTGCAAAACCGATCATTGTTGTAAACGATCTTTCGAAGACGTATGACGCGCCTGTTCTTAAAAATATAAATCTGACTATACACCCCGGAGAGATCATTGGGTATATCGGGCCGAACGGTGCCGGTAAGAGTACAACGATCAAGATCCTTACGGGGATCATTCCGGATTTTGACGGCAGCGTTACGGTGCTTGGCCGCGATATCCGCAAGGAACCGCTGGAAATAAAACGGCATATCGGTTATATTCCCGAGAACGCCGCATTATACGATACGCTTACGCCACGCGAGTATCTTCACTTTATCGGCCAGCTCTATCGTATGGAGCGCGACCAAGTGGACCGAAAGGCCCGCGAGCTGCTGCATGTGTTCGACCTGGATAATTATGTGGATTCGCGCATGACTACTTTCTCTAAGGGTATGCGGCAAAAGGTGTTGCTGATTGCCGGCATGATTCATAACCCTTCGCTCCTATTCCTCGACGAGCCGCTGTCGGGTCTGGATGCCAACGCGGTTATTCTTGTAAAGGAGATTCTGGCGCAGCTTAAACGAAGCGGCAAGACTATTTTTTATAGTTCACACCTTATGGATGTTGTGGAGAAGATCTCGGACCGTATTATCATCATCAACAAAGGTGAGATGATTGCTAACGGTACGTTTGAAGAACTGCGCACACAAGCGGGTGGATCGCTCGAACATATCTTTACGGAGCTTACCGGTAACCAGCAACATGAATCGGCTGCCGGAGAATTCATTTCTATCCTGGAAAAGTAAGACGATGGAAACGCCACTGCTTAAGATCCTGGATCGGTGCCGGGGTATTTTTACGCTGCTCAAAATCGACTTCGATCAGCTGCGTGCTATTGTAGCCATTAAACTCAAGATGGATAACCGGCGTCAGGCAGTATCGCACCGGCGCAAGAATATTGCCGAGCCCAAAAACACGTTTCTCATAACGTTGATCGTCTACGGGCTCTTTGGTGGGATCATGGCCCTTGTTCTTACCAGCGTTACCTCGTTCATTCTTTCCATGACGATCTTCTTTAGCTATATCATGGTTATGGTTGTCATGACTTTGATTACGGACTTCTCGGCTGTGTTGCTGGACACCAGTGACAATACGATTATACTGCCCCGCCCGGTAGATAGCCGAACGTTGTTTCTGGCCCGCAGCATTCATATACTTCTATACATCGGCCAGATAACGCTGGCGTTATCAATCTTTCCGTGCATCTCGGTAGGAATACGGTATGGCATTGTTTTTCTTCTGGCGTTTATCGCACTGCTGATACTCACCATTCTTTTAGCGGTATCGTTTACCAATATTGTCTACCTGCTCGTGCTGCAGTTTAGCAGCGAAGAGAAGCTCAAAAGCGTGATCAATTATTTCCAGATCATCATGGCGGTAGTCGCTATGGGGGCTTACCAACTTGTACCGCGCCTGATGGGTCGTGTGGATACCGAGGTGATGTTTGCTTTTCAATGGTGGCATGCGTTAATACCGCCGGTATGGATGGCCGGTGCGTTGGAAACGCTGCATTTCCATGTATACGATACTATACACATCATATTCACGTTGTGTGCCGTTGTTGTGCCTGTAGCATGCTTCCACTTTATGAACCGTTACCTCACGCCCATCTTTAGTCGTAAGCTCGGGGCTATGGGTGGTGGCAGTGGCGATGCCGGTGTTACGGCCGAACGTAACCAAGGCCGCTCGTGGATAGACGGTATAGCGCCTTATATAACGAGGAGTTCGTTGGAACGCGGAGCCTTCGAGATCGTTCACCGCATCCTGGCACGCGATCGTAAGCTGAAGCTCAAGCTGTATCCGGCATTCGGCTATGTGCTGGTGTTTGGCGTGGTGTTTCAGCTGGGTGGTGACAGAGACCTAACTACGGTATGGCAGAGCATGCCCGAATCGTATTATTACCTGGTGCTGTTGTACCTGGTGTTCCTGGTACCTCAGGTAGCGCTGTTTGAAATTGCTTATTCCGACGATTTTAAGGCGAGCTGGATTTATTTCTCGCTGCCCATTGAACGCCCGGGCGAAATTCTTTCGGGGATGTTGCGGGCTATCATGATTCGGTTGTTTGTTCCGGCGTATATCGTTATCAGTATTTTTGTTTTTGCCGTATGGGGCGTACAGGTGCTGGACGATATTCTACTCGGATTCTTCAACAACCTCATTATGCTTCAGTGTATGGCACTGCTTGGCAACCGCTTCTTACCGCTCTCGATGGCACCAAATCTTCGCGGCCAGACGGGTAACTTTGTTCGCAGCATGCTGGTGTTTGTCATCGTGGGAGCGCTGGGTGTTATACACTTTCTTATCGTGCGGTTTCAGCCGTTAGCGACGCTGGGGCTTATACCTATTCAGATAGGTATACTGTACTGGCTGGTGAATACTTACCGGAAGACTACGTGGAATCGCATTACGGTATAAGACCGGTGGCTAGCGCCACTCGCGCATAAGCTTGCCGATAACTTTGATACCGTCTTCGATCTTTTCGCTCCACGGGTCGCCATAGCTGAGGCGGAAGCAGTTTTCGAATGATCCGCTGGACGAGAAAATCTGTCCGGGAGCGATGCCCACGTTTTGCTTTAGCGCGCGTTTGTGCAGGCGGTAGGCGTTTATCTTCTTATCCATTTCAATCCATAGTGTAAAGCCGCCTTGCGGTCGTGTCATCCGGATATCGTCGGGCAGGTATTCGCATATTGCCTGGGCATACCGGAGTGACTGGGTATACAATGCTTTGCGCAGGTGGCGCAGGTGAAGTTCGTATCGGCCATTGCTTAGGAATTCGGCAACGGCAGCCTGTGTGAGTGTATTGGTGGAGACGGTGTGCATACGTTTCAGGCTGATCACTTTTTGTTTGAACCGCCCGGGTATGGTCCAGCCTATACGGTAGCCTGGGGCCAGGGATTTGGAGATGGATGCACAGTGTAGCACAAGACCTTTGGTATCGAAGGTTTTGCACGTTTTAGGCCGGGTTTTACCAAAGTATAATTCACCGTAGATATCGTCTTCGATCAGTGGTATTTCGCGTTTCGCGAGCATGTCTACCAAACGCTTTTTGTTTTCGTCCGGCATGCAGCTACCCAGAGGGTTGTTAAAGTTGTTTACAAACAGGCATGCCTTTATATCAAAGCGGGGTATGGCCTGTTCCAGGTAATCGAGGTCGGCCCCGGTAACGGGGTCGGTGGGGATCTCTACTACTTTAAGGCCGTGACTTTCGAGCACCTGGAAGATGGCGTAGTATGTGGGGCTTTCTATGGCTACGGTATCGCCACGCTGGGTTACGGCGCGTATGCATAACGACAGTGCTTCTACGGCGCCGGCGGTTACTACGATATCATCTTCGGTGAGGCTGCCGCCCCAGTTAAAGGCCTGCCGGGCAATTTGCTTGCGCAGCATGGGATTGCCTTGCACATGCTCATACAGCAGGCAACTGCCTGCCGACTCGCGCATGGCTTGTATAACGGCTTTGGTAAGTTTGGCTGCGGGCAGCAGTGCGATGGATGGGGCGGCCATGGAAAAGTTAGTAAGCTTTTCGGAGCGCAGATCCCAATATACGCTGCTGATCATGTCGTCGAGGCTTACGGGTATGGCATCGTCGAGCGGTTCGCTAATGCTTGGGAGATCCAGTACATGTTCGGGGGAATGTTTCACGTAGTAGCCGGACTGCGGGCGTGCTTCGATGAGGCCTTTGCTCTCCAGCAGGTAGTACGATTGGAACGCGGTGCTGAGGCTAATGCCTTGCTCTTTGCTGAGTGCGCGTACGGACAACAGTTTATCGCCAACCTTGAGCACTTTTGTTTCAATCAGCGTCTCAATCCGATCGGCTACTTCTATATACTTATGGTCGGCTTTTTCCGCTACATGAAATCCCTTCATGTCCTAAATATAGCGCATTTGTGAGGCTTAATCCAGTGCTTTACCCAGCGGCTCGGGCGTTTGGATAAGGAATGTATCCAACCAGGCCAGCGCGGTTTGTCTATTGTTAAAGAGTTTTGTCTCGATTGGAAATTTATTAACCGCCGAGAGGATGAGGTTGATATAGTATAGCTTGAAGGCGTTGCCGTTGGTTACGATTGCAGCGCGCTTTAGTCCGGCAAGAACGGCTTTGGGCATCATTTCTTTTTCAAACCATTTCCGGTTCTCGGGACTAATGATGCCTTGTTTGGAGATATCGGAAAGCATGCAATCGACCGGTCGTATTTTGCTATACGCCAGCATGGCCAGAAAGGGTTTCTTATATTCTTCGGGATCTGGCCGACCGTCCCAGATGAGCATCATCGAACGTTTCTCGGCGTTGTAGGTCACTACTGCATAAGCGGCCTGAAATACGGTAGGATTCGTGTTCATAGTAATAATTTACGAAATTCCGGACCGCGATGGAAGCCACTACGGTCTAAGATTTTCGCGTTACGAATCGGCTTTTATGAACTGTAAAAGCTTGTGAACCCCTGCTATACGTGGTTTGTGGGCGCTACCAGTTACCTGAACTAACTGAATTTGGGGTATCTGTAAGAAAGACCGTAGCTTTGCGCAATAGAAAAAAGTATTGATTATTATGCTCGATGTTATTCGTGAACCGTGGCCCTGGTATGTGGCGGGCGTGCTGATTGGTCTTACTGTGCCTGCGCTGTTGTTATTGGGTAATAAGTCGTTTGGCATCTCGTCGTCGTTGCGGCATATCTGCGCCGCGTGTTTGCCGGCGGGCATTCCGTTCTTTCAATACAACTGGCGCAAGGAGGTATGGAATCTCTTTTTTGTTGCGGGTGTTGCGCTCGGCGGCATTGTTGCTACCCAGGTACTTCGTAACCCGGCGTCTGTACGCGTGGCAGAGCCTACTACACAAGCGCTTCAGGAACTCGGTATTGCCGTTGATGGTAAGCTGATGCCGACATCGATCTTTTCACTTGAAACTCTTTTCACGGCAAAGGGCCTGGTGTTCTTTGTTATTGGTGGCTTCCTCATCGGCTTCGGAACGCGCTATGCGGGTGGCTGCACGAGCGGCCATGCCATTATGGGATTATCTACATTACAGTGGTCTTCGCTTGTGGCTACGTGTTGCTTTATGGCCGGTGGCTTTGCGATGGTGCATGTGATATTCCCGTGGCTTATGCCTTTACTTTTCTAATCAATTTTCTATTCCTGACATTACTGTATGCTTCATACTACACACGACGAGTTTATCGATACGGCCTTGAAGCCGGAAGCCTGCGATGCTCCCAACGATCTTAGAACACGCGAAGCCGGCTTTGCCGCCAATGTTAAATATCTGGTGGTGGGCATGCTGTTCGGCATTGTGTTCGTTAAAGCGGAGATTGTATCCTGGTATCGCATCCAGGAGATGTTTCGTCTACACTCTTTCCACATGTATGGGGTTATCGGTACGGCCGTATTGACTGGAGCTCTTTCGGTATGGATCATTAAACGATTCAGGCTAAAAACATTGCAAGGCGAGGCTGTTGTTTTTCACGACAAGACTTTTCACTGGGGCAATGTAATCGGCGGAGTGCTGTTTGGTCTGGGATGGGCGATTACCGGTGCCTGCCCCGGGCCACTGTTCGCGCAGATCGGCAGCGGCTTTGTGGTGGTGATCGTTACCTTACTCAGCGCGATTGCGGGCACGTGGGTGTATGGTTTGCTGCGTGAGCGATTGCCACACTAAAAGGCTCTCGCACTTCGGGATTGTAGTGTGGTTTGCATTGGTTTTATCGTGCGCTTTGTATATTCGCGCCCAACCTAAACGCAGCCCATGCATCAATACCTCAACCGGATCAAAGCTACGATCGAGCCCTTGCGGCAACAAATCATTCATCACAAAGTCTACTCGGTTATCCGCACGGTAGACGATCTCAATGTTTTTATGGCCCATCACGTATTTGCCGTGTGGGACTTTATGTCTTTGCTCAAAAGCCTTCAAAACAAGCTTACGTGTACACAAGTGCCATGGTTTCCACAAGGCGATGCCGACTCGCGTTTTTTAATCAACGAGATTGTCGTTGGCGAAGAGTCTGATGTGGACGACACCGGCACGCGTAAAAGCCACTTCGAGCTGTACCTCGATGCTATGCAACAGTGCCAGGCTAATACCGGCCAAGTAACTACCTTTCTGGATACGCTTCAGCAAACGAGGAGTTTTGAAGCGGCATTCGCAGCAGCCGATGTTCCCAACACGGTACGCGATTTCGTAAACTTTACGTTTCGCACTATTGCCGGCAACAAAGCACACGTGCAGGCTGCGGTGTTTACGTTCGGTCGTGAGGATTTGATTCCGAACATGTTCCTCTCGATTATAAACGATCTGAATAAACGCTTCCCCGACAACCTATCAATCTTTAAGTATTACCTGGAACGGCATATTGAGGTTGATGGCGATCATCACAGCCACCTTGCGCTACAGATGACGTCTAACTTATGTGGTAGTGATGCTATCCGTTGGGAGGAGGCAGAACATGCGGTGGTTGAGTCACTCAACATGCGCATCCGTCTTTGGAATGGCGTTTACCAGGAGCTGGTGAAGGAGCGCGTTACAATATTATAAAGCGTTACTATCAGGTATGGCCCATGGCCCGGTATCGTTACGTCGGGCCACAAGCCGTACCGTTATACCTTCTTTGGAGGAAGGTCAAATGCCTTTGCGTCGTGTTCAAAGTGGCCTTTGTGCGCGCCATCGCAAAAGGGTTTGTTGGCCGAAAGACCACAGCGGCATATCGAAACCACGGTGCGTCCCTGCAGGCCGTAAACATTGCCCTGCACATCTACGATTTCAAAATCGCCATCAATCTTCACTGAACCGTTGCTGTTTACGGTAAGTCTCGTTTTAGTCATGTATAAAAATTAAAGGGTGGTCGCCTGCCATTGCGGCGGGCGGGGCTGCAAGATAGCAGATCGCGTTGCTATTTGGTGCGGGTTCGCTTCTGCAATTGCTGGATTCGCTGAATAAAGTCCCCCCTAAGCTCATCGATGAAGGTTAGTGGATCGGGGTAGGTCTGCAATACGGTGTAGAGCTGTAGTTGTTTAATGTATGCCAGCTGGTTGGCCAGCTCATCGCGCTTTTTACGCAGGTAGGTACTTAATGCCACCGGGTCGGCAATGATGGTGGGCTGATAGGGTATGTGCGCCATGGCATTGCCGCTCAGGATGTGCTGGTGAAAATCTTTTAGTTCCTGCAGGTCACCGCTCTGGTATATCGCGTTGAGCTGTACCGTTAGTGCGTTGGCTTGCTGGCCCACGTGCTCTTCGTCGGTAGCGAACTTATCGGGATGTACGTGTACGATGGCTTCTTTGTACAGGCGCTTCAGTTCCTGCTGTTCGTCGGCATCGCGCGACGGGGTGCCGTCTACCGGCCTCGTGGTAATTACGCCTTTTGGTTCTTTGTAATTTTTGCCGCGCTTCTTCTGCTCAAGGCGCCTTGCTTTTTTATCGCGCTTTTGTTGTTTGTATAGCTCGGTAAGCTCATTAACGCGCCGGATCTCGAGGTGCAGGTGTGCCCGGATCTGTGTTTGAAAGGTATTCAATGCACGCTCGGCTTCTGTGAGCCGGTGTTCGAGCGCACCAATTTCACGTTCCAACACGTTAACATCAGACTCCGGCGTGTCATACGCGGGGTGTATGTCTCGGGTTATATCGGGGCGGTTGTCTTCCATGCGCTGTTATGGCATCAAATATACGGGGATTCGCGGTGCCATGCCATCAGCGCAAACGTGGTCGGTCTACGAAAGCGGGGTTAACGAGGGTTAGGCGGCCGGGCTTTTATGTAACCGATAAGGATACGTTTTATACAAACTATTTGTGTAACGATACCTGGATTATAGATTTTCTTTTGGTGTGTAACTGCTTCAATAAATGAACCTTATATATATTCTACCAAAACACGGAATCATTTTATACTTTTATTGCGTTGTAGTGGTGTTATTGATCTAATGGCTTTCGGCATGGCCAGTAAATTATGCCGGGGTAACCAAACAATCCCTTTCAATAAAATAACCTATGAGTTTTCAGGACGAGATGAAGTCGCTGTTTGTAACGGAGGACCAGATACCGGAAGAATACCGGATCGGCGAAGTGCACCAGCGCGAGTATTTAAGTAACGGAGAGCTTAAACCCTGGGACGGCCCAGTAAGCGAGGTGTACTCTCCCATTTATGTATCAACGCCCGAAGGTCTTACGCGCAAGCTTATCGGCACGTACCCTATCGGCACAGAGAAAGAAGCCAACGAAGCACTCGATGCAGCGGTAGCGGCCTATAACAACGGCCGTGGCGAATGGCCAACGATGAGTGTAGGCGACCGCATTAAAAGCGTTGAACGTTTTGTTATGAAGATGATCGAGCAACGCGACCTGGTTGTGAAGCTCATCATGTGGGAGATCGGCAAGTCACACGCCGACTCAGCAAAAGAGTTCGACCGTACTGTGGAGTACATTCGCGCTACGATCGACGCGCTGAAAGATACCGACCGCCAGTCGTCGCGTTTCGAAATACGTGATGGTGTTGTAGCACAGGTACGCCGGGCGCCACTGGGTGTAGTATTGTGTATGGGGCCGTTCAACTACCCGCTGAACGAAACCTTTACCACACTTATACCGGCCCTGATCATGGGCAACACGCTGTTGTTCAAACCGCCGAAGCACGGCACACTTTGTCACTACCCGCTACTTAAGGCTTTCCAGGAATCTTTCCCTAAAGGTGTTGTCAACACTGTTTATGGCCGTGGAGCCAATGTAACACCGGGCCTCATGCAAAGCGGTAAGGTTGATGTGCTGGCCTTTATCGGCTCAAGTAAAGTAGCTAACGACCTTAAAAAACGTCACCCGAAGATAAACCGTCTGCGGGCTATCCTTAGTCTGGATGCCAAAAACGCGGCCATTGTTACTAAACATGCCGACCTGAAGCTGGCGGTGAACGAGACGATACTGGGGGCACTTTCTTTCAATGGCCAACGCTGCACAGCCTTAAAGATTATCTTCGTTCACCAGGCGGTTGCCAACGAGTATCTCAAGCTGCTAAGCGACGCTATAGCGCAACTCAAGTTCGGTCTGCCGTGGAGCAAAGGTGTTAATATCACCCCGGTAGCAGAACCAAACAAACCGGCGTACCTTAAAGAAGTTATCGACGATGCCATCGCCAATGGTGGCAAAGTAGTAAACGAAAACGGCGGAGCTACACACGAATCGTTCGTATTCCCTGCGGTGGTTTACCCGGTAAACAGCAAGATGAAACTGTACCGCGAAGAACAGTTTGGCCCGGTAATTCCTGTGGTGCCTTACTCTGATGTAGAGGACACGATCAACTACCTGATCGAGTCACCACACGGTCAGCAGGTAAGTATCTTCAGCAATGACTCGAAGGAAGTAGCGTCGCTGATCGACCCGATGGTAAATCTGGTAAGCCGTGTGAACATAAACGCGCAGAGCCAACGTGGTCCTGATGCGTTCCCGTTCACGGGTCGTAAAGACAGTGCCGAAGGTACATTATCGGTAGCCGATGCGCTGCGTTCGTTCTCGATCCGGTCGCTGGTAGCCACCAAGTTGAATGAGACGAATAAGCAGTTGTTGAATCAGATCGTGAAAGATCATGAGTCGAACTTCTTGAGTACGGATTTTATTCTGTAACAAAGGATTTCTACATATAGGAAATGCCACGACACAGCAGTGTCGTGGCATTTTTGTTTAGTTATAGAGACTTGCGCAAGGGCATACGGGATAGTATCGGCAGCTGTGATTTTGCAGGACTATTCCTTTTCGCCAGTCGGAAAACAGGCTATATCTATGGGCATCCTCCTTCGCTAAAGCTACGGCGGCCACAGCAAGTCTTTAGTCTCGGCTTAGCCGAGACTAAAGACTTGCCAGACACGGAAGTCAAAATTAAGACTTTGGAAAGTATGTTTTCCGACGTAAGAAAGGATTTGTAATATCGGGCGTATAAGAACACATATCTAAAATGTTTATGAAAATCTGTATACTATCCGCATTACTTTTTCTTTCAATCGCTACTGCTAAAGGGCAAACGGTCATGATCGATAGCATCTCCTCAACGCTATATACAACCGATGAATCGGGTGTGCCTGTACGAGCTACCGGGTATTTATCCTCCAAAGAAGTTTTGCGATGTAAAAACCTTGACCGTGTAACGCTCATAAAGTACAGTGGTAATACAAAGTGCTTCAAGGTGGTTCATGGAGATGTCGTGGGCTATATTCATAGAAGCTTCCTCGCCTCTGATAGTGCCGCCGTTCAAATCGTAACGAACTTTAATTCTGAAAACGATATTATAGATACGTTCGATTACGTAAGCCCCAATCAGAGGCCATCACAGACTACAGAAACCATTTCAACAAGTAGCAGCACCAGTACTCCTTCAAAAATCCATCACACCAGCACGCCCAGCTATAGTACGCCATCAAGAAGCTACACGCCTTCCAGAACATACCACACTGGTCCTCGCGGTGGAACATACTACTACAATTCCAAAGGGAATAAAACGTATAGAAAGAAGTAGCCCGACTCAGCGGCGAACTTGGGCCGCGTAAATCATAGCCTTATTGTAAATGGAAGGTCGTTCAGCCAGTTTATCAATATGCGAAAATCCGGTATGGCGGAACAAGGTCTTTAACCGTTCAAAGCCTACCGGATACGGTCCCCACGGGTTCGCAACAGTTGTATCATACTCCACCAGAATAAAGCTCCCTGACGGAAAAAGAGATTCGATAGCCTTTTCAATAAATGCCTGCTGATCCTTGACAAAGTGTAAAGCATTGGCAAGAAGAATACCATGAAGGGGTGTCGTCGGTAACGGATCGGTTACGAAATTACCGTGTACAGGTATAAGCTTTGTGTTTGGATGATCTGCAGGGATGTTGCGTAACGCCCGTTGGTCGATATCCATAGCGTAGACTGTGCTTTCGTGGGGCAGTAGTTCTGCTAATGCAAGGGTGAAGGTGCCGTTGCCGCAGCCGAGGTCGGCCCATTGTTGGTGGGGGGATTTTTGGAGGGTAGCGGGGGATAGCATTTCTACGGCATGTCCATGTTGCATACAACCAAGATAGGGCAAAGCAGTATAGCAACAAAAAAAGCGGTGGTCATTGCTTGGGGCAACGACCACCGCTGGGATAGCCAACACGTTATTTTTGTTCTATGGGTTTGGCGTTTTTGCCGATGTCGCCGGTGGCGATGAGGGTGGTGCCGGCGAAGATGTTGATGTGAGCGTCGTAGCTATCGAGGTTGTTGTAGAAGGAGCCGTTGTCGATTACGAAGAATTTGTAGGTGGAGAACTCGCCTTTTTCGCCATCAACGGAATAGAGTTGCAGGAGGCTTTGGCCGGTGCTTCCGCTTATGCCGCCGTACAAGCCTGAAGGATAGGATGTGCCGGTTACGGTGTTGTATACGGAAAGCTGGACCAACGTGCGATTGGCATTGTCTTTCCAGAATACGACACGGCCGTAAACGCCGCCGGTGCCGGTGATGGAATCCAGGGTGTAGGCTTTATAGGCGGTAAGGGTACCGCCGCCCGGCGCGGTGCCCAGGGCGGGTTCGAGGTTGGTCTGCTCGCAGCCGGTTAGGAATGCTATCAAAATCATTACGGTGATAATGACTGACGGGAGCGTATAGATTTTAGACTTCATGATGTTGCTGGATTAAAAGTTGAACGATAAACGACCGTAGAAGTAGGCGCCGTTAGAACCTTGCTGGTTGTTTGAGTACAGATAGAAACCACGGTTCTCCTGGCGCAGCAGGTCAGGGTATTTATCAAAGATGTTGTTACCACCGACGGAGAGCTGAAGATTCTTTGTGAGGTTATAGCTTACACTGACGTCGAAAACGGTTTGACCTGAGAATGTCTGATCCCAGTATTCGCCATTGGCGTTGGTAGAGATAGAGCGTTCTGTAACCTTACCGTAATATGTACCACGGAACATGGCAGAGAAACGATTGAGCCGGTAGTTTACAAAGCCGATAACTTTGGTACGCGGTGTGCCGGTCTCAAACTGGCCGATTACCTGACGGTTAAGATACTTCTCTACGAGTTCTTCTTCGCTGATGTTGTTTGCCTTGAGGTCGAGTACTTTCTTTTTAATGACTTCGTTCTTGCTCACGATACTCGACAGGTTGAAGGTAAGTTGTGAGCGATCGAAGAACAGGTTATAGTTTGCTACGAGTTCGATACCTTTCGAGCGCACGTCGCCGCCGTTAACAAAGAACTGGGCCTCGCCATCGGTACCGATTACTTCTTCATAGTTATTGCCCACCTCGCCGGCATTGAAAGCGCCGGTTAAGAAAATGCGGTCGTCGACATCGATCTGGTATGCATCAGCGGTGAATTCAAAGTTACGGTTCACCTGATAGGTAAAACCGAAGCCGTAGCTCTTTGAGCGTTCTTCTTTCAGACTTTGTATACCCAACACCCGGGCTGCCGTACTGTTTGAGGGATAGGTGGTGTAGTCCACGGGTTGTGGCACGCCGTTTTGATCGGTGATAAACACGGTAGCCGTGGTTGTATAGTTCAACTCCTGCAACGATGGTGCACGGAAGCCGGTGGAGGCAGACGCCCGTACGGAGAGGTTATCGAGTAGGGAGTAGCGGGCGGCCATCTTGCCGATTACGACGCCGCCGAAGTCGGAGTAGTTTTCAAGACGCGCAGCGCCGGTTACCAGCAGGTCTTCGGTCAGGTTCAACTCGGCATCGACATACGCTGCGAGGTCGGTACGGTATTCGTCGCGTTCGTTCTTCGGGCCAAAGCCTGCAAAGCACTGGCAGTTGGCCGAGAGTGATTTAACGGTCACCTGGTCGCCTTTGCTTACTACGAGCGGGTTGCCATCGGCATCGACAATGGGTTGGCTGCCGCTGTCTTCGAGCGGTTTGCCATCGGGGCCAACCAGCAGGCCATCGCGCGGCACGGTGAGTACACCATCGGTGCCATAGGTATAGCTTTCTTCCTGGCCTTTGAGAATTTTATAGTTCTCTACACGCATCTCTGCACCGAAGGCAATGTTAAGACCGTGTGCCACTTCGCTAAAGTATTTCGAGAAGTCGAGGTTGGTTGTGTTTTGCGAGAATGAATGGGTGCCGAGGTTCATGTTGATGGGCGAGTTCGAACCGATGGAGGCATTGAATGTATTCTCCATACCGATCCGCATTTTGTTCCGGCCGAAGGTGTTGCTGAAGTCCATGTTGAAGATACCGGCTTTGCTTTTAACGCCTGTGGTAACAGACATATCGGATGTATTGGACGTCATCTGCGGAAGGAAGCCGTTAGGGTACAGCAGATAGTTAAAGCGGTCTGTCTGTTCCGGGCGGCGGTAGTAGCACGAGTATCCTTTCAGGAATTTATAGCCCATGCCACCAAAGGCATAGAAGGTGGCATTCTCACCAATGGGTATTTCGGAGTTGAAATATGTTGTACCCAGTGTAATGCCCGGGGTGCCGGCATATACCGCAAAGTCGCTCTGCTTTAATCCGCGGGCTGCCATAAGACCGGCTGATGTTTGAAGGTCGGCAATCTGAGCTTCGTTACCGGCAGCGATGGCCGATACCAACTCGGGGTTTGTGATTACGGGGTGGCCGTTCTTGTCGGTACGTTCGTTGTTCAGGTATGTGCCATCGTATACGTTCCAGTCGTTTACGAAGGGTCGTAGTGTAGGGCGACGTTGTGTGAGCTCGCCCGAGAGGTTGATGAATCCTTTGGGGCCGATCTTAAAGCCATAGTTGGCGGTAAGCTGGTAGTTGTAACCATCGGGTTTTCCATCGAGTGTGAGCGGGCCTGCATCGCCACCGGAGTTGAGGTAGCCACCGCCGGTAAAGCTGCCCACGAGTTTATCGGTGCCTTTTTTTAGAACGATGTTCACGACACCGGCCACGGCATCGGAGCCATACTGTGCAGCCGCACCATCGCGAAGAATCTCGACGTGATCGATGGCGGAGGCCGGGATCATCATCATGTCGACCGACGTTGATGGGCTTCCTACTGCTGTTGTAATGATCAGCTGTGCGGAGGTGTGGCGACGTTTGCCATTAATAAGTACGAGGGCCTGGTTGGGCGCGAGGTTACGCAGCTGCACGGGGTCTACGTGCGAGTCGAGATCACCACCCTGTGACCGTACGGCGTTAAAGCTTGGGGCCAGCATGGTGAGCATCTGCGCCAGGTCGATCTGCGGCAGTGCGCCCATAACATCCTGTATGGATATGATGTCTACCGGTACAGCGGTCTCAAGCGCGGTGCGTCCAACGCCACGACTACCGGTAACGATAAGCTCGCCCAGTTCGTGGGCGGATTCCTGTAGTGTAACGTCGGCAGCTTTGCTTGTACCAACGGTTAGCTCGAAAGTCTGAAAACCGATAAATGAAAACACGAGTACATCGTTCGGGGAAGCCGGAATACTGTAGAATCCTTTTGCATCGGTAAGCGTGCCTGTGCTGGCGTTATGTTTTACAATAACGTTTACACCGGGCAGCGGCGTACCATCGGCGCCTTTAACAATGCCGGTTATCTGGGCATAGGATATGTGCGCGAAAAAGGACAACAGAAATATGAGATAAATATTCTTATTCATAGAAAGGTTTGGGTAATAGTGTGACAGGCCACGGCATAGCCGCGGCGTTTAGACAAGACAATAGTGCATTATGCACGCCGGGTAAACGCTTTTGCGGGAGGACAAAAGCGCGGCCAGCGCACTACGTTATGCAACATGTACAGGGATTAAAATGCCATCCGCACAAGGACAGGACCGCCCTCTGGCACTCAGATTCTCAGGTAATAGGATGTTCTCATAGGTATAGGTTTTAATTTAGGTTTCAACAACTCCTATGCGCATCATTTGCGTGATGCCGGCAACAGAACATCATAACACTACGCTCAACACCTGCCAACCGCTACCGTTATGATCGCTCGGCCGATAAAGATTAAGCCCTTCATAAGCTGAAGGCATCGACAATTACCTTCAGCGTGTACTCATTCACACACATATCATGGAAATGCTATATACATCGACACCATCGTATATCATCCTCATGTATAATCAATATATACTTTATAACAGTATTGATGAAGTTTTGTATGATATAAATCGTAGCAAACGCTTGCGCAATCGGAAGCTAATTCGTGTATGATTCCAGTAACAGAATGATACGACTTAGTATGCTATACATCACACACAAAACTGTTATGGTCGGTACATAAAAAACGAAAAGTGTTTTCATACAGAACTTCATACCGATGCACAGTCCGTTTCCCGATCGGGAAATCCCGACCGTTCCCCGGGCTCGAGGAACTTTTCTCCTGGAAAAAACTTTTGGCACGTTTTATGGAATTAGTTCTTACGCGCATCTCAGGAGAAACAAAGGACCTCAGATGTGCGCCGCCGGCTTAACCGATTTAGAACCCTTACCCTGAAGATCATGACCACCCGTATCTTACAATCGCCCCTGATGATGGCCTTCTCTTACGAGGCACGTCAAACTATTACCGGCAAAGTACCTCAGTATGACGGCTTATCGATGGCGGGAGCGCTGCCGGTAGAGAGTGTGAACGAAGAGTACAGGTGGATCTATGCCCAGTATCCGAAAAGCCGCGTTGTAAAGCAGGAGCTTATTTCGTACGGCCGAAAACATTTCGATCGGCTTACGGTAGCGATGCCCGAGGGTGAAAAACGCGACTTTTATTTCAATATCACGTCATTTTTTGGAAAATGGTGAGCCACAGGCCTCCGTTTGTCCAACCTTGAGTCCCGATTATCCGTTTCGTGTTACGTATGCCGCGGCACCTTACTACCGCGGCGTGCGTACATGATTGCTCTTCACAACTTCATCCGCAGCTGTTTCGCCACTAACGAAACCGAGAACAGAATTCTTTTTTATGGCAAACAGCTCGCGCTGTTCGGATATCTACAAGCACTCTCATGCTTCTTTCCGGTTTGTATCTTTCTCGCCCTGGCGCTCTCCAAACAGCTTCATACCGGTATAGCGCGGTACGACCTTCTGCTCTTATTCTGCCTTGTTGTTCAGTTTATTATGTATAAAGCCGGGCTCGAAACCCGCGACGAGGTATACGTCATTACACTTTTTCACGTTATCGGCCTGGTGCTCGAAATACACAAGGTAAGCCGAGGCTCGTGGTCTTATCCTGAAGAAGCCATTACTAAGGTAGCAGGGGTTCCGTTATATGCGGGCTTTATGTATGCCAGCGTGGGCAGTTTTATATGCCAGGCATGGCGCAACCTTGAGCTGGATACCCTGCATTGGCCGCGCGATCTATATGCGTGGATCGGTGCCGCCGCCATTTATCTGAATTTCTTTACCAACAACTGGTTACCCGATATGCGTGTATACATAACGCTGGGGCTGGTGGCCATCTTCTGGCGTACACGTTTCACCTTCAAGCTTAACCGGTACACCTACCGGATGCATGCGCTACTCTCGTTTCTGCTAATCGGATTTTTTATCTGGCTCGCTGAGAACATCGCCACATTTCTTGGTGCATGGCGTTATGCATCGCAACACGCCGGCTGGAAAATGGTGAGCATCCACAAAATAACGTCCTGGGGCTTGCTCGTCATTATCAGCATTATTCTTGTAGGGCAATTAAAACGAATCAAAGAAAATCGTACGCAAAACGCATAAATTCAGTACACCAACGCGCTTTCGGCCTGCCAACCAACGCGGTTCACCGATTCGTCGTTGGCTCATTGCCCATTTCGTTGTACCTTGCTTTACTCCATTCCGTGCCTGCTTATTAGCCAGGTTTACGAAAGCCAATATGTGACTATGAATTGTGGCCTTACGCCGTTTCAGTCATCTTTTTCTACAAGAGTTTAGATTTGTTTTAGTACCTACTACGCATGACATCATTCTATACGCACCGGGCAGCCGGGCTGATTGTGCTTATTGTTCTGATACTGGTAACCGGATGCGACCGTCGGAAAACCTACAGTGTTGTAACCGAGATCATCAAAGCAGAGAGCCCCGGGCAGATTTTGCTCATTGATAATCCGCTGGTCAAACCTATTTTATATACGCATGTGTCGGGTCTTGAGAAACTTCCTACCGGACAGGCCAAGAAAGCATTTATCTCTGCTGTACTGCCTTCTATTCTGGTAGCCAAACACGAAATTGAACAACGCCGTCTGGCTATTGTTGCCCTTCAGGAAAAGAAAAGCTGGATTCGTGAAGACAGCGCATTGTTTATTGATCTCAAAGATCGCTATCGTGCCAAAGACATTGAAGACCTTGTTCTACGTCTTGCGCCTATGCCCACCAGCATTGTACTGGCACAAGCTGCCGTGGAGAGCGGCTGGGGTAAATCGCGCTTCTTCCTTACCGCCAACAACCTCTTTGGTGTATGGTCTTTCAACACGCGTGAGTCGCGCGTGGTTGCCCGGCGAACACGCGAGAACAAAAAGATCTATCTACGCTCCTACCCCGATATGTCGCAGTCTATTGTAGACTATTTCGAAATCCTGGCGCGTTCGCGCTCGTATAAATCACTTCGTAAAGCACGACATCAAACATCCGATCCGTTCGAAATTCTTCCTCACCTTAAAAACTTTTCTGAGCGACGCGTCCTCTATACCAATCAGCTTAAGAAGCTAATTGTACGCAATAAC
>Ga0065165_1001929_pt1 | contig 19792 bp, 17 predicted proteins | sample AraplaMF_Cvi_mMF_FD_63813 | JGI IMG/M metagenome (GOLD analysis project Ga0065165, IMG submission 63813) | Arabidopsis root microbial communities from the University of North Carolina, USA - plate scrape MF_Cvi_mMF (version 2) (version 3) | ecosystem: Host-associated > Plants > Roots >...
GCCGCGCGCGCGGCATCGGCCGCCTTCGGCCAGTTGGCGACGATGCCGGCGATGCGCTCGTCGCTTTCGAAGCGCACCCGCTCGCGCACCGCGCGGCCGGCCACTTCTTCCAGCGCGTCCAGCATCTGGCCGACGCAGACGTTCAGCGCCGGCAGGTTCATCGCGAGCCGGCCGTGGAAGGCCTCGCGGCTCGCCTCGTACACCGCGATCAGCCCCTCGACGGTGCGCGCCGGCGAGGCCACCGGGTGGCAGACGTTCGCCGACACCGGGCACACCGCCTCGTCGCCGGCCAGCGGCTCGCGGATGATCCCCGAGAAGAACGACGAGGCCGCGCCGTTCGGCCGCCCCGGGCGCACCGTCACCGTCATCAACCGGGCCGCGCGGCCGTCGATGAAGCCCTTGCGGCTGTAGTCGGCCAGCAGGTATTCGCACATGAGCTTGTGCGTGCCGTACGAGGTCTGCGGTGCCGGCAGCGTGTCGTCGGCGACGCGCGGCGGCAGCGGCACCGCGGCATCCGGGCCGAACACCGCGACCGAGCTGGAGAACACCAGCCGCGGCACCGGCGCGCCGTGCTGCACGGTCGCGCGCAGCGCGTCGAACAGCGCCCGCGTGCTGTCGAGGTTGGAGCGCAGGCCGAGCTCGAAATCGGCCTCGCATTCGCCCGACACCGCCGACGCGAGGTGGAACACGCCGTCGAACGGCTCGTCGCGCAGCGCAGCGCATTGCGCCAGCAGCGCGCCGGTGCGCGCCTTCACGCGCGGGTCGGCCAGCAGCTCGGCGCGCGGCGAGACCTGGTCGGCCAGCACCAGGGTCTCGATGCGGCGCCCGGCCAGCGTGCCGCGCGCGAGCAGCGCCTGCGCGAGCCGCGTTCCCACGAAGCCGGCGCCGCCGGTGATCAGCAGTTTCATCGCATGCCTCCCGCCGGGCAGCCCGCCCGGCGCAACCCATCATGCGCGCACAGCCCGGGCAAACGCGAGGAGGGGCAGCGCCGATTGACACGCCCGTGGGGTCGTCATACAACCCGCGTGCCCCGTCGCACGCCGATGGGCCAGCGCTGTCCCGATGCCCGGGATCGCCACCACCTTGCAGGGGTACGACGCATGGCCAGTGTGAGCATCCGGTCGGTGAAGAAGCGCTTCGGCGCGGTGCAGATCCTGCACGGCGTGGACATCGAGATCGCCGATGGCGCCTTCACCGTGCTGGTCGGGCCGTCGGGCTGCGGCAAGTCGACGCTGCTGCGCATGATCGCCGGGCTGGAGGAGATCTCCGACGGCGAGATCCGCATCGGCGAGCGCCGCGTCAACGAGCTGCCGCCGAAGCAGCGCGACATCGCGATGGTGTTCCAGAACTACGCGCTGTACCCGCACATGACGGTGCGCGACAACATGGCCTTCTCGCTGATGCTGGCGAAGCAGGACAAGGCGGTGGCCGACCCGAAGGTGGCGCGCGCGGCCGAGATCCTCGGCCTCACCGCCTTGCTGGACCGCTACCCGCGCCAGCTGTCGGGCGGGCAGCGCCAGCGGGTCGCGATGGGGCGCGCGATCGTGCGCGACCCGCAGGTCTTCCTGTTCGACGAGCCGCTGTCCAACCTCGACGCGAAGCTGCGCGTCGCGATGCGCAGCGAGATCAAGGAGCTGCACCAGCGGCTGAAGACGACGTCGATCTACGTCACCCACGACCAGATCGAGGCGATGACGATGGCCGACCAGATCGTCGTGATGCGCGACGGCCGCATCGAGCAGACCGGCGGCCCGCTCGACCTGTACGACCGGCCGGCCAACACCTTCGTGGCCGGCTTCATCGGCTCGCCGTCGATGAACTTCCTGCCCGGCACGCTGCGCCGCCGCGCCGGCACGCTGCAGGTGGAGCTGGCCGACGGCACGCAGATGAACGCACCGACCGGCGCGAACGGCGACGACGGCCAGCCGGTGATCCTCGGCACGCGGCCGGAGCACCTGTCGCTGCGCGACAGCGGCGGCATCCCGTCGCAGGTGGTGGTGGTCGAGCCGACCGGCGCCGACACCTTCGTCGCCTGCCGCCACCAGGGCACCGAGGTGTCGGTGGTGTTCCACGAGCGGCACCGCTTCGAGCCCGGCGCGACCATCCACCTGCAGCCCGACCTCGGCCGCGCGCACCTGTTCGACGCCGGCAGCGGCAAGCGGCTGGCGGCCTGATTTCCCACGGTGCCGTCAGCGCGCCGCTTCACAACTTGAAGGAGACAACGATGACCGAGTTCAATCGCCGCAAGTTTCTGGAAGGTACCGCGGGCATCGCGACGCTGGGTACCGGCGCGCTGTGGACGCCCGACGCCGGTGCGCAGACGCTCGCGTACAAGCCGGAGAAGGGCGCCAAGCTGCGCGTGCTGCGCTGGAGCCGCTTCGTGCAGGGCGACATCGATGCCTACATGGCCAACGTGAAGCGCTTCACCGAGAAGACCGGCATCGAGGTGCGCGTCGACAACGAAGGCTGGGAAGACGTGCGGCCGAAGGCGGCCGTCGCGGCCAACACCGGCGCCGGGCCCGACATCATCCTGTCGACCAACGACGATGCGAACCTGTACCCCGACAAGCTGCTCGACGTGACCGACCTGTGCGAGTACCTCGGCCGGAAGTACGGCGGCTGGTACCCGGCCTGCGAGGCCTTCCTGCGGCCCGATGGCAGGAAGTGGATCGGTGTCCCGCTCGGGGCGACCGGCTCGCTGGTGGTGTACCGCGAGAGCCAGATGAAGGCTGCGGGCTTCGACAGCTTCCCGAAGGACACCGACGGCTTCCTGAAGCTCTACAAGGCGCTGGCCGCCAAGGGCACGCCGGGCGGCATGGCGCTGGGCAACGCGACCGGCGACAGTTCCTGGTGCCACTGGCTGCTGTGGGCGTTCGGCGGCGCGCTGGTCGACAAGGACAACAAGGTCGTCGTCGACAGCCCGGCCACGCTGAAGGCGCTGGAGTACGCGAAGGAGCTGTATTCGAGCTTCGTGCCGGGCACGCTCTCGTGGCTGGACCCGAACAACAACAAGGCCTTCCTCGACGGGCAGATCAGCATCACCAACAACGGCATCTCGATCTACTACGCGGCGAAGAACTCGCCCGACCCGAAGTTGAAGGAGATGGCGGCCGACATCAACCACGCCGCCTTCCCGGTGGGGCCGGTGGGCGTGCCGACCGAGAACCACCTGTTCTTCAACCAGATGATCTTCAAGTACACGAAGTACCCGCAGGCGGCCAAGGAGTTCATGCGCTTCATGATGGAGCAGGAGCAGTTCGACCCGTGGCTGCAGGGGGCCGGCGGCTACATCGCGCAGCCGCTGCGCGCCTACGAGAAGAACGCGGTGTGGACGGTCGACCCGAAGCACACGCCGTATCGCGACAGCGTGAAGAACCTGCGCCCGGCGGGTTACGCGGGCAAGCTGGGCTACGCGTCGGCCGGGGCGCTCGCGGACTTCATCGTGCCGAACATGGTGGCCGAGGCCGCCAGCGGCTCGAAGACGCCGAAGGAGGCGATGGAGCGGGCGCAGAAGCGCGCCGAGCGCTACTACAAAGTCTGAGCCGTGAAGCTTCTCGAGCGCCTGCAGAACAGCCGCAACGCCCTCGGCCTGGCCTTCATGCTGCCGGCCGCGGTGCTGTTGCTGGTGTTCCTGACCTACCCGCTGGGCCTGGGCACGTGGCTGGGCTTCACCGACGCGAAGATCGGCCGCGGCGGCTCATGGATCGGCCTCGAGAACTTCGAGTTCCTGGTGGGCGACAGCGTCGCGCGGCTGGCGCTGTTCAACACGCTGTTCTACACGGTGATCGCGAGCATCCTGAAGTTCGTGCTCGGGCTCTGGCTCGCGGTGCTGCTGAACAAGAACCTGCCGTTCAAGTCGTTCTTCCGCGCGGTGGTGCTGCTGCCGTGGATCGTGCCGACGGCGCTGTCGGCGATCGCGTTCTGGTGGATCTACGACGCGCAGTTCTCGGTGATCAGCTGGGTGCTGATGAAGCTCGGCTGGATCGACCGGTATGTCGATTTCCTCGGCAACCCGTGGAACGCGCGCTTCTCGACCATCGTCGCCAACGTGTGGCGCGGCGTGCCCTTCGTCGCGATCTCGCTGCTGGCGGGGTTGCAGACGATCTCGCCGTCGTACTACGAAGCGTCGGCGATCGACGGCGCGACGCCGTGGCAGCAGTTCCGGCACGTCACGCTGCCGCTGCTGTCGCCGATCATCGCGGTGGTGATGACCTTCTCGGTGCTGTTCACCTTCACCGATTTCCAGCTGATCTACGTGCTGACGCGCGGCGGACCGCTGAACTCGACGCACCTGATGGCAACGCTCGCGTTCCAGCGTGCGATTCCTGGTGGGGCGCTGGGCGAGGGGGCTGCGCTGGCCACGCTGATGGTGCCGTTCCTGTTGGCGGCCATCATGTTCAGCTACTTCGGGTTGCAGCGGCGGGCGTGGCAGCAAGGGGGCGACAAATGAGCGTCGCGCAAGACAAGCCCGATTCGCAAGGGATGGACTACCTGCAGACGCTGCCGCGGCGCTGGGTGACGGTCTACATCCCGCTCGGCATCTTCGTGTTCGTGCTGCTGTTCCCGTTCTACTGGATGGTGGTCACGTCGTTCAAGCCGAACGAGGAGCTGCTGGCGCGCACCGGCAACCCGTTCTGGATCGTCAGGCCGACGCTGGCGCATTTCCACAAGCTGCTGTTCGAGACGGCCTACCCGGAGTGGCTGTGGAACACGGTGCTGGTGTCGGTGACGTCGACGATCCTGTCGCTGGTGGCATCGGTGCTGGCGGCCTACGCGATCGAGCGGCTGCGTTTCCAGGGTGCGAAGCCGGCGGGGGCGGCGATCTTCCTGGCGTACCTGGTGCCGCCGTCGATCCTGTTCATTCCGCTGGCGGCGATCATCTTCCAGCTCGGGCTGTTCGACACCCGCATGGCGCTGATCCTGTCGTACCCGACCTTCCTGATCCCGTTCAGCACCTGGCTGCTGATGGGCTACTTCCGGTCGATCCCGTACGAGCTGGAAGAGTGCGCGCTGATCGACGGCGCGAGCCGCTGGCAGATCCTGGTGAAGATCGTGCTGCCGCTGGCGGTGCCGGGGCTGATCTCGGCCGGCATCTTCGCGTTCACGCTGTCATGGAACGAGTTCATCTACGCGCTGACCTTCATCTCGTCGTCGGAGATGAAGACGGTGCCGGTGGGGGTGATCACCGAATTGGTGGAGGGCGACGTCTACCACTGGGGGTCGCTGATGGCGGGGGCGCTGCTCGGGTCGCTGCCGGTGGCATTCATCTACTCGTTCTTCGTCGAGCACTATGTGTCGGGGATGACCGGTTCGGTGAAGGAGTAGCTGCTTTCGTTTGCGGCGCGGCGGGTGGCGCGATGCGCCGGGGGCTCATGCCGGGGCGGTCGGCCCAGGGGCCGACTCCACGAAGAAGCTCGGCTTCGGGGGTGCATCGGCAAACTCCCGCCACTCACTTCGTTCGTTGTGGTCAAACAGTGCCGATGAGTCAGTCCACGAAGCGCGCTGGCGCGCGCCACCCCCGAAACCGATCTTCTTCGTCGCCCCAGAAATCGCCCCCAGCGCATCGCGCCACCCGCCGCGCGGCACCGCCCGCTTTTGTCGGCGGGAAGAGACTGGTCAGAGGGTGAGCATGCGAGGGCGCTCATGCTTCATCCATCTGTTCAAGCGGGAAATCGAAGTTGGTTCGGCTTCAGGTCGCGACTCAGCTCCTTCGCATAGGCTGCTTGCGGGGAACCGGCTTTCTCCAGCAGCTGAATCGTTTTGTTGTGTTGTCTTAGAAGACTCGTGGTTTTCTCTCTCAAGAGATCTTTGCACTCGTTCCAGACAGGGCTCGATTTGGTTGCCAACGCGACGCGATTGGCGTCTTCACGACGGAGCGGTATCCCGGCGAGGCTCAGCCGCCACATGTCAGCAAGTGCGTGGGCAACGGCTTTCTTCTTCTTTTGGGAAATGCTCTTCGACATGTCATCCGGCTTGCTTTCCAGCAAACGAAGCAACCGCTCTGCATGCGCGCTGCTGCGAGCGGCAATGGCCACCTCGCGAGTCTCCTTGTTGACGCTCAGCAGGCCGCGCAGTATCCACGTGGTTCGCAGTTGGCTCCCAATCGGCAAGTGCGACGCAATGACCGCCATCGCATCGGCCGACAATGGAATTCCATCAGGCGTTGCGTTGAAGTTCAATGAACCGGCGGCGGCACGAAGCGCCGCCGGCGAGGCAAACAGGTTCTGGCGCCTGCGTAGCTCAGATATGTCCAGACGCGGGGCATCAACGCGCTCCCCATGGCCGTGCAGTTGGTCGCCGTGCAGTTCGACCATCTGCCGATCCGTTGCGCGGCGAAGTCTGGCGAGCCGCTTCTGGTTCCCGACGCACAGCCCCGGTGCGAGCTCGACCTTTTCCAGATGGGTGCGCTCCTCGATCAGGCGAGTGAGCAAGCGGCAGGCCTTGCCGTCGAACCATCCCCAACGGTACGTGGATGCCCCGTTGTTGGCGCGCAGAACCAGTTTTCGCAACCGGGGGATGGCAAATCCCGGTCTGGCGCCGTGTGGGGTATCGGGCCCGTTCGCCGATGGCAGGACGCCGAGCAGACTCTTCAGCACGATCAGTATCTGCGTGCGGTTGCCCAGTTCAATGTCGACCTCTTCCAGGGATGGGTTGTCCCTCAAGCCATGAGCCAAGGCTTTTGCGTGCTTGGTGTCCGTTTTCGCGACCGCGAGCTTGATCAACTTCAGCGATGTGTTGCCCGCCAGACCTTGTTTCATCGCCCGCAGCCAGGACGGCTTGCATTTGGGGTTGGCAATATGCAACTGGGTCGGGTGATGCATATCGGGCAAAGAGCTGATACTTTGGGAATCATCAGCTTTGCTCGCCGGAAGTGTCGACCGAGGCTGAGTGGCACTGCCCCGCGCCTTTGCCCGCGCCGAACGTGCGGCCCACCTCAGCCCGTCGGATCCTCCCCCGCCGAATCCAGCCGCCGCCGCACCATGTTGATGTGGCTGCGCAGCGAGTACAGCTCGTCCGCATAGCTCAGCGGCACCGTCACGTTGCCGACCCTCGATTCGATCTTGTCCAGCTCCGAGCGCAATTCATCGTTCGGCCGCACGCCCTGCCCATCCTCCACCGCGCGCAGCTGCCCGTACCACCGGAAGATCCGCGAGCGGATGCGGAACTGGTACAGCGGCGGCACCACGCGCGACAGCGGGATCAGGATCGCGACGATCGACACCAGCACCACCCACATGCGGTCGATCAGGTTGGCCAGCCAGAACGGCAGGTAGCGCTGCAGCAGCGGTGCCCCGCTCGTGTAGAAGCGCTGCGCCTCGGGCGCCAGCGGGCGCTCGGTGCCGCGTGCGTTCGGAAAATCGCCCTTGCGCTGGAACCAGCCGGCCGGGCCGTGGATCTTCGCCGCCGCCTGCACGAACAGCTGGATCAGCGCCGGATGCAGGTCGTCTCGCGCCACCAGCGTCGCGGTCGGCGCAATCAGCCGCACGTCGTTCGACGGCACGTCGCCGGCCAGGTCGACCACGCCGCGCGGCAGCGTCACCGGAGTCAGGAACGCGAAGCGCCTGGAGTACGCATCGGCCTGCGCGAAGTCGAACAGCTTCACGCCGGGCGTCTGCAGCAGCATCTGCACCATCAGCGCCTCGGGCGCCGACGCGAACACGATCGCGTCGATGTCGCCCGCCAGGAACTTCACGACCGCGTCGGTCTGCTCTTCGCGCGACAGCGTCATCGACGTGGGGTCGATGTGGTTGGCATCGAGCAGCTTGCGCATCAGGTTCGGCGCGCCGCTGCCGCGCGCGCCGGCATCCACCTTCCAGCCCTGCAGCTGCGCCAGGCTGGTCAGCGGCGTTCCCTTCAGCAGCCGCTGCGCCGAGTCCTCGCGGTAGAACAGCCACACCGGCTCGAAGAACAGGCTGCCCAGCGAGTTCAGGTCTTCGTCGGCCAACGCATTCGCCGCGGCGTTCTTGCGCGACTCGCCGGCACCGCCTTGCGTGAACGCGATGTCGACGCCGGAGGCCGGGTCGCGCAGCAGCTTCAGGTTCTCGGCCGCGCCGTGCGTGGTGCGCAGTTCCACCTGGATGCCGTAGCCCTTCAGGTACTCGGCATAGCGCTTGCCGAATTCGGCATACGCCCCCTGGTCGACCCCGGTGGCCAGCACCACCTTGCGCGGCGGTGTCGGGTCGAGGAACCAGTAGGCGACCACCAGCAGCACCAGGGTCAGGAAGACGAACGGGCCGGCGGTGGCCAGCACATCGCGGAACGACAGCAGCGTGTTGCGAAGGACTTTGGGCATGATGCCTTGGGGCAAGCGGACGGGTTTCATGGGCAGCCGGAACAATAGCGCCTGAATCGGCTCCCTGCGGGCGCGGTATGCTTTTTGTTGTGACCGACCTGGACCCGTGATGCGACTGCTGTTGGTGGAAGACGACCCGATGATCGGCGAGAGCCTGCGCCACGCACTGCGGCTCGAAGGCTTCGCCGTCGACTGGGTGCGCGACGCGGCCGCCGCCGACGGCACGCTGGCCAGCGAACGCTTCGACCTGGTGCTGCTCGACCTCGGCCTGCCGCCGGGGCGCGCGCCCGCTGCGACGGCGACCCCCGACGCCGGCGGACTCGGCGTGCTGCGTGCCTTGCGCGCCCGCCACGACAGCACGCCGGTGATCGTGCTGACGGCGCGCGATGGCGTCGGCGACCGGGTCGCCGGGCTGGACGCCGGTGCCGACGACTACCTCGTCAAGCCCTTCGAGCTCGACGAGCTCAGCGCCCGCATGCGGGCCGTGCTGCGCCGCCACAGCGGCCGGGCGCAGCCACTGCTGAGCCACGGCGGCGTCACGCTCGACCCGGCCACCCGCCAGGTGACGCGCGACGGCCTGCCGGTGCTGCTGTCGGCGCGCGAGTTCGCGGTGCTCGAGGCCCTGATGCAGCGACCCGGCGCGCTGTTGTCGCGCGCCCAGCTCGAAGACCGGCTGTACGGCTGGGGCGAAGAGATCGAGAGCAACGCCGTGTCGGTCTACATCCACCAGCTGCGGCGCAAGCTGGGCGCCGACTTCATCCAGAACATGCGCGGCGTCGGCTACTACGTCGGCACGCCGGGCGGCCCGGCCGCGCCGCAGGCGGGCGCCGCTTGAAGTCGATCCGCCTGCGCCTGCTGCTGGCGCTGCTCGCGATGCTGGTGGTGGCCGCCGCGGTGATGGGCGCGATCACCTACCGCAGCGTGCTCAGCGAGACCGAGGCGCTGTTCGACTACCAGCTGCGCCAGATGGCGCTGTCGCTGCGCGACCAGGGCGAGATCCCGCCGGAGCAGATGAATGCGCTGGCCGACGAGCAGTTCGATTTCGTCGTGCAGATCTGGAGCGTCGACGGCCGCCGCATCTACGCGACCCGCGACCATCCCGACCTGCCCACGCGCGTGCTGCTCGGGCTGGCCACCGTGCAGGCCGGTGCCGACGGCGCGGGGCCGGCCTGGCGCACCTTCAGCGTGGCCACCGGTTCTCGCGTGATCCAGGTGGCGCAGCCGGCGCAGATCCGCAAGCGGCTGGCGGCCGGCGCGGCGCTGCGCAGCGTGGCGCCGCTGCTGTTGCTGGCGCCGGTGATGGCGCTGGCGATGGGCTGGATCGCCGCGCTCACGCTGCGTCCGTTGCGCCGCGTGGCGGCGCAGCTGCGCGAACGCGGCGAACAGCTGCTGGAGCCGCTGCCGCAGCACGGGCTGCCGGACGAGGTGGCGCCGCTGGTCGGCGCGTTGAACGGGTTGCTGCAGCGGCTGGGCCAGTCGCTGGACACGCAGCGTGCCTTCGTATCGGACGCGGCGCACGAGCTGCGCTCGCCGCTGACGGCGCTGAAGCTGCAGCTGGAACTGCTGAAGCGCGCACCCGACGACGCACAGCGCCGGCAGGCGATCGACGCGCTGGGCCATGGCATCGACCGCTCGGCGCGGCTGGTCGAGCAGCTGCTGATGCTGGCGCGCACCGAGCCGGGCGCGGCGCCGGCGGCCACCGAGCCGCTGGACCTGGCCGAGGTGGTGCGGCAGGTGCTGGCCGACACCGCGCCGTTCGCGCTGTCGCGCGGCACCGAGTTCGCGCTGTTCGCCGACGAGCCGGTGACGGTGCAGGGCGAGCGCGGTGCGCTGTCGGTGCTGGTTCGCAACCTGGCGGACAACGCGGTGCGCTATTCGCCGCCCGGCTCGCGCGTCGAGCTGCGCGTGGCGCGGGAGGAGGGCGCTGCGATCCTGCAGGTCGACGACGCCGGCCCGGGCATCCCGGCCGATGAACGCGAGCGGGTGTTCGACCGCTTCTACCGGCGTGCCGAGCACGAGGAATCGGGCACCGGGCTCGGGCTCGCGATCGTGCGCGGTGTCGCGCAGCAGCATGGGGCGCACGTCACGCTCGGCGAGTCGCCGCTGGGTGGGTTGCGCGCGACGGTGCACTTCCCGTAGCCCGGATGCCAATCCGGGGTTTGTCCGACACATCCCGGATGGATGTCCGGGCTACATCACCCGCCCGAACCACCACACCGACAGCGTCGCCGCCACCAGCACCAGCAGCGCGCCGAGCGCCGCGAACAGGCTGCTGACCTCGGTCTCCTTCTTCTCGACCATCAACCGCGAGCTGAGGCTCTGGTAGACCTTCTTCAGGTCGACGGCGGTGCCGGCGTAGAAGTACTCGGCGCGCGTCAGGTTGGCGATGTTCTTCAGCGTCTCCTCGTCCAGCCGCACCCGCATCGACCAGCCTTCGAAGCCGATCGTCTCGCCCTCCTTGGTGCCGATGCCGACCGAATACACCTTCACGCCGCGGTCGGCCGCCATCTTCGCGGCGTCCAGCGGGTCGGGCCCGGTGGTGCGCTGGCCGTCGGTCAGCAGGATCACCGCGGCCGACGCGTACGACCCTGGCGCGACCGGCACGAAATCCTGCTTCGGCTTGTCGCCCGGGCCAAGCGGCATGTTGCGCTGGCCGGTGATCTGCGACAGGTCGATGCCGGCCTCCGGAAAGATGGTCGCGAGCGACAGCACGATGCCGCTGCCGATCGCGGTGCCGCGCTGCAGCTGGAAGCGGTCGATGGCGGCGACCACGTCGTCGCGGCTCTGCGTCGGCGGCTGCACCACCGCGGCGGTGCCGGCGAACGACACCACGCCGACGCGCACGCTGCGCGGCAGGTCGATCAGGAACGACTTGGCGGCCTCCTGTGCAGCGGTCAGGCGATCGGGCTGCACGTCGGTGGCCCGCATGCTGCCGGACACATCCATCGCGAGGATGATGGTTTCCTGCTGCAGCGGCAGCGTCACCACCGCCATCGGCCGCGCGGTCGCGATCAGCAGCGAGCCGAGCGCCACCAGCAGCAGCGCCGGCGGCACGTGGCGGCGCCAGCCGGGGCCGCCGCCCTGCGCCTGCTTCACGACCGCCAGGCTCGCGAAGCGCAGCGTCGATTTCTTGCGCTTGTGCAGCAGCCACAAGTACAGCACCACCAGCAGCGGAACGGCCAGCAGCATCCACAGCAGGTGGGGCCACACGAAGGTCATGCCGCACTCCTCGCGCCCAGCGGGCGCAGGTGGGTCGCCATGCCGCCGCCGTGCGACGCCCGCGCGCGCTGCCGGCGCAGCTCGACGAAGCGCAGCAGCGCCTCGCCCAGGTCGTCGCCGGTGGTCAGCTCCAGCGTGTCGACGCCGGCGCGCGCGAAGGCGGCGTGCAGTTCGTCCTCGCGCGCCTCGGCGATGCGTGCGAAGCGCTCGCGGAAGCCCGGGTCGTGGGTGTCGACCAGCAGCTGCTCGCCGGTCTCGGCATCCTGCAGCGTGACCAGGCCCAGGTCGGGCAGGTCGAGCTCCATCTCGTCGTACAGCCGCACCGCGAGCACCTCGTGGCGCTGCGCGAGGCGCGCCATCGCGTCGGCCCAGCCGGGTGCGCTGATGAAGTCGGAGACGACGAACACCATCGAGCGCCGCGGAATCATCGTCGCGGCGCGCTGCAGCAGGTCGCCGAGCCGCGTCTCGGCCTGCGCGGCGGCCTGCGGCGCCGCATGCGCGCGCAGCCGCTGCAGCAGGTTCAGCACATGGCCGCGGCCGGTGCGCGGCGGCAGCACCGCATCGACCTCGCTGCCGTAGAACACCGCACCGACCCGGTTGCCGTTGCGCGTCAGCAGCCGCGCCAGCACGGTGACGAACTCGGCCGACACGCTGCGCTTGCTGCGCTGTGCGCCGAAATCGATGCTGCCGCTCAGGTCCAGCAGGAACCAGGCGCTCATCTCGCGGTCTTCGGTGAACTCGCGCACATGCGGCACCTGCAGCCGCGCGGTGACGTTCCAGTCGATGTGGCGCACGTCGTCGTGGTGCTGGTACTCGCGCAGGTCGGCCAGGTCGAGCCCGGTGCCGCGCCACAGCGTGCGGTAGTCGCCCTGCAGCAGGCCGTCGAGCCGGCGGATCACGGTCCACTCCAGCCGGCGCAGCACCGCGTCGGCCGTCGCAGCGGTCGCCGCCTCGACCTGGTCAGTCCCGTTCATCAGCGCCCCGCTTCTTCCGCGCGGTGCGCCATCGGCTTGTCGGGCTTGGGCACCTTCTGCACGATCTTGTGGACGATCTGGTCGGCGCTCAGCCCGTCGGCCAGCGCCTCGTAGCTCAGCACCAGGCGGTGGCGCAGCACGTCGGGCACCAGGTCGAGCACGTCGTCGGGCAGCGCATAGCTGCGCCCTCGCAGCAACGCCATCGCACGCGCGCCTTCGATCAGGCCGATGGTCGCGCGCGGGCTGGCGCCGAAGCTGACGAACTTGCCGAGCTCCGGCAGGCCGTAGCGCGCCGGGGTGCGGGTCGCGCTGACCAGCCGCACCGCGTACTGCATCAGCGCCGGGTCGACGTACACGCTGCGGCAGCGGTGCTGCAGCTCGGCCAGCTGCTCGGTGCTCGCGACCGGGCTCACCTGCACCGGGTCGCCGGTGACGCGCTCGACGATCACGAACTCTTCTTCCTCGCTCGGATAGCCGACCAGCACCTTCATCATGAAGCGGTCGACCTGCGCCTCCGGCAGCGGGTAGGTGCCTTCGGTCTCGATCGGGTTCTGCGTCGCCATCACCAGGAAGGGCGACGGCACCTTGTGCGTCTCGCCGGCGATCGTCACCTGGCGTTCCTGCATCACTTCCAGCAGCGCGCTCTGCACCTTGGCTGGCGCGCGGTTGATCTCGTCGGCCAGCAGCAGGTTCGCGAACACCGGGCCGAGCGAGGTCGCGAACTCGCCGGTCTTCTGGTTGTAGATGCGCGTGCCCACCAGGTCGGCCGGCACCAGGTCGGGCGTGAACTGGATGCGCTTGAAGCTGCCGCGCAGCGTGGTCGCGAGCGTCTTGACGGTGATCGTCTTCGCGAGGCCCGGCACGCCTTCGACGAGCAGGTGGCCCTGCGCCAGCATCGCGACCATCACGCGCTCGAGGAACTTGTCCTGCCCGACGACGACGCGCTTGATCTCGTACAGCAGCCGCTCCATCAGCGTGGCGGTGCTGGTGCTGTCGGGCTGGTCCATGAAGGCTCCGGTGAAGGGGAATGGCAGAGGTGTCAGAACGGCGGCATGCCGGCCGCGTTCGCCGCGCTGTCGATCGGCACCGCGAAGCCGATGCCGATGAAGGTGCGGTGCTCGGTCGGGTTCAGGATCGCGGTGACGATGCCGACCACCGATCCGTCCATCGTCACCAGCGGGCCGCCGGAGTTGCCGGGGTTGGCGGCGGCATCGAACTGGATCAGGTTGTTCAGCAGGCGCTGGCCCTGCGGCGAGCGGAAGTCGCGCTTCAGGCCGGAGATCACGCCGCCGGAGACCGACGGCCCGATGCCGAACGGGTAGCCGACCGCGATCACCTGGTCGCCGGCCTGCAGGTCGGAGGCGGAGCGCATCGTCGCGGCCTGCAGGTCGTCGGGGATGCTCTTGGCGCGCAACACCGCCAGGTCGTGCTCGGGCTCGACGCCGACCACCGTCGCCTCCGACTCGAAGCCGTCGGCAAAGGTCACGCGCAGCTTCTTCGAGCCTTGCACCACGTGCAGGTTGGTCAGGATGGTGCCGTTGTCGATGATCACGACGCCGGAGCCGGTGGACGTGGACAGGTGCGGCTCGCCGGGCTCGGGCGTGTCGGACGCCGTCTGCTTCTTGCGGTCGCCGGGCACCGGCCTAGCGGCCTTCGGCAGCGGCACCGGCTTGGGGCGTTTCGCATCCGGCTTGACGTCGGCCTGCGCGGCGTCGGGTTCGTCGCCATCGGTGCCGACCACGCGCACCACCGACGGCGCGATGATCTCGTAGGCCTTCGCGTAGGCGGACGGCAGCGGCTCCTTCTCGAGCGAATGGCGCACCGCCGCATCGATGTCGGCCTGGGTCAGCGCGCGAGCGGCGGGGTTGACGGCTTGCCAGGCGACGACGCCGCCGAGCACCAGGATCGCGCCCGAAAGACCCCACAGCATGCGTTCGTGGCGGCCGAACCAGTGGCGCCAGCGGCCCTGCGGGCGGGCGGTCGCGGCGGCGGCGGGCGGCGTGTCGGCTGGCGTCGCGCCCGGTGCCGGCGGTGTGTCGGGCGCTGCCGAGACGGCACCGACGGGTGCCCGCCGAGAACGGCTGTAGAGCGGAGCCTGTCTCATGCCTGCCTCCTGCGATGGCAGTCGGCACAGGGAGATACAAAACTGTGCCGAACGCTGACGATGCCGTCACCGTAACACGGAGTCGACCGCCGTGCACGTGCCGAGGTACTACTTCACGTGGCGGGCAAGGCATCATCGCGGGATGCGCTGGATCGACTCCCATTGCCACCTCGACGCCCCTGAATTCGATGCCGACCGCGACGCCGTGGTGCAGCGCGCCCGGGCGGCCGGGGTCACCCAGCAGGTGCTGCCGGCGGTGATGGTCGGCAATTTCGAGACGGTGCGGGCGCTCGCGCACCAGCATGGGCTGGCGTACGCACTGGGCATCCACCCGCTGTGCGTCGATGCGGCCGACGACGGCGACCTGGCGCGGCTGCGCGCCGCGCTGGCGCGGTACATCGGCGACCCGCGGCTGGTGGCGGTCGGCGAGATCGGGCTGGACCACTTCGTGCCCGGTCTCGACCAGGCGCGCGGCGAGCATTTCTTTGCCGAGCAGCTGAAGCTGGCCCGCGAGTTCGGCCTGCCGGTGATCGTGCACGTGCGGCGCTCGGCCGATTCGCTGCTGAAGCACCTGCGGCGCGTCGAGGTGCGCGGCATCGCCCATGCCTTCAACGGCAGCGCCCAGCAGGCCGAGGTGTTCGTCGAGCTGGGGTTCAAGCTCGGTTTCGGCGGCGCGATGACCTTCGACCGCGCGCTGCAGATCCGCCGGCTGGCGCAGACGCTGCCGGCCGGCTGCCTGGTGCTGGAAACCGATTCGCCCGACATCCCGCCGCACTGGCTGTACCGCACCGCCGAGGAGCGCGCCGCGGGAGCCACATCGCGCAACGAGCCGGCCGAGCTGGCGCGCATTGCCGAGGTGCTGGCCGGGCTGCGCGGCATGCCGTTGCACGAGGTATCGCAACTGACACGCGACAACACGCACGCCGCGCTGCCGCGGCTCGCGGCTCTGGCAGACTGGCCCGCTGGATGAAGAACACCGCGACGATCGCCGCAGCCGCGACACCCGCCGACACGCCCGGCCTGCTGCAGGGCCTGCCGCCGGTGATCGGCCCGCGCACGCGGCTGGTGGTGCTCGGCAGCTTTCCGGGCGTCGCGTCGCTGCAGGCCGGCCAGTACTACGCCCACCCGCGCAACCACTTCTGGCCGATCCTGTCGGCGCTGTGGAACGAAGACCTGCGCGCACTGCCCTACGTCGAGCGCATCGACCGCCTGCGCGAGCACGGCCTCGGGCTCTGGGACGTCTATGCCCACTGCCGCCGCGAGGGCAGCCTCGACAGCGCGATCGAGGATGCACAGTACAACGACCTGGCCGGACTGAAGCACCTCGCGCCCGGCCTGCAGGGCATCGCCCACAATGGCGGCGAATCGGCGCGCGCGATGCGGTTCACCGCGACACTCGGGGTGACGGTGACGCGCCTGCCGTCGACCAGCCCGGCCAACGCCTCCTGGAGCTTCGAGCGCAAGCTCGCCGCCTGGCGGGCCGCCTTCGAAGCCCACGGAATTGCCTGAACCCCTGCCCCTGATGCCTGCCCGCCCGACCCCCGAACCCGAACTCGTCCCCGCCACCCTCTCCGAGGCCGACGGCGTGCGCTACCTGCACCTGGGCACGCCCTGGGTGCAGGGCGCGATGCGCGTGCGCAAACCGAACGTGATCGAGCTCGACTACGTGCAGCGCATGATGGTCTGGCTGCTGCTGATCGACCCCGAGGCGCTGGGCGAAGGCCATGCGGTGCAGCTCGGCCTGGGGGCCGCGGCGATCACGCGCTTCACGCGGCGCCTGGGCATGCGGACCACCGCCGTCGAGCTGAACCCGACCGTCATCACCGCCTGCCGGCTGTGGTTCAAGCTGCCCGAGGACGACGACCGGCTGCAGGTGCTGAACCAGGACGCCGGGCGGTGGGTGGCCGACCCGGCGAACGCCGGCAGCGTGCAGGTGCTGTGCGTCGACCTGTACGACCACGACGCCGCCAGCCCGGTGCTCGACGACGACGCGTTCTACCAGGCCTGCCACCGCGTGCTGGCCGACGGCGGCGTGATGACCGTCAACCTGTTCGGCCGCGACGCGAGCTACGAGCAGAGCGCCGCGCGCATCGCCGGCGCGTTCGGCGCGGCGGCGGTGTGGAGCATGCGCCCCACGCGCGAGGGCAACACCGTCGTCGTCGGCATGAAGGGGCTGGGACTTCCGTCCCGTGAAGTGCTGGCCGCGCGTGCCGACAACATCGAGAACCGTTGCGACCTGCCGGCGCGCAAGTGGCTGCGGATGATCCGAAACCCGAACGAGACGACCCCATGACCGCAGCGGCATCCACCAGACACCCGAAGGGCGACAAGGCCGCCGCGTCGTCCCACCCGCGCGGCCGGCTCGAGTGGCGGCGCCTGCTGCACTGGCTGCTCGAAGACGGGCTGATCAGCCGGGAAGACCATGACCGCGTCGAGAAGCGCTTCGCCGCCGGCGACAGCGTGCAGCACCCGCTGGTGCGGCTGGGCAGCGCCGGGCTGTCGAACCCGTCCGGCAAGCCGTTCGACACCGAGCTGCTCACCGAATGGCTGGCCGGCCGCATCGGCATGCCCTACATGCGCATCGATCCGCTGAAGGTCGACGTCGGCCGCGTCGGCGACGTGATGTCCATCAGCTACGCCGAGCGCCGCCGCGCGTTGCCGCTGCTGTTCGGCGCGCAGGACGTGACGGTGGCCACCAGCGAGCCGTTCGACATCGCGTGGGCGCCGGAGATCGAGGCCCACACGCGCAAGGCCTTGCGGCTGGTGCTGGTGAACCCGGTCGACGTGGCGCAGTACACCACCGAGTTCTACACGCTGTCGCGCTCGGTGCGCGCGGCCGCGAAGAACGGCGAGAGCACGGCGGCGGCGAGCTTCGAGCAGCTGGTGGAGCTCGGTCGCAGCAACAAGCAGCTCGATGCCAACGACCAAGGCGTGGTGCAGGTGGTCGACTGGCTGTGGCAGTACGCCTTCGACCAGCGCGCGAGCGACATCCACCTCGAGCCGCGCCGCGAACTGAGCCTGATCCGCTTCCGCATCGACGGCGTGATGCACACCGTCTACCAGCTGCCGCCCGGCGTGATGAACGCGATGATCGCGCGCGTGAAGCTGCTCGGCCGCATGGACGTGATCGAGAAGCGCCGCCCGCTCGACGGCCGCATCAAGACCCGCAACCCGAACGGCGACGAGGTGGAAATGCGGCTGTCGACGCTGCCCACCGCCTTCGGCGAGAAGATGGTGATGCGGATCTTCGACCCCGACACCACTGTCAAGTCGCTCGACGCGCTCGGCTTCGGCAGCCACGATGCGCAGCGCTGGGAAGGGCTCGTGGCGCGGCCGCACGGCATCATCCTGGTGACCGGGCCGACCGGTTCGGGCAAGACGACCACGCTGTACTCCACGCTGAAGCGGCTGGCCACCGACGAGGTCAACGTCTGCTCGATCGAAGACCCGATCGAGATGATCCAGCCCACCTTCAACCAGACGCAGGTGCAGCCGGCGCTCGACCTCGGCTTCGCCGAAGGCGTGCGGGCGCTGATGCGGCAGGACCCGGACATCATCATGGTCGGCGAGATCCGCGACCTCGAGACGGCCGAGATGGCGATCCAGGCCGCGCTGACCGGCCACCTGGTGTTCAGCACGCTGCACACCAACGACTCCGCTTCGGCGGTGACGCGGCTGGTCGACCTGGGCGTGCCGCCGTACCTGATCGGCGCCACCGTGATCGGCGTGCTGGCGCAGCGCCTGGTGCGCGCGCTGTGCGTGAGCTGCAAGCAGCCCGACGAAGCGATGACGGCCGAGTCGATGAACGAGGTCATCAAGCCGTGGCGCATCAACGGCAAGGCGCGGCCGTACAAGCCGGTGGGCTGCCTCGAATGCCGCATGACCGGCTTCCGCGGCCGCGCGGGCCTGTACGAGCTGCTGACGCTGAACGACGCGTCGCAGGCGGCGATCCACCCGGTGCCCGACGCGTCGAAGCTGCGCCAGCTGTCGCTGGCCGACGGGCTGCGGCCGCTGCGGCTGGCCGGCATCATGAAGGTGGCCGAGGGCATCACCACGGTCGACGAGGTGCTGCGCTCGACGCCGGCCTGGGACACCTGAGCGGACGACACGGTGACGACACCTCAGGACACAGTGCGCTACGTGTAAACCACACACGGGGCCTGGAGTGGCCTGCCTAGAATCAGCCGCAAGCTGTAACAGACAGCGTCAGTCGAAGCAGAACACGAGGAGCTATCCGTGAAGATCAAGAGCCAACGGGACTTCTGGTCCGGTTTGATGTTCGTCGTCGTCGGCGTGGTCTTCGCCGTCGGCGCGACCAACTACAGCATGGGGACCTCGGCGCGGCCGGGCCCCGGCTACTTCCCGCTGATCCTCAGCATCCTGATGGCATTGCTGGGCAGCTTCGTGCTGTTCAAGTCGCTGACGATCGAAGTCGAAGGCGGCGACCCGATCGGCGCCATCGCCTGGCGGCCGCTGCTGGTGATCGTCGCGTCGATCACGGTGTTCGGCGCCGCGCTGCCGCGCCTGGGCCTGGTGATCACGGTGCCGATCCTGATCCTGATGACCAGCCTCGCCGGCGATGAATTCAAGTGGAAGGGCGTCCTCGCGACGGCCGTCGTGCTCACCGTGGGTTCGTGGGCGATCTTTGTGCTCGGGCTGAAGCTGGTCATCCCGATGTGGCCCTGGTTCGTGGGCTGAGAAGGAAAACACCATGGACTTGTTGGGAAACCTCGCCCTCGGCTTCGGCGTCGCCTTCACGGCGCAGAACCTGATGTATGCGTTCTTCGGTTCGGTGCTGGGCACGCTGATCGGCGTGCTGCCCGGCCTCGGCCCGGTGGCCACCATCGCGATGCTGCTGCCGTCGATCTACTCGCTCGACGCGACGCCGGCGCTGATCATGCTGGCCGGCATCTACTACGGCGCGCAGTACGGCGGCTCGACCACCGCGATCCTGATCAACGTGCCGGGCGAATCGAGCTCGGTCGTGACCGCGATCGACGGCTACCAGATGGCCCGCCAGGGCCGTGCCGGTGCGGCACTCGCCGCGGCCGGCCTGGGGTCGTTCTTCGCCGGCTGCGTCGGCACGGTCATCATCGCGGCCTTTGCGCCGCCGCTGACCGAGCTGGCCTTCAAGTTCGGCCCGCAGGAGTACTTCTCGCTGATGGTGCTGGGCCTGATCGGCGCGGTGGTGCTGGCCTCGGG
>Ga0065165_1001930_pt1 | contig 19766 bp, 17 predicted proteins | sample AraplaMF_Cvi_mMF_FD_63813 | JGI IMG/M metagenome (GOLD analysis project Ga0065165, IMG submission 63813) | Arabidopsis root microbial communities from the University of North Carolina, USA - plate scrape MF_Cvi_mMF (version 2) (version 3) | ecosystem: Host-associated > Plants > Roots >...
AAATGGCTGGCATCCTCGCCCGGCGTCACCTGCCCGGGCAACGGCAGCTGGATCCAGTGACGCCCGGCGGTGTCGACCGACTGCAGCGTATAGGCAGTCGCGCGCGTGACCGGCGCATCGAATTGTACTGACGCCGATCCGATCTGCACGCCGTTGCGCATCACCACGACGCGCTTGTCCGCCGCGCTGACGAGGATCGAAACCGGGCCGCTCGGTGAAAGTTGCGGCTGCCACATCTGCCCGCCGCTGCCCGGCCGATAGGCCACCGCCTCGGGCTGGAGCGCCTTGGGTGCAGGTGCGAAGCGCGGCGCGCCCGGCGCGTTGGTCACCACCACGACCATGCCCATCGCGGTCTCGCCATAGAGAAGTTTCGCGAACTCATGCGGCAGGCGGATGCAGCCATGCGAGGCCGGATAGCCGGGCAATTTGCCGCCATGCAGCGCCACCCCGCCCCAGGTGAGCCGCTGCATATAGGGCATGGGCGCGTTGCTGTAGAGGTTCGACCGATGCCACATATTCTTCTGGAGGATGGTGAACACGCCCTCCGGCGTGCGGTGCCCCGGCTTGCCGGTCGAAACGGTGGAGACCGCGATCACCATCCCGTTGCGGTAGGCGGTAAGCCGCTGCGTCTGGAGATTGACCACCACCAGCATCGGCCCCTCGGGCGCGACTTGCGGCGCCCAGAGATATTGGCCCGGGCGGAGCTTCTTGACCGCCTCCATCACGCTGCCCTGATCGAGCGACTGGGTAATCCCTGCGCCGGCAAGAAGCGCGACCGCCGCCGCCAGAAGCACAACCCGTCCCGCTCGACCCATGATCCTACCCCGCAGCCGCGACAGCGATCTCATAGCATCATGACGTCATATCAGGGGAGTCCCTTAGGGAAATACCCGTAGTCGCGATTCGCGAAACCAAGCCAGGGCAGCGCGCGTTGAGGCGGGAGCGAGCGCCTCAAAATAACCTGGGTTATTTGGGCGGTCCGACAAATTTCCCTACAAGGCAAAGGGGGCCGCAATCAGCGTGCGCGGGCATTTCGGGTCGGAAACCAGGTGAGCGATACGTCGTCACAGCTAGCGGCGCCGTTGCAGGCGCGTCAGCCGCGCAAGAATCTGCTGCTTGCCGCCACGATCGAATCCGGCGCGCTCAAGGCGCCGGTGCGTATCCGCAACCTTTCCGAGAGCGGCGCACTGCTCGACGGGGCGGCATTGCCCGCCACCGGCGCGATGCTCACGCTGCGCCGCGGCGAGATCGAGATGGGCGCGATGGCGATGTGGAGCGCCGGCGGGCGCTGCGGCGTTCGCTTCGACGGCGCGGTGGCGGTCGAGGAATGGGTGGCGGGCAAGCGCATTCCGGGCGCCGACCGTCAGGGTCAGGCGCGGGTCGATGCGATCCAGTCGGCGATCCGCGGCGGCGAGGCGCCAATGCCCGAGTCCGCCCCGCTCACGGCGCCGGCTACGGTTGGCGGCGACGCGCTCGAGCGCCGAATCGCTGAAGAACTTCTCTATGTCCGCCGGCTGCTCGACGTCGTCGGCGACGGGCTCACCGACGACCCGATCGTGCTCCAGCGCCACACCGTAGCGCTGCAGAATCTCGACGCCGCAAGCCAGATCCTCGCGCATCTCGGCGCGATCCTCGAAGCAGGCGACCGCCGCGCCGCGGTCGAGGCCGTGACGATGCACGACCTCAAGACGCGGCTGCAGCGCAAGGCGCTTTTCTAGACGTCCAGATTGGCGACGCTCAGCGCATTTTCCTGGATGAATTCGCGGCGCGGCTCGACCACGTCGCCCATCAGCCGGGTGAAGATTTCGTCGGCGACATCGGCCTGATCGATCGCTACCCTGAGCATCGAGCGGTTCTGCGGATCGAGCGTGGTCTCCCAGAGCTGTTCCGCGTTCATCTCGCCGAGCCCCTTGTAGCGCTGGATCGACAGGCCCTTGCGACCGAAGGCGAGGATCGCGTCGAGCAACTGGCTCGGGCGCGACACGAGCGTCTCGCCCTTGCCCACCGTCACCGGCGCTTCGACCTCTTCGCCCTCGATCTCGTCTTCCGCCTCGGCGGCGGCACCGGCCTTGATCGACACCAGCTTGGACGGCTGGAGATAGCTCGATGCCTGCTCGCCGGCGAGCGTGTGGAGTTTCCGCGCCTCGGCCGAGACGACGAAGCTCGCCTCGACGATGTGATGGTCGGTCACGCCGCGCCACAGCCGTTCGAAATGATAGCCGCCATCCTCGGTGATGCGCGCCGACCAGCGTGCCTCGCTGTCGGCGGCGTCGAGGCGCGACACCACTGCGGCGAGACGCTCGGCGCGCTCCTCGCGCGAGGCGGCCGGATCGAGCGCGCCGCCCAATGCGAGCGATTCGATGATCGCCGGGTCGTAGCGCCGCGGGACGTAGCGCATCAGCGTGCGCATGCGCCGGGCATGTTCGATCAGGTCGCGCAGATCGTCGCCGCCGCGCTGCGCGCCGGCGGTGTCGAGCACCGTGCCGCCCACGCCCGCGTCGACCAGATACTGGTCGAGCGCGGCATCGTCCTTGAGATAGACCTCGCTGCGGCCCTTGGATGCTTTGTAGAGCGGCGGCTGGGCGATGTAGAGGTGCCCGGCCTGGATGATCTCGGGCATCTGGCGGTAGAAGAAGGTCAGCAGCAAAGTACGGATATGCGCGCCGTCGACGTCCGCGTCGGTCATGATGACGATCTTGTGATAGCGCAATTTCTCGAGGTTGAAGTCGTCGCGCCCGATACCGGTGCCCATCGCCTGAATCAGCGTGCCGATTTCCTTCGACGAGAGCATGCGATCGAACCGCGCGCGCTCGACGTTGAGGATCTTGCCACGCAGCGGAAGGATCGCCTGATAATGGCGGTCGCGGCCCTGCTTGGCCGAGCCGCCGGCCGAGTCACCCTCGACGAGGAACAATTCGGACTTGGCCGGATCGCGCTCCTGGCAGTCGGCGAGCTTGCCGGGCAGCGAGGCGATGTCCATCACGCCCTTGCGCCGGGTGAGCTCACGCGCCTTTTTCGCAGCCTCGCGGGCGGCGGCAGCGTCGATCACCTTCTGGATGATCTGGCGCGCGACCGCGGGATTTTCCTCGAGCCATTCGGCGAGCTTGTCCGCCATCAGCGATTCGAGCGGCTGGCGCACCTCGGACGACACGAGCTTGTCCTTGGTCTGCGAGCTGAACTTGGGATCGGGTAGCTTGACCGAGACGATCGCGGTGAGCCCCTCGCGCATGTCGTCGCCGGTGAGGCTGACCTTCTCCTTCTTCAGCGCGCCGGACTTGTCGGCATAGTTGTTGATTGTGCGCGTCAGCGCCGCGCGGAACGCCGCGAGATGCGTACCGCCGTCACGCTGCGGGATGTTGTTGGTGAAGCAGAGGACGTTTTCGTAATAGCTGTCGTTCCACTCGAGCGCGACGTCGATCGTGACGTCGTCGCGCGTGCCGGCGATCGCCACAGGATCGGGCATGAGCGGCTGCTTGTTGCGGTCGAGATACTTCACGAAGGCCGCGATGCCGCCCTCGTAGAACAGCTCGACTTCTTTCGGCTCCTCGTGGCGGGCGTCGCGCAGTACCAGCCGCACGCCCGAATTGAGGAACGCCAGTTCGCGATAGCGATGCTCGAGCTTCTCGAAGTCGTACTCGGTGATCTTGAAGGTCGCGGGCGAGGCGAGGAAGGTCACGCGCGTGCCCTTCTTGCCCTCAGGCGCCGGGCCGGTGACCCTGAGCGGTGCCACCGCGTCGCCATGGGCGAAGCGCATGTAATGCTCCTCGCCGTCGCGCCAGATGTGCAGGTCGAGCCACTCGGAGAGCGCGTTGACCACCGACACGCCCACGCCGTGCAGGCCGCCCGAAACCTTGTAGGCGTTCGAATCCGAGGTGTTCTCGAACTTACCGCCGGCATGGAGCTGGGTCATGATGACCTCGGCCGCCGACACGCCCTCCTCGGGGTGGATACCGGTCGGGATGCCGCGTCCGTTATCCTCGACCGAGACCGAGCCGTCGGGGTTGAGCGTGATCAGAATCTTGTCGCAATGGCCCGCGAGCGCCTCGTCGATCGCGTTGTCCGAGACCTCGAACACCATGTGGTGAAGGCCCGAACCGTCGTCGGTGTCGCCGATATACATGCCCGGCCGCTTGCGCACCGCATCGAGGCCCTTGAGCACCTTGATCGATTCTGCGCCGTAGCTGTTGGTGTTGGGAGTGTTTTCGGGAGTGTTCGTGTCGTCGCTTGCCATAGCGAGCATATAGGGAGTCGAGGTGGGAAACGGAAGCAAAATGGCGCCCTTCCTTACGGGTTCGGAACGTGCTCAAAAGAGGTGATTTCCGGGGCTAACGGGAGGGCGGCGATGAAGCGGTTCGTTACGGCGACGGCAGTTGCGGCAATGGTGGCGGGAACGCCGCTGCAAGCGCAGGAAATAGCGCCACTCCGCCCCGATCAGGCGAAATTCTTCGAGCTCTACAAGGAGCTGGTCGAGACCAATACGGTGGTCAATGTCGGAAGCTGCACCCAGGCGGCGCAGCAGATCGCGGTGCGATTGAAAGCGGCAGGCTTCGCCGACGACCAGATCACTTTGTTCTCGACCCCCGATCATCCCAAAGACGGCGGGCTGGTCGCGGTCTATCCGGGCAGTTCGAAGACCGCCAAACCGATTCTGCTGCTCGCGCATATCGACGTCGTCGCCGCCAAGCGTGAGGATTGGGTGCGCGATCCGTTCAAGCTGATCGAGGAGAAGGGCTATTATTACGCCCGCGGCACAGCGGACGACAAGGCAATGGCGGCCGTCTGGGCGGACTCGCTGATCCGGTTCAGGCAGGCGGGCTACAAGCCGCGGCGTACGATCAAGCTGGCGCTGACCTGCGGCGAGGAGACGACCTGGGCGTTCAATGGCGCCGAATGGCTCGCCAACAACAAGCGCGACCTGATCGACGCCGAATTCGCGCTCAACGAGGGCGGCGGCGGGCGCCGCGACGGGCATGGCAAGATCGAGGCGCAGACGATCCAGGTCGGCGAGAAGGCGGTGCAGAACTACAAGATCGAGACGGTCAATCCCGGCGGGCACAGCTCGATCCCGGTACGCGACAATGCGATCTATGAACTGGCCGACGCGCTTGTGCGGATCCGCGAGCATGAGTTTCCGGTCGAATTCTCCGACACGACGCGCGCCTTCTTCGCCAAAGCCGGCGCAGCGCGCGGCGGCGAGATGGGCGCGGCAATGGTCGCGCTGGCCAAGGATCCGAACGACAAGCCGGCGGAGAAAATGGTCAACACCGACCGCAGCTTCCATTCGATGCTACGCACCACGTGCGTCGCGACGCTGATCGAGGGCGGCCACGCCAACAACGCGCTGCCCCAGCATGCCGAGGCCAATATCAACTGCCGTATCTTCCCGGGTCATTCGATCGACGAAGTGCAGGCCGAGCTCGTCAAGGCGATGGGCGACGCCAAGGTGAAGATCACGCCCGTCCCGCCGCTTCGCCCGATCGCCAAGGCGCCGCCGCTCGATCCCAGGGTGGTCGGTCCCGCCGAGAAGCTCTCCGCGAAATATTTCCCCGGCGTGCCGGTGCTCCCGTCGATGTCGACCGGCGCCACCGACGGCATCTTTCTCGAGGCGGTCGGCATCCCGACCTATGGCGTTCCCGGTATGTGGCTCGATCCGGATCTCAACGGCATCCATGGCCTCAACGAGCGGATCGAGGCGAAATCGCTCTATACCGGGCGCGACTATCTGTTCGATCTGGTGAAGCTCTACGCCGACGCGGAATAGCCCGCGCAAACCCGTCATCCCGGCGAAAGCCGGGTGACGGTTATGCCAGCAATGCCTTCGCGCCCTTCAGGTCTTCGACGAAGCGGGCATATTCCTCGTCCTTCTTCGCGGGATCGGGCATGCGCAGCAGGAAGCTGGGGTGGACGGTGATCCAGCCGATGCCGCCCTCGGGCAGTTCGAGCGGGCGCCCGCGTTCCTTGCTGATCGTTGCGGCGTGCCCGGTCAGACCGCGCGCGGCGGTGGCGCCCAATGCCACGGTCACGCGCGGCTTGAGCAAGGCCAATTCTTGCCCCAGCCACCAGCGGCAGGCGTCGATCTCGCCGGCATTGGGCTTGTCGTGGATGCGACGCTTGCCGCGGCGCTCGAACTTGAAATGCTTGACCGCATTGGTGACATAGACCGACGCGCGGTCGATTCCCGCCTCGCCCAGCGCGCGGTCGAACACCGCGCCCGCAGGACCCACGAAGGGCCTTCCGGCAAGATCTTCCTGATCCCCCGGCTGCTCGCCGACGAATACCAACTCGGCGTCGAGCGGCCCCTCGCCGAACACCGTCTGTGTGGCATGTTTGTAAAGATCGCAGCGCGTGCACTGCATCGCCTCGTCGCGCAGCGCTTCCCATGCGGCACCGATATTGCCGCCCGATGTCCGTGCCGTCTGGATCATGTTCCGCTCCCGCGCCGCGGCGCCTGCGATCAACTGCGGCACCAACGCGGTCTCGGGCATGTTTTTCCAGTAGCGCCGCGGCATCTCCTTGAGCATCGCCGCGGTCTTGAGCCGCGCCGGGTTGAACACCGAGGCGTAATAGGTCTTCCAGATCGCCTCGACCGGATCGTCGCCGGGCGCGTCCTCACGCGTCTCCGACGGCCCTTCGCTCAGCGTCGCGCCGTCCCAATGCAGTGACAGCTCAGGGGTCAGGATCGACCAGCGCATGCTGGCGAAGCGCTCGACGAAGAAGCGAGCATTGGCGCGGACGATATGATGCTCGGGTTCGAACCAGGCGACATAGCGCGTCCCCTCGGCATCCTCCGTCTCGCGAAAGCGTACGAAGGCGCGCATCTTGTGGATGTCGCGACGCACCGATCGCGCCATCGCCTCGGTGCGGTAGACCTGCGGGTCGGCCGAATCATCGAGCAGGTGCGGCTCGCGCAGCAATCGCACCAGCAGCGCGTGGAGCAGAGCGAAGCGTGCGGGATCGCGATGGAGCACCACCGCTCGCGCCAGCTCGAGAAAGGTGCGCGGCACCCGGAAACAGGCTGGTGCGATGGGCGGCAGGATCGCTTCGTCGCCGAACAGGTCGCCCGGCGCGTCGCCGACCTGCCAGACAACCTCCGCTGGAGGCACCCCGGCCTGGACCAACGCGCGCACGGTATCGCGCCATCCCTCGAAATCATCTTCGGCGGCGAGCGTGGCTACGCATGTCACGCCGCGAACAGCTCGAGCTGCGCTCCGCGCGGCGCGACGAGCGGGCGAAGATCGGCGGCGTCGCTCAGCGCCACCGGCCGCCAATCCTCGGCGATCAGGAACGGGCGGAGCTTGGCGATCGACACCGTCAGCCGCGCGACATCGGCGAGGCACAGTTTCCGCCAGCGCCGTGCCGTGAGGATCGAATCGACCGCCTTCACGCCGAGCCCGGGCACGCGCAACAGCGCAGGGCGTGGCGCAGCGTTGATGTCGACCGGGAACGCCTCGCGATGTTTGAGCGCCCAGGCGAGCTTGGGGTCGATGTCGAGCGGCAGCATTCCTGTTGCCGGATCGGCGGCCGCGGCTACCTCGACCGGCTTGTAGTCGTAGAAGCGCATCAACCAGTCGGACTGATAGAGCCGGTGCTCGCGCATCAGCGGCGGACGCTGCAACGGCAGCACCGTGCTCGCTTCCGGGATCGGGCTGAACGCCGAATAATAGACCCGGCGCAGCGCGAACCGCCCGTAGAGCCGGGCAGCGCGCCCGATGATGTCGCGGTCGGTCGCGGCATCGGCGCCGACGATCATCTGGGTCGATTGGCCGGCGGGGGCGAAAGCCGGCGCGGAGGGGAAGCGGGCGGTAGCGTCGGCAGCATCGTCGATGCCGTGGCGCAGCCCCGCCATCGCGCCCTCGATCCGCTCTGCCGATTTCTCCGGTGCGAGCCGTTTCAGTCCCGCCACGGTCGGCAACTCGACGTTGATCGAAAGTCGGTCGGCGAAGCGGCCGGCTTCCGCGAGCAGTGCCGGATCCGCGTCCGGGATGGTCTTGAGATGGATATAGCCGCGGAAGTCATGCTCCTCGCGAAGCGACCGCGCGACCGCGACGATCTGCTCCATGGTGTAATCGGGCGAGCGGATGATGCCCGAGGATAGAAACAAACCCTCGATATAGTTGCGCCGGTAGAAGCTCAGCGTCAGCCGAACGACCTCGGCCGGCGTGAAGCGCGCGCGGCGCACGTTCGAGCTCTTGCGGTTGATGCAATAATGGCAGTCGAAGATGCGCTGTGGTGAGCAGGATCTTGAGCAGGCTGATGCAGCGCCCGTCGGGCGCATAGGCATGGCAGATACCCTTGCCTTCGGTCGAACCCAGCCCCTTGCCGCCCGCCGAACTGCGCTTCGCCGTGCCCGAAGAGGCACAGGAGGCGTCGTATTTGGCGGCGTCGGCGAGGATTTCGAGCTTCTGGCGGACATCGAGCTGAGCCATATGTTCTTTATATGTTCCAGCGTGTTGGGCTGTCAAATCGGCATGGACTGACGCTCGGCGCCGGGTTAGCGCAAGAACGACCGGGGGAGGGACATGGCTGCGTTCACCGACCGTCGATACCGGATGCTGGGGTGTGCGCTGGCCGTGACCTGCTTCCTCGGCTGGCTGTTCAAAGCCCATTGCCTCGGCGGCGGCTGGACCGGAGGCGAGCAATATACCACCGGCTGCTATAACGACGCCGTCCCCTTCTGGACCGGCCGCGGCGTGGCGTCCGGGGAATTGCCCTATTTTCAGGCGCGGATGGAATATCCCGTACTCACCGGCGCGCTGATCTGGATCGAGGGCGCGGTCACCCGGATGATCTTCGGCGTCGCGGCGGACGCGGCAGACTTCCTCGCCGTGGCGACGCTCGCCAATGCACTGCTCGCGCAATTGGTGCTGTGGTTCTTTTGGCAGGCCGGGATCGGTATGCGCCGGCTGTGGCTCTGGGTGCTCGCGCCGCCGTTGATCCTCTATGTCGGGCACAATTGGGACATGCTGGCGGTGGCCTTGGGGGTTGCCGCCTTGCTTGCGGCGCGCGCCGGGCAACCCCTGCGCGCCGCCGTGCTGTCGGGTCTGGGTTTCGCCGCCAAGCTTTTCCCGGTGCTATTGGTACCCCTGCTAGGACTCCAGGCGCTAGCTGCACCCACCAGTTGGCGCCGGCGCATCCCGCAAGGCGCGGCGATCGGCGCCGTGGCGTTCGCGGCCTGGGCTCTGGTCAATCTGCCGGTGGCGCTGCTCGCCCGCGACAATTGGGCCGAGTTCTTCCGCTTCTCGAGCGCGCGCAGCGGCACGCCGGCTTCCATCTGGGAGATCGCTGCCGACTATGGCTGGGCCAGCACGATCCCGATGCGCAACCTGCTCGCGGCCCTGCTCTTCCTCCTCGGCGTCACTCTGATCGTCGGGTTCGGCTGGCAGCGGCACCGGGATCGGTTGTGGCTCTTGTTTACGCCGTTGCTCGCCTGGTTCATGCTGACCAACAAGGTCTATTCGCCGCAATTCGACCTGTGGCTCTATCCGATGCTGCTGCTCACCGCGCCGCGGCTATTGCCGGTGATCCTCTTCGCGGTCGCGGACATCGCTGCCTATTTCGCCGAATTCTGGTGGCTCGCCGGCGGTGAGGGGGCGTGGCCCAGCGCCAGTACCGGGGACATTGCGCTGGCGGCGCTGGTGCGTGCCGTGTTGATGCTCTGGTTGATAGCCGATGCAGTCTTCCGCGAGCCGCCCTTATGGGTCAGCCGAACAGCCACTGACCGAGCAAGCGATTGAAGCCGAAGGTGAAAAAGCCGGCGACCAGCAATGCCGCGAGCACCAGCCCGCGTACGCCGCGGCGGTGCAGCGCCACGCGGTGCGTCTTCGCCGCCCAGTAAAGGATCGGCACCTGGATCAGCGTGTAGATCGACAGCAGATGGATCACGCTGAACCCACCCGGATTGATGAATCCCAGCCGGAAGGAAGAGAGCGCGCCGACCAACATCGCCGCGACCCAGATCGTACCGAGCAGACGATGCGGACGGTCGCCCCGTCGGCGCAGCAGCATCGCCGGGGTCAGCGCCAGCGCGATGGTCAGTGCGATCAGATGCGGCCAGACCGCGCCGGGGACCCTGTTCCATTGCGGATAGCCGCGCGCAATCGCGGCGAGTACCGCGGCCAGCAGCACCAGCGAGAGGACCGCGAGCACGCGCTCGAAACGGTCGGGCGCGATCGATCTCGCTCGCGGCGCCGGATTTTCTGCAATGCTGGCCATGACTTGCCCCCTTCTCGCGTGACGCTAGATGTTGCGCCGCAGCGGAGCAAGCCTGTCAGTTCAGGGGACCTGTGCGTCCTTCTGGCGCGCCCTCGCCTCGCGCTTGCCGGTGGTGATCTGCTGCGCGAGGCAGCCGGTCGCACCGCCCGCACCCACGGTCGAGCAGCTGCCGATACCGGTACCGCCGGTGGTCAGCGCATCCTGCTGGCGCACCGCCCAGGCTTCGTTCTGCGGCGTGACCTGCACGTCGCGCAGTTGCTTGGGAATGCGGAACCGCTCTTCCTCGCCCAGTCGGCGGCAAACGACGATTTCCTCGCCATTCGAATTGGTCGGGCATTTGTCGTTGCCGAAGATGACCAGCACACCGTCCTGTGCGGCATTCTGCGCCATGGCGGGAACCGGCAGCATCGCGGGGGCGGCAAGCAGCGCCAGTAGTAGCGTCGTCTTGATCCTGACCATGTTCCGTCTCCAGCCGGCTTATATCAGATTCGCTTGGATAGCGCGATTGCCGCGCGGCAGCCAATCCGGATCACTCCCGAGAGCAGCGAATAAGCCGGTGCCTGCTCCGCTCCCGAGGCGAGCGCCGTGTCGCGATGCTCGAGTTCCTCGTCGCGAAATTTCGCCACCGCGGCGCTCAGCTCGGGATCGCTATCACCCAGCTCGTCGAGCTGCTGGGCGTAGTGACGATCGATCTCGGTCTCCACTGCCACGGTGCAGGCCATCGCCGCCTCGGGGCCGATCGCAGCTGTCGCCGCACCCAGAGCAAAACCCGCGACCTTCCAAACGGGTTGCAGCAAGGTCGGGCGCACGCCGCGTTTCGCCACCAGAGCGTCGAAAAATTCGCGGTGGCGCTCTTCCTGGTTGAGCATGCCGGCAATGCTGCGCGCGGCGGGCGTGCGGTCGCCCATTACCGCGAGCTGGCCCGAATAGATGCGCACCGCGCCATATTCGCCGGCTTGGTCGACGCGGATCATCGACGCGACCCGCTCGCGGCGGTCGCCGGGCTTCCAGCGCGTCACCGGCGGCGGCCCATGAGCGCGAGACCGGCCACCACCAGCCCGCCGAGGATCGAGAAGATCGCGTTGAACCCGGCGAGCGAGATGCCGAAGATCTGCCACTGCGCCACGTCGCAGCGGATCACGGGCTGCTTCGCTATCGCGGCAAGCAGTTCGTCGGCGGTGAGGCCGGTCTTGAGCTGCGAGGTGCAGGGGGTGAAGCCGGGCCACCAATGATATTCGACGCCGGCATGCGCCACGCCGATCGCGCCGCTCAGCAGGATCAGCATCGCCGCGATCAGCACCAGCAGCAGCTTCGCGGGGCGGGTCGGTACGACGAAGGCGAGGAGCGCGACGATGATCGCCCCCAGATGCGGCCAGCGCTGCCACACGCACATCTCGCACGGCACGAGATGGCCGATGAACTGGAAGCCGAGCGCGCCGCCGAGCAGCGCGACCGGAATGAGCAGCGCGAGCAGCCGCGCGGTGACGAGCCGGTCCTGCCGCATCGACGCGATCAGTGCTTGGCCGGCGCGCGCGCGGCGACGACCTGCGGCTTGCTTCCGAGCCGCCCGATCGTCTGCAGCGCGTAATGCAGCTGGAAGTCGTCCACGCCCTGTTTCTTGAGCTGCTCGGCGGTCGCGGTGAAGCGGGGATCCACCTTGGTGTCTTCCTCGAGCACCTTGTCGTCGGCCTTGATCTCGTTGATCAGATGGCGGCGCAGATCGGATTCACGGAAGACCGGCCGATCCTTGTAATCGGCGTCGCTGAGCTGCGGCACGGTCACGTCGGGCTCGATCCCGCCTTCCTGCACCGAACGGCCCGAAGGCGTGAAATAGCGTGCGGTGGTAAGGCGCAGCGCGCTGTTCGGGCCGAGCGGCAGCAAGGTCTGCACCGACCCCTTGCCGAAGCTGCGCTCGCCCATCACCAAAGCGCGGTGATGGTCCTGCAGCGCGCCGGCGACGATCTCCGAGGCTGAGGCGGTGCCCGAATCGACCAGCACGACCAGCGGCAGGCCGTGGCTAAGGTCGCCCGGCTCGGCATAATAGCGCTCGATGTCGCTCTTCTCGCGGCCGCGCTGCGAGACGATCTCGCCATGGTCGAGGAAGGCGTCGCTCACCTCGATCGCCTGGCTGAGCAGGCCGCCGCCATTGTCGCGCAGGTCGATGACATAGCCAAGCGGCGCATGGCCGAGCGACTTGTCGATCGCCGCGATCGCGGCGCGCGTGTCGGCGCCGGTGGAGGCGGAGAAGGTGTTGATGTTGATGACGCCGACGCCGTCCTTCACTTCCCATTTCACGGGCTTCTGGACGATCACCTCACGGGTGAGCGTGACGTTGATCGGCTTGTCCTGGCCGGGGCGCACCAGCGTGAGCCCGATCTTGGTGCCCGGCGCGCCGCGCATCTGCTCGATCGCCTCGTCGAGGCTGCCGCCATAGATAAGCTTGCCGTCGATATGCGTGATGTAATCGCCCGACTTGATGCCCGCGCGATAGGCCGGGGTGTCCTCGGTCGGCGACACGACCTTGACCGCGCCGTCTTCCATCGTGACGACGAGGCCGAGGCCGCCATAATTGCCCTCGGTCTGGATCTTGAGATTCTCGAAGTCGAGCGCGTCGACATAGGAGCTGTGCGGGTCGAGCGCCGAGAGCATGCCCTGGATCGCGCCCTTCACCAGCACCTTGTTGTCGACCTTGTCGACATAGTCGCTCTTCACGCGCTGGAAGATCTCCATGAACACGTCGAGGTCACGGTAGCTGCCGCTGTCGACGCTCGCCATGGCGCTGGTGGCGACGGGAACGAGAGCGAGCGCGCTGACGGCGGCGGTGACCTGAAGCAACGAACGGTACATGCACTAAGCTTTCGGATGCGGGTTAGGCCCTTTAGGCCACGATAGCGGCATTTGCAGGGCGGAGCAAAGCACGGGTTTCATCCGAGCAGTGCCGTGAGATCCATCGGCAGGCCCCTGCGCCTGAGCTCGACGGTGACCTGCGGCGCGTCGCGCCCGGCGCGGCCGATCGCACCGCGCTGCCCCACGCCGCTACCGGCGCGCACGTTGATCGCGGCGAGACCGGAGATCAGGGTGGTCCAGCCCTGGCCATGGTCGAGGATCACGACCATGCCATAGTCGCGGAAGCGCCCGGCAAAGACCACGCGCCCCGCCGCCGGTGCCACCACCGTCGCGTCGGGCGCGGCCGCCAGCGTCAGCCCGCGCGAGCGCACGCCGACGTCGGAAAGCTCGCCGAAACCGGTGACGATCGATCCCGCGACCGGCAGCAAATAGGGGGCGCCATGCGTCGGTCGGGCCTCGGGGCTGGACTGGCCGGGCGAAAGCGGGCGCGGCAACGGGCCGGGCAAAGCGGCAAGCGCCGCTACGGTGCCGGTATCGGTCCGCGTTGCTTCCATCGCGTCGACGAGGTCGCGCGCCTGTTCCCCGAGCGCGATCGCGCGATCCGATTCGACCAGGGCACTGCGATCGAGCTGCTCGGAGCGGAGACGATGCGCGGCTTCCATATGGAGCAAGGCCAGCCGCTCCCGCTCGATCCGCGCACGGCCATCGCGCAGCATTTGTACCGCTGCCTGCGCGCCCGTGCGAAGTTCCCGCACGCGTGCCAGCTCGGCGCGGACATCGGCGGTGCGCGCCTCCACGACCGGCATGGTCGTGCCCAGCACGGCACGGACATGGACGATGTCCGCGGTCGATCCGGGCTGGACAAGGCCAAGCACCGGCGGTCGCCGCGCCATCGACTGGAGCGCCGCGACCAGCCTGGTGATCGTGCCCTCGCGCTCGGCGAGCCGCACGCGTTGTGCCGCGAGCGCGCGATCGATGATCGCGATCCGCGCCTGCGCGGCAGCGATATCGGCGGCGGCGGCTTCGATGCGCGCAGCGGCGGCGGCTTCCTGCGCACGCGCCTGCGCCGCCTGATCGCGCTCGTTCGCCGCAGCCTGCTCGAGCGACCGCGCGCGCGCCTGTGCTGCCTGCGACGCCGCATTCGCTTGGCTCAGACGGACTTTCTGCTCGTCGAGCGTCGGCACCTGTGCACGGCCGAGATTGCCGCTGGCGAGGATCGCCAGCAGCGTAGCGCCCGTCAACAGGATGCGGCCCCCTCCCATCCGCTCAACCTTCGCGATGATAGGGGTGATTGGCAAGGATCGAGAGCGCGCGCCACAATTGCTCGGCGAGCATCGCGCGCGCCATCAGATGCGGCCAGGTCGCACGACCGAACGAGAGCAAAAGGTCGGCCTGCTTGCGCGCCTCGTCGTCGAAGCCGTCGGCTGCGCCGATCAGGAAGCGCGTCTCGCGCACCCCGTCGTCGCGCCAGCCGCCCAGTTTCGTCGCAATCGCGCGCGAGGGCAGGTCCATGCCGGTCTCGTCGAGCATGACGATCCGGGTCGCGCCTTCGATCGGGGGGATGCGCCCGCCGCTATCGGGCAGCTCGGTGATGCGGACCGGCCAGGCGACACGTTTCAGATAACGGTCGACGAGTTCGGCCTCGGGCCCGCGGCCGATCCTGCCGCGGGCGACGATGTGCAACAGCATTGCGCCGGCTCCGGCCGGGCGCTCAGGCCTGTCCGGCGGTGTCGCCGAACGCCCACATCCGCTCGAGGTTGTAGAAGCTGCGGACTTCGGGGCGGAACAGGTGGACGATCACGTCGCCGGCGTCGATCAGCACCCAATCGGCATTGGGAAGACCTTCGATCCGGGCGCTGCGGCCGAACTCGGCCTTAATCTTGTCGACCAGCTTGACCGCCATCGAGGCGACCTGACGGGTCGACTTGCCGGAGGCGACGACCATGTAATCGGCGATGCTGCTCTTGCCCGCGAGCGGGATCGACACCGTCTCGACGGCCTGGTCGTCGTCGAGCGAGGTGAGGACGAGCTTATGCAGCGCCTCGACACCTTCGGTGCCGGACGAACGGAGCACGTTGGGAGATGTGGCCAAGGGAACTCCTGGGGTTGCTACAAGCCTGTGCTCGGTGATGGAGACGGAGCCTCCCCGCCCGTCAAAGCCGCGCCTTGATCGGAATGCAGGAAACGCCGGTGCCAGGCAGGATCGGCGGCCCGGAGGCTTGTCGCCGAAGTGGGATCGGGGCGGAAGCGCAGCAACACGAGTGCCGGCAATCTCCAACTCGTCCAGTTCTTCGCCTGGCCTGCGGGCCGCACAGCGCGCCGCAGCCAACCCATCGCAGGACTTGCGAGGGCGTCGCCATCATAGCCCGGACGGGCGATTACCGCAATCGGAACCTGCCGGGCGATCTGGCGCCAGCCCTCCCAGCGATGGAATTGCGCGAGATTGTCGGTGCCCATCAGCCAGATGAAGCGATGCTTGGGGTAGACGCGCGGCAGCTTGGTGAGCGTGTCGACGGTGTAGCGGGTCTTGAGGCGCTGCTCGACCGCGGTCACCCGGATCGGCGCGTTGCGTGCCATCCGTCGCGCCGAGGCCATGCGCGCCTCGAACGGCGCCATGCCCTTTTGCGGCTTCAGCGGATTACCCGGCGAGACCATCCACCACACCTCGTCCAGCCCCAATGCACGCAGGGCGTGGAGCGAGATCGCGCGATGCCCTTTGTGCGCCGGGTTGAACGAGCCGCCGAGGAGACCGACGCGTTTCGCGGTCAAGGCCGCGCCTGGCCCGTCCCGCGGACCACCCATTTGTAGGTCGTCAGGCCTTCGAGCGCGACCGGGCCGCGGGCGTGGAGGCGGCCGGTCGAGATGCCGATCTCGGCGCCTAGCCCGAACTCGCCGCCATCGGCGAACTGGGTCGAGGCGTTCCACATCACGATCGCGCTGTCGACGCCATTGAGGAAGCGCTCGGCGGTGGCGGCGTCCTCGGTGATGATCGCATCCGTATGGTGCGATCCGTGCGCGGCGATGTGTGCCATGGCTTCCGCGGGCCCGTCGACCAGCTTCACCGCGAGGATCGCGTCGAGATATTCGGTGTCCCAGTCGCAATCGTCGACGGCGCGGGTGCGCGGCTCGATCGCGCGGATCTCCGCGTCGCCGCGCAACTCGCAACCGGCATCGGCGAGCGCGGCGAGAACCGGCGCGGGATCGGCGAAGGCGCGGTCGATCAGCAACGTTTCGGTCGCGCCGCAGATGCCGGTGCGGCGCATCTTGGCGTTGAGCGCGAGGTTCTTCGCCATCGCCGGGTCGGCAGCACCGTCTACATAGGTGTGGTTGATCCCGTCGAGATGCGCGAGCACCGGCACGCGCGCCTCGGCCTGGACGCGCGCGACGAGGCTCTTGCCGCCGCGCGGCACGACGAGATCGATCGCCCCGTCGGCGCCGAGCATCGCGCCCACCGCGGCGCGATCGGTGGTGGGGACGAGTTGCACCGCGTCGGCAGGCATACCGCCCGTGGCGAGGCCCTTGCTCAACGCGGCGTGGATCGCGCGGTTGCTGTGCACCGCTTCCGAACCGCCGCGCAGGATCGCGGCATTGCCCGACATGGCGCAGAGCGCACCGGCATCGGCGGTGACGTTGGGGCGGCTCTCATAGATGATGCCGATCACCCCGATCGGCACGCGCACGCGGGTCAGCACGAGACCGTTCGGCCGGTCGACGCGCTCGATCACCTTGCCCACCGGATCGGCCAGTCGCCCGACCGCCTCGACGCCGTCGGCCATCGCCGCGACGCGCTTGGGATCGAGCTTCAATCGGTCGAGCAATGCGCCGCTCAGGCCGCGTTCCTCGCCTGCCGCCATGTCGAGCGCGTTGGCGGCGAGGATCTCCGGCTCGGCATCGCGGATCGCCTGCGCAGCGGCGGTGAGCGCGCGCGCCTTGGCGGCGCTGTCCATCGCGGCGAGTCCGGTGGCGGCGGCGCGGGCGCGCGCGGCCATGTCAGCGATCAGTGTTTGGGGGTCTGCCAAAGCCATGCTGCAGCTGCTAGCACGTGCGAAACGAGGCGGGTAGGTGAAACCATATGGGGGAAATCACGGCGGCAGGTGAGGCGATCACCGGAGCGCTGCTCGGGCGCGCGGTAGAGCCGAAGGCGGGCGAGGGTCATGGCGAGCATGATCACGGCGCACTCTGCCTCAATTGCGGGACCGCGTTGATCGGCCCGCATTGCCACGAATGCGGGCAGGCGGGGCATGTCCACCGATCGCTGGGCGCGATCGGGCACGAGATCCTCCACGGCGTCGCGCATTTCGAGGGCAAGATCTGGCGCACCCTGCCGATGCTGATCACCCGCCCGGGCGAGCTCACCCGGCGTTACATCGCCGGCGAGCGTGCGCGCTTCGTGTCGCCGCTGGCGATGTTCCTGTTCATGGTCTTCCTGATGTTCGCGGTGATCCACGCGGTCGGCGGCGAGTTCGAGGCGCCGAAACATACGCATGAGGAGCGGGTTCAGTCGGTCGCCGAGCTCGACAAGCAGATCGCCGGCATTCAGGCGCAGATGGACGAGATCGAGAAGGAGCGCGCCGCCGGCGGCGATCCGCAGGAATTGCGCATCCGGAAGATGTCACTCGAACCGGCGCTGGCCGGGCTTCGCGCGGGTCGCGCGGAGGCGGCGGCCGGCGCCAAGGCGAAGGATGGCGACGACAAGTTTGTGTCGACGAAGATCGACACCGGCTGGGCAAAACTCAACCACGGCATCGAGAAGATCAACGAAAACCCGAACCTCGCGCTCTACAAGCTCCAGTCGAACAGCTACAAATTTTCGTGGCTGCTGATCCCGCTGTCGCTACCCTTCATGTGGCTGCTCTTCGCGTGGAAGCGCGAATACCACCTCTACGATCACGCCGTGTTCGTGACCTACTCGATCGCGTTCATGTCGTTGCTGTTCATCACATTGCTGGTCGCTGGCGAGATCGGGGTGAGCGGCTGGATCATCACGTGGGCGGCTTTGCTGATCCCGCCCTTCCACATGTACCGCCAGCTGCGCGGCGCCTACCGCCTCGGCCGCGGCTCGGCGCTGGTGCGGCTGCTCCTGCTGCTGTTCGCGACGGGGATCGTGCTGCTGCTGTTCCTCGCCTGCATCATCGGCATGGGCGTGTTGGGCTAAAGGTACGCGGACCCAGGCAAAGAAAAACCCTCCCGCGGCAGCCCGCGGGAGGGTCTTTGCTTTCCGCCGTCCCGGCTCAGGCGCCTTGCGGTGCCGGGTTGCCGAACGGGCCCTTGGGACGCCGCGTGCGCGGGATCGAGGTGCCGGCGCTCTTGACCGAGGCCGGGCTGTTGCCCTCGTCCGGGCGGCCGATGTCGCCGTCGGTGATCAGCTTCTTGATCTCGTCGCCGGTCAGCGTCTCGAACTCGAGCAAAGCAGCCGCGAGCGCGTGGAGCTGGTCGATATTCTCGGTCAGCACCTCCGTCGCGCGCTTGTGGCCGTCATTGATCAGCCGCTTGATCTCGTTGTCGATCAGGAGCGCGGTCTCGTTGGACATGTTGTGGCGCTGGGTCTGCGAATAGCCGAGGAAGGTCTCGCCCTGCTGCTCTTCATATTCGAGCGGGCCGACCACGTCGGACATGCCCCAGCGGGTGACCATCGCACGGGCGAGCTTGGTCGCCTGCTTGATGTCGCCCGAGGCGCCCGACGACACCTTCTCATAGCCGAAGATCACTTCCTCGGCGGCGCGACCGCCCATCACCGTCGCGAGATCGGCATACATCTTGTCGCGATGATAGGAGTAATTGTCGCGCTCGGGCATCGACACGACCATGCCCAGCGCGCCGCCGCGCGGGATGATCGTCGCCTTGTGGATCGGATCCGACGCCGGCTCGTGCATGCGCACCAGCGCGTGCCCGGCCTCGTGATAGGCGGTCATCCGCTTCTCGTCGTCGGTCATCACCAGCGACTTCCACTCGGTGCCCATGATCACGCGGTCCTTGGCGAGCTCGAACTGCGCCATCGACACCAGCCGCTTGCCCAGCCGCGCGGCCATCAGCGCCGCCTCGTTGACGAGGTTGGCGAGGTCCGCGCCCGACATGCCCGGCGTGCCGCGCGCAAGCACGCGCGGATCGACGTCGGGCGCCAGCGGCACCTTCTTCATATGGACCGACAGGATCTTCACGCGGCCCTCGATGTCGGGCAGCGGCACCGTCACGCGGCGGTCGAAGCGGCCCGGGCGCAGCAGCGCCGGATCGAGCACGTCGGGCCGGTTGGTCGCGGCGATGATGATGATGCCTTCGTTGGCCTCGAAGCCGTCCATCTCGACGAGCAGCTGGTTGAGCGTCTGCTCGCGCTCGTCATTGCCGTTGCCGAGGCCGGCGCCGCGATGGCGGCCGACCGCGTCGATTTCGTCGATGAACACGATGCACGGCGCCGACTTCTTGGCCTGCTCGAACATGTCGCGGACGCGGCTCGCGCCGACGCCGACGAACATCTCGACGAAGTCCGAACCGGAGATGGTGAAGAAGGGCACGCCCGCCTCACCCGCGATGGCGCGGGCGAGCAGGGTCTTGCCGGTGCCGGGCGAGCCGACGAGCAAGGCGCCCTTGGGGATCTTGCCGCCGAGGCGGGCGAACTTGGTCGGGTCCTTGAGGAACTCGACGATCTCCTGCAGCTCCTCGCGCGCCTCGTCGATGCCGGCGACGTCGTCGAAGGTGACCTTGCCTTCCTT
>Ga0065165_1001932_pt1 | contig 19751 bp, 16 predicted proteins | sample AraplaMF_Cvi_mMF_FD_63813 | JGI IMG/M metagenome (GOLD analysis project Ga0065165, IMG submission 63813) | Arabidopsis root microbial communities from the University of North Carolina, USA - plate scrape MF_Cvi_mMF (version 2) (version 3) | ecosystem: Host-associated > Plants > Roots >...
GAAGCGGGCCTGCTGCTTCGACAGCGGCGTGTCCTGCAGCAGCGACATCATCCCCAGCATGCCGTGGAAGGGCGTGCGGATCTCGTGGCTCATGTTGGCCAGGAACACGCTCTTCGCGCGGCTGGCCGACTCGGCCTCGGTGCGGGCCACCGCCAGGTTGTCGGCCAGCGCCTGCAGCCGCTCGCCGCGCTCGGACAGGCTGCGGAACTGCCGCAGCACGATCAGCGCGAACGCGATCAGCAGCACGCACTGGAACAGCGTCAACCCGAGGCTCAGCTTCGATTGCGTGCGCACCGCCGCGTTGCGCTGCGAGACCCGCTCGTACAGCAGGTGCGACGCACCGAGCGACAGGTCGTGCAGCGGCACGCTCAGCCCGTCGAGCCGCACCAGCAGCTGGCGCAGCGCGGCGGCGTCGAGCGCGGCCGCCGGCTTCTCGCCGAGGTAGCGGTCGGCCTCGTCGACGAAGGCGCGCACCTGCAGCATCGCCTGCGTGTAGATGCCGTGGTCCGGCATGATGCGCGCCGCGCGGTCGTGGTCGACCAGGCCGATGCGGCTGACGAAGATGTCGTAGCGGTTCTGCAGCGCCTCGCGCGGGGCGGCACGCGATTGCTGCAACGGCAATGACAGCGACAGGTCGGCCAGCGCCACGTGCATCTCGTTGCGCAGCCGCAGGTGCTCGGTCTCGAGTTGGAAGAAGCTCCAGCCGAGCGCGTCGTTCTGGTAGTGCACGCTGCTGTCGAGCAGGTCGTACTGGCGCCATTGCACATAGGCGGCGGCCGCCAGCGCCAGCGCCAGCGTGGTCGCCAGCATCACCAGCCAGCCGCGGCGGGGCGCTGTCACCGGCGGCGGCGCACCGCTCATCGGACGTCGAGCAGCCGCAGCTGCCAGACCGCGCGGCCGTAGTGCACCGCGGTGCGCAGCTCGGGCTGGTCGTCGAACGGGTAGATGATGACGAGCGGCCCCTTGTCGCGCACCGGCATCGGCTTGTCGTCGAGCAGCCAGGCCACCATCACGTCGCTGGTCGCGGCGTCCTCGATCGGGATGTCGACCTTGTAGTCGTTCAACGCCACCGCACGCACCAGCTGGCCCTGTGCCCCGGCGGCGGCCAGCAGGTCGCGCAGCCGCACGCCGGTGAACTTGCGCGGCGTCGCGTACCACGGCGTGCGGGTCGAGAAGCTGAGCTGCGGCAGCTTCTGCAGCGCCGCTGCATCGAACGACAGGCCGTCAGGGCCGTTGCGGTGCTGGATGCCGCCGATGATCGTCAGCAGCGGCTTGCCTTCTGGCGCGTCCGCCGCGCGCGCCGCGCCTGCGATCCAACACAGGCCGACCGCGGCCAGCAGCAGGCCGGCTCGGCGTCGATCCTCCCCTCCGCTCCAAAGTCTCGATCGTCCCATCTGACGGATTTTGCATTGGTTTCACCGCATGGCCCGCCGCCGGAGCGCCGGCTCGGCCGCGGCCGCCCCTCAACCGAAGTGGCAGATGTAGTGCATCGTGCTGGTCACCTCGATGTCGAAGGCCGACTGGCCCGGCACCGAGAACGACTGGCCGGCGGCGTACGACTGCCAGGCCTCGCTGCCGTCCAGGCGGATGCGGCAGCCGCCTTCGACGACCTCCATCACCTCCGGCGCGCCGGTCGTGAAACGCAGCGTGGCCGGCAGGATCACGCCGACGCTCTTCTTGCTGCCGTCGGCGAGCTCGATGCCGTGCGAGACGCACTTGCCGTCGAAGTAGACGTTGGCGCGGGTCGAGATGGTGGCGGTGATCTTGTCGGTGGTCATGGTCGGGTCGACGAAGGATGGTGGACGGAACGGCGGAAGTGTAGGGGCGAAGTCGCCGGGTAAACTGCCCCGATGAGCACACCGACCGGCAGCGCGGGCCTTCAAGACGACCAGGGCGCGCTGCGTCCCGGCACCCGGCTCGGCGAGTTCGAGATCCTGCGCGTGCTCGGTGTCGGCGGCTTCGGCATCGTCTACCTCGCGATGGACCATGCGCTGGAGCGCCAGGTCGCGATCAAGGAGTACATGCCCGCCGCGATGGCCGCCCGCGGCGACGGCGACCAGGTGTCGCTGCGCTCGCAGGCGCACCTCGAGACCTTCGGCATCGGGCTGCGCTCGTTCGTCAACGAGGCCAAGCTGCTCGCGCGCTTCGACCACCCGTCGCTGGTCAAGGTCTACCGCTTCTGGGAAGCCAACGGCACCGCCTACATGGTGATGCCGTACTACGCCGGCCGCACGCTGAAGGAAGAGCGCAAGGCGCTCACCGGCGTGCCGAGCGATGCGTGGATCCGCGGCGTGATCGACCCGCTGCTCGGCGCGTTGCAGGTGCTGCACGACGAAGACGTGTTCCACCGCGACATCGCGCCCGACAACATCCTGCTGCTGCCGTCGGGCCTGCCGGTGCTGCTGGATTTCGGTGCCGCGCGCCGCGTGATCGGCGACCGCACGCAGACGCTGACCGCGATCCTGAAGCCGAACTACGCGCCGATCGAGCAGTACGCCGACGTCGGCCAGCTGCGCCAGGGGCCGTGGACCGACCTGTACGCGCTCGGCGCGGTGCTGCATTTCGTGATCACCGGCCGGCCGCCGGTGCCGTCGGCCGCGCGCGCGGTGCACGACGATGCCAAGCCGCTCGCGCAGCTCGACGAGGTGCAGCGCGGCACCATCGGCCAGCCGCTGCTGCGCTCGATCGACTGGGCGCTCGCGGTGCGGCCGAGCCACCGGCCGCAGAACGTCGCGCAGTTCCGCGATGCGCTCGACGGCCGGCTCGTGCCGCCGGAGCGGCCGCTCGCCGATGGCGAGGCGACGCAGCCGGTGTCGCGCGAGCAGGTGCAGGCCGCGTGGTCGCCGACGCAGCCGATCGACGGGCAACCGACGGTGTTCCAGCCGACGGTGGCGGCGACGCAGCCGAAGGCGGCGGTCGCGCCACGGACCGCGGCGGTGGTTTCGGCGCCGGCGTTGTCACCGCCGCCTGCGCCGCCGCGCCGCGATGCCGCCGCACCGCCGGCGGCCGAACCGCCGAAGCGCCGCGGCGTGCTGATCGCCGGTCTCGCCGGTGTCGCCGTGCTGGCGATCGCGGCGGTGTTCGCGATGAAGGGTCGCGGTGGGCCCGAGGTGGAACCGGCCTACGCCGAACCGTCGGCCGCGTCGGCGCCCGCGCCGATCGCGATCGAGCCGCCGGCGTCGGCGCCGGTCGCCGCGGTCGTCGAGCCTGCTGCGGTCGCGACGCTGCCGGCCGTGGCGGACGCCGCCGCGTCCGAGCCCGCCGCTGCGCAGGCGGCCGACGGCAAGGCCCCTGCCGCAAAGCACCGCGCCGAACCGAAAGCTGCCGTGGCCGAGCTGCCGCCGACGACCCAGGCTGCACAGCCGGCCGTCGCGACGACGCCGGCCGCGGCCGCCGCCACCGAGGCCGCCGGGCCGAAGACGCCCGGCGAAGCCTGCGGCGCACGCAAGTTCCTCGCACGCCTGACCTGCATCCTGCGCGAGTGCGAGACCAACCCGGCGTTCCACGACCACCCGCATTGCGTGCGGGCGCGGGAGCTCGAGGATGAGCGCAAGCGCAAGGAATTGAACGGAGGCTAGCGGTCTGGCCTGACTCTCCGTTCGCCCTGAGCCTGTCGAAGGGTTCTGCGTACACAAACCGTTCGCGCTGAGCCTGTCGAAGCGCTGCGCGCAGGCTTCGACAAGCTCAGCCCGAACGGGGTCTGAGGCGAGGCGCGCACATGGACGCCGGCCCCTCAGTGCAATGCCGACAGGAACTGCTTCAGCTCCGCCGTCTGCGGCGCGCCGAACACTTGCGCCGGCGAGCCGACCTCGTGAATCCGCCCGGCATGCATGAACACCACGCGATCGGCGACCTTGCGGGCGAAGTTCATCTCGTGCGTGACCATCAGCAGCGTCATACCCTCGTCGGCCAGCGTCTCGACGACGCGCAGTACCTCGCCGACCAGTTCCGGGTCCAGCGCCGACGTGATCTCGTCGCACAGCAGCACCGCCGGCTCCATCGCGAGCGCCCGAGCGATCGCGACGCGCTGCTGCTGGCCGCCGGACAACTGCTCCGGCTGCGCATCGAACTTCTCGGCCAGCCCGACGCGCTCCAGCAGCCGGCGCGCCTGCGCGGTGCAATCCGGGTCGGCCTTCTTCTTGACCAGCGTCGGTGCGAGCATCACGTTGCGGCCCACGCTGAGGTGCGGGAACAGGTTGAAGCCCTGGAAGATCATCCCGACGCGCTGGCGCAGCGCGCGCATCGCTGCCGCATTGCCGTGCAGCAGCGGCTGGCCGTCGACCGTCAGCGAGCCTTCCTGGAACTGCTCCAGCCCGTTCACGCAGCGCAGCAGCGTGCTCTTGCCCGAGCCGCTCTTGCCGATGATCGCGATCACCTCGCCGCGCGCGACCGACAGGTCGATGCCCTTCAGCACCTCGTTCGTGCCGAAGCGCTTGCGCAGCCCGGCGATCTGCACGATCGCCTCGGGCGCGGCGGGGGCAGTGATCTCAGGCGTGGCCATGAAGCTTTCTCTCCAGCGAACGGGCCCACAGGGACACCGGGAAGCACAACGCGAAATACAGCAGCGCGACGAATGCGAACACCGTGAACGGGCGGAAGGTCGCGTTGGCGATCGTCGAGCCGGTCTTGGTCAGCTCGGCGAAGCCGATCACCGACGCGAGCGCGGTGCCCTTGATGATCTGCACCGCGAAGCCGACCGTCGGCGGCACCGCGACCCGCAGCGCCTGCGGGCCGATCACGTGCCGCAGCTGTTCGCCCAGGTTCATCGCGAGCGCGCTCGACGCCTCCCACTGGCCCTTCGGCACCGCGTTGACGCAGCCGCGCCAGATCTCGGTGAAGAACGCGCTGCTGTAGAGCGTCAGCGCGATGGCCGCGGCGGTCCAGTTCGACAGCGACAGCCCGAGGCTCGACAGCCCGAAGAACAGGAAGAACAACTGCATCAGCAGCGGCGTGCCCTGGAACAGCTGCACGTAGCCGGCGATCAGCCGTTCGGCGCGCGGCATCGCGAGCCGCGCCACCAGCAGCGCGAGCCCGACCAGCGCGCCGCCGATGAAGGCGACCAGCGACAGCGCCACCGTCCAGCGCAGCGCGAGCAGCAGGTTGCGCAGGATTTCCCAGAGCGTGAACTCGACCATCGGCTACTTTCCGAAGATGAGGCGCGGGCCGATCCAGTTCAGCAGGCGGCGCAGCGCGATCGACAGCACCAGGTAGATCGCGGTGCCGACGATGAAGGCCTCGAAGGCCCGGAAGTTGCGCCCCTGGATCAGGTTCACCGCATGCGAGAGCTCGGCCGTCGCGATCTGCCCGCATACCGCCGAGCCGAGCATCACGATGACGATCTGGCTGACCATCGCCGGCCACACGCGCTTCAGCGCCGGCGGCAGCACGACGCGGGTGAACACCTGCATCTCGCTGAGCGCCAGGCTGCGCGCCGCCTCGACCTGGCCGCGCGGCGTGGCGGCGATGCCGGCCCGCACGATCTCGGCCGCATACGCGCCGAGGTTGATCACCATCGCGAGCACCGATGCGGCCTCGGGCGACAGCCGCACGCCCAGGCTCGGCAGCCCGAAGAACAGGAAGAACAGCTGCACGATGAACGGCGTGTTGCGGATCAGCTCCACATACGCGCCGGCCGCGAAGCGCAGCCCTGCCGCGCCGTGCAGCCGCGCCCACGCGCAGGCCACGCCGAGCGCCAGGCCGAACACCGCCGACACGCCGGTCAGCGCGAGCGTGATGCCCACGCCCTTGGCCATCAGCGGCCATTCGGCCAGCACGGCCGGGAAGTCGAGGCTGATCATCGCGGGCGCGGTTCAGCTCACTGGGGCAGGTCGCCGGCCGGGCGGCCGAGCCACCTGACCGCCATCTTGTCGAGCTCGCCGCTCTTCTTCGCGTCGGCGATGATCTCGTTGACCTTCGCGCGCAGCTTGTCCTCGCCCTTGGCGACGCCGATGAAGTTCGGCGAGTCCTTCAGCAGCAGCTTGAACTCGGTGCCGAGCTGCGGGTTCTTCGCCATCATCGCGCCGGCCACCGACGCGCCGGTCGCGATCAGCTGGGTCTGGCCCGACACGTAGGCCGAGACGGTCACGTTGTTGTCCTCGAAGCGCTTCACGTCCAGGCCCGACGGCGCGATCTTGCCGAGCTCCTGGTCTTCCATCGCGCCGCGCGTCACGCCGATGCTCTTGCCGGCCAGGTCGGCCGGCGTCTTCACCGTCAGCGTCTTCGGGCCGAACACCGCCTGGAAGAACGGCGAGTACGCGGCGGTGAAGTCGATCACCTTCTCGCGGTCGGGGTTCTTGCCGAGCGTCGAGATCACCAGGTCGGCCTTCTTCGTCTGCAGGTACGGGATGCGGTTCGAGCTCGTCACCGGCACCAGCTCGACCTTCACACCGAGCTTCGCGGCGATCAGCGTGGCCATGTCGACGTCCAGGCCCTGCGGCTTCAGGTCTGTGCCGACGAAGCCGTACGGTGGGTAGTCGGTCGGGATCGCGATCGTGATCAGCTTCTTCGCCAGCACGTCGTCGAGCGCGGTCTGCGCCTGCGCGGCGGACGCCGCGAACAGCAGCGGGGCAGCGGCCAGCAGGCCGAGGGCTTTCAGGAAACAGCGGTGGCTCATCGTCAGTACTCCGGGGTGGACGAGGAAGGGGGATCGGTCAGCAGCGGCGTGAAGAGGCCTTTGCGAACTGCCGCGCTTGTATGCAAGGCCTGTGCCTTGCCTGCCTTGCCGGCCGGCTTGACCCCGCCGACCGGCGACAGCGCGCTGCGCAGCGAGGCCAGCGGGTCGACGGCGCCGCTCGGGTCGAGGTGGGCGGCCACGCTGTCGATGTGGCGGCGCATCAGCTCGGCCGCGCCGGCCGCATCGCCGCGTTCGAGCGCGGCGACGATCCCGGCATGCTCGGCACACGACTGCGCGGCCTCGTGATTCGACTGGTACAGCACTGCGATCAGCGTGGTTCGGGCGGTCAGGTCGCGCAGGATCTCGGCCAGCGTGCCGTTGCCGGCGCACTCGGCGAGGCAGACGTGGAAGTCCCCCAGCAGGAAGCTGCGCTCGCCCGCATCGGCCGCGGCCACGGCCGCCTGCTCCTGCGCGACGTGCGCGCGCAGCCGCCGCAGCGGCGCGCCCGCCAGCGGTGCGGCCAGCGACTGCAGCAGGCCGGTCTCGATCAGCCGCCGCGCGGCGAACGCCTCGCGGGCGTCATCGGGCGAAGGCTGCACGACGAACCAGCCGCGGCGCGAATTGACCTCGACCATGCCGCGCGCTGCCAGCCGCGTCAGCGCTTCGCGGACGATGGTGCGGCTGACGCCGAACAGGTCGGCCAGCGGCTGTTCACCGAGCCGTGCACCGGGCGCGAGCTTGCGCGCGAGGATCGCGTCGACGATGCGGTCGGCAATGTGTTCGGGCTTGTTGCGGATGGCGGGCACCAGCGTGAGGCATGGATTGGTTGCATACAAGCCGGTTCACCAAAATGAGGCATCAGGGCTTGCAGCGCCCACCCGGATCGGGTGCGGCGGGGTTGTATGCAAGCGCCGGGCCCGAATGGTCGGCCCTGGCCGCAGCACTAACCGAGCTTCCCTCCCTCGGGGGCCCTGGCATCCCTGCGCGGCATCGCACAATGGCCCGCAAACAGGGAGAAGCAGGGTGTCGATTCACATAGCGCCACGTGCGCCGGTGCGCACAGCGCTCGAAGAAGACGCGGCCGCGGTTTCTGCGGCACTGGAAGTTTCTTCGCTGGTGGCGCAGTGTCTGATCGCGAGGGCTGCGTCACGTGGCGGCTGACTCGACCCACCGGCCATCGCCCCAACACGACCGACCTGCTGCTGGCTGTCCAGTACAGGCTCTGCCGCAGCCGCTCGGATCGCCTGAACCTCGCGCCGCCGCCTGCGCCTGACGATGGGTGAATGTTGCTGGCGACGCTGAGGCGTGCAGGGCGGCGGGGTCGACGCTCAGGCGCAAGGCTTGGTCAGCGCGATGGCGGCATTCGGCGCTCCGGCGGCTGCCGAATCCGACATGACCCCCCAGTGGCGAGGGTCGATGCCGGTGCACCTGACCACCAATGCGTTGATCTGACCGGCTTGCTGCGGCCGCAGTGCCGGGGTGCCGCGGGCTATGGGTCCCGCCCCGGCTCCCGCAGCCGCAGCAGCGTACGTTGCAGCAGGCGCGCGTCCGCACTCGCCCGGTGCCGCGTCAGCCCCAGCTCGTTGCTGACCGCCTGCTTGGTCGCATACCAGTCGCGCGCTTCGACTTCGGTCAACAGCGAGCGCAGGTTGTCCAGCCGGAAGCCGGGCACCAGGCCTGCTTCTTCATACAGCGCGCCGAGCCAGGGGTAGTCGTGCGCCCAGCCGTCGCTGTAGAGCGTCAGGCCGTGCAGCTGGTCGTTCAGCCATTGCGCGACCTCGGTCACCGGCCGGCCGTGCACCAGCAGCGTCTCGCGGTGGATCTGGTGCACCTGCTCGGCGGCCGGGTCCCAGTGCGTCCAGTGGCGCGCCGGCCGGATCAGGCTGCAGAAGCTGCTGCCGTCGGGCAGCACGTAGCCGACCTCGATCGGGTAGCTGTCGCGGCCGAAGCCCGAGGCCTCGATGTCGAGGATGGCCGGGGCGCCCGCAGCCGCGGCGGCGGGCCGCGGCCCACCCGCGGACGACACCGCCGGCACGGACGAAAGCGGCTGCACGAGGGCCATGCGGCAGCTTAGGCAATCGGCGCGCCAGCCGTCCGGGGAGAAGCCCGCGGATTGCCGTTCGTTTCCACTCCTTTCAGCGGTTGGCTGAGAACCCTTCAGCCCGACGCATGGCGCGAATCGGCGTAGGACCGCAGGCGATCGGTCGTGTCACGGCTTCGCGCCGCGTTGCTGCCGCAGGCGGCGAAGAAGGAGGTGGTCAGCGTGACGATCGCCATCAGCAGGTGCAGCAGCAGCCAGTTGACGCCCAGGAAGGCGAGCAGCGCCCCCGGTGTCTGGACCGCCAGGTCCCGCGTAGCGGAGCCGAACAGGATCTTCCCGATGCCGAGCAGCGCCAGCACGGCGATCGCCGCGGCGGCGTACCGTAGGTTTTGCCGGCCCGGTCCGTGCGGCGCGGCGTGCAGCACCAGCGGCCGCAGTTGCTCGATCAGCTGCCCCCGTCTCGACACCTCGTGCAGTCCCACCACCTGCAGCGGCAGCAAGGCGTAGGACAGCATCCAGAACATCAGCAGCGCATCGGGGCCCCGGCCGGCGGGGCCGAGGTCGCCCGGCAACATCAGCACGGCGGCCGCATCGCCGATGCCGAAAGGGATGGCCGTCAGGCAGCTGTATGCGCCGCCGACCAGCAGGGCGATCGGCGGCACCAGGGTGCGCATGCGGCGCAGGTGGTGGCGCGCCACGCGCCACGTCAATCGGACCGCGACACGGGCCCAGGCGGCCGAGCCCGTCGATGCATGGGGATGACTCATTTGGCTTCTCCCTGAACGGTGCCGACCTGCCATCGGCCGCGCCGCAAGCGTAATCAGAACGGCGCCAAAGCGGCTCATGCCCGGCCATACAAGTTGTTCATGCTGCGTTCTGTGAAATGCATGGCCTGCACGGTGTCTGCGCGATTGCCGACTAACACGGCCAGGTGTGTCGGATCGGTTCATGAAGCTGCCACACGGGCACCGCAGACTGCGCGCTTTCATGCATCACCGAGGACGAATCGAATGGACCGCCGGATCTTCTTGTCGAACGCGTTGCTGTTGGCGGGTGCGGGCACCGTGCCGGGGCTGTCGTCGGCCCAGCCGGCCCAGTCCGGTGCGGCCGCGGTGGTCACGCGCGATGCGATGCGTCCGCAGTTTCCGTCCGGCGTGCAGTCGGGCGATGCGCGGGCCGACAGCGCGATCGTCTGGACGCGCAGCGACCGGCCGGCGCGCTTGTGGGTCGAGTGGTCGAGCACGGCGAGCTTCGCCAACCTGAACCGCGTACGCGGGCCGCACCTGCTGGAAGACAGCGACTTCACCGGCCGCGTCGACCTGACGGGCCTGCCGGCCGGCCAGGAAGTGTTCTACCGCGTCGTGCTGCAGGACCTGCACAACGAGCGCGTGCTGTCCGAGCCGATGCCGGGCCACCTGCGCTTGCCGGCGGCCTCGCATGGCAAGCCGTTGCGCGATGTGCGTTTCGCGTGGAGCGGCGACACCGCCGGCCAGGGCTTCGGCATCAACGAGGCCTGGGGCGGCATGAAGATCTACGAACAGATCCGCAAGGTGAACCCTGATTTCTTCCTGCACAGCGGCGACACGATCTATGCCGACGGCCCGATCGCCGCGCAGCTGAAGCTGCCCGACGGCAGCACCTGGAACAACCTGGTGACCGAAGAAGTCAGCAAGGTGGCCGAGACGCTGAACGAATACCGCGGGCGCTACCGCTACAACCTGATGGACGCCAGCATCCGCCGCCTGTCGTCCGAGGTGCCGCAGATCTGGCAGTGGGACGACCACGAGGTCAGCAACAACTGGTCGGACTCGAAGGACGTGTCGGGCGACGCGCGCTACACCGAGAAGAACGTGCCGCTGCTGGTGGCGCGCGCGAGCCGCGCGTTCCTCGAGTACGCGCCGCTGCGCCGCGGGCCCGATGCCGAGAGCGAGCGGGTGTACCGCCACCTGCCGCAGGGGCCGCTGCTCGACGTGTTCGTCGTCGACATGCGCAGTTACCGCGGCCCGAACGGTGCCAACCTGCAGACCGACGAGACCGGCGAGAGCGCGTTCATGGGACGACCGCAGATCGCGTGGCTGCTCGACGGGCTGAAGCGTTCGAAGGCGACCTGGAAGGTGATCGCCGCCGACATGCCGATCGGCGTGCAGGTGCCCGACGGCAAGGATGCGCAGGGCCGCGACAAGTGGGAGGCGATCGCCAACGGCGACGACGGCGTGCCGTTGGGCCGCGAGCTGGAGATCGCGCGGCTGCTGCGCGAGATCAAGCGGGCGAGCATCAAGAACATCGTCTGGCTGACGGCCGACGTGCACTACACGGCGGCGAATTTCTACGACCCGCGCAAGGCGAAATTCACCGACTTCCTGCCGTTCTGGGAGTTCATCTCCGGCCCGCTGAACGCCGGCAGCTTCGGGCCCAACAAGCCCGACGCGACATTCGGCGTGCAGGTGGTCTACGAGAAGGCGCCGCCGGCGCAGAACGCGGCGCCGAGCGAGGGCTACCAGTTCTTCGGGCAGGTCGACATCGACGCGAAGACCAAGGCGTTCACGGTGAACCTGAAGGACCTGACCGGGGCGACGCTGTTCACGAAGACGCTGCGTGCTGCTTGAGCGCTGTCTCTGCGCGCGCAAAGGCGCGGGGGGCGGTCATCGACCCTGGCGGGGCCGATGACCCACCCGCGCCTTTGCCGGCACCGCTCGCTGTGTTGGGGGGGAAAAGATTGAAGTGACCGACGAGCGCGCCGGCGCTCGCATGCTCGTCGGTCACTTCAATCTTTTCCTCCCCCAAGAGCGGGTGGTGTTGAGCGGCGGGTGGGGGGATGGGCTGGGCTGGGGGCGATTTCTGGGGTGACGGAGAAGATCGGCTTCGGGGATGGCGGGCGCAGCCCGCTTCGTGGACTGACTCATCGGCACTGTTTGACCACAACGAACGAAGTGAGTGGAGGGAGTTTGCCGATGTATCCCTGAAGCCGATCTTCGCAGTGGAGTCGGCCCGCCAGGGCCGACCACCCCGGCATGAGCCCCCAGCCCAGCCCATCCCCTCACCCGCCGCGACGCGCCGCGACGCGCCGCACGATCACGGAACTGCGATCTTCACGATCCCGCCACGTCCGAGGATGTACAGCGCGTTGTCCGCCCCAACCAGCATGTCGACCGGATCCGCGTCGAGCTTCGCGAACGCGTACGCGGCATTCCCGTTCGCCAGGTCGACCCGGCCGACGGTGTGCGCGACGTAGTCGGCGAAGAAGTAGCTGCCGCGGTACATCGCCGGGAAGTTGCCGCCCGCCGGGTAGAACGCGCCGCCGGCAATGCACTGGCCGACGAAGAAGCCGCCCGGGCCGTTGCCCTCCGGGTTGGTCGCGCTGTGCTTGTACGTGAACAGCGGCCCGGTGATGCCGGCAGTCACGCGCTCGTTGCCCTCGGAGCCCGGCCAGCCGTAGTTCGCGCCGGCCGTGCCGACGTTCACTTCCTCCCAGGTCACCTCGCCGACGTCGTTGATGTGGATGCGGCCGTCGCTCGGACGCACCGCGAACGTGAACGGGTTGCGCAGGCCGTAGGCCCACACCGCACCAAAGTCCGCACCGTTGCTCGCCGCGTAGAACGGGTTGTCGGTCGGGATCGTGCCGTCGTCGTTCAGTCGCAGCAGCTTGCCGAACAGGCTGGTCTTGTCCTGTGCCGGCGAGCCGCGCGCGTTGTCGCCGACACCCACATACAGCTTGCGGTCGTTGCCGAAGTGCATCGCGCCGCCGTTGTGGTTGGTCGCGGCCGACAGCGCCGGCAGGTCGAAGATGACCTTCGGCGCACCGGGGCCCGCGAAGTCGCCGGCCGCGGTGTAGCGCGTGATGCGGTTGTGCGTGCCGTTCTGCGTGGTCGTGTGATAGACGTAGACCCAGCCGTTGGTCGCGAAATCGGGGTGCAGCGCGACGCCGATCAGCCCGCGCTCGCCCTGCGAGTCGACCGTCAGCGTCACGAAGGGCTGGGCCTGCAGCACGCCGTTCTTCACGACGCGCAGCGTGCCGCCCTGTTCGGCGACGAACAGGCGGCCGTCCGGCGCCTGCGCGAACGCGGTCGCGCTGTTCAGCCCGGCCACCCACGATTCGTTCTTCGTGAAGCCCTGCGGCAGCGCCACCGAGCCGCCGAACTTGACGGTGACGCTGGTCCAGTCGGAGCGGTTGCCGGCGGCGTCGCGGGCACGCGCACGGATCACGTGCTGGCCGCTCGCATGGTTGGCGGTGACGATGCTCGCGGTGAACGGTGCCGCGGTGTCTTCGGCACCGAGCGCCGCGCCATCGAACTGGAACTCGACTCCGGCCACGCCGACGTTGTCGGTCGCGGCAGCAGTGATGTTCAGCGTGCCGGTCAGGTTGGTCGCGAGGTTGGCTGGCGCGGTGATCGCGATCGTCGGTGCCTGCGTGTCGGGGCCTTGCGGCGTCGTCACGGTGACCGCGACCGCGGTGCTGGTGGTGGTCGCCCCGGTGTTGTCGGTGGCGCGCGCAGTCAGCGAATGGGCGCCGGCCGCGGCAGGCGTCCACGAGAACGAGTAAGGCGCGCTGGTGTCGGCGTTCAGCAGCGTGCCGCCGTCGAAGAACTCGACCTTCGCGACCGTGCCGTCCGGGTCGGCCGCGGTGGCCGTCAGCGTCATCGCGGTGCCGACGATGCCGGTGGCCGCGGCCGCGAGCGAAACCGTCGGCGGCTGGTTCGTCACCGGGCCGAGGTCGGTGAAGGTCGCGGTGTAGGTGGTGTCGGCCGCCGGGGTCGAGATCGTGTGCGTGGCCGTACCGCCATCGCTCCAGGTCGCGAAGCCGTAGCTGCGGCCATTGAAGGTCTGCGTGGCGGCGCCGACATCGCGCTCGATGCCGACCACGCCGGTGAAGGTGTTCGGGCCGGTCACCGGCTGGCCGTCGATCGTCAGCGCCAGGCCGGCCGGCACCGTCGCGAGCGTGACCTGCGCCTTGCGCGGCTGCACGTCGCGGGTGACCTCGTTGACGTTGCCGTTCGAATCGGTCGCCTTCAGGTGGAATCGGTACCAGATGTTCGACGAGGTTTCACCACGCACCGGGATCGTCACCGTGCCGCCCGCACCGGGCGTGGCCAGCTGGAGCGGGTGGGTGTGGGCGTCGTGGTGCAGGTCGGCCCACCAGCTGAGCGAGGTGGCGGGCAGCGTGCCGTCTTCGACGTCGGTCGCGCTGCCGGCGAAGGTGAGGGTATCGCCGGCCGCGAAGGTCGTGCCTTCGGCGGGGCTGTCGATGCGCGCGGTGGGGGCGTTGCCGACAGGCGCCGGCGGGTTGGCCGGCGTGTCGCCGTCGCTGCCACCACCGCAGGCGGCCAGCAGCAGGCTGCAGCCCAGCGCGGCCAGCCGCATCTTGTTCAGGGGAGAAAGAATGGCAGCCATGAGGGTCCCTTGTGTCGCTTTGCGGCGCATTGTGTCTCCCCTTCCCGACTCTTGCACGGCAGGGGTGTGACCGATCGCAACCCGGTATGGGTCACCCCCTTGCGAACGCTCAGGTCGGTGCGATGCGCACGATGTTGTTGCGCGTCAGCACCAGCAGCGCGCCGTCGGTGGCCACGCGCAGGTCGACCGGTTCGCCGACCGTCTTCGCGAACGAATAGACGGCGTTGCCGTTCGACAGGTCGACGCGGCTGATCTCGTGGGTCGTGAAATCGGCGAAGAAGTAGTTGCCCTGGAAGCGCGCCGGGAAGCTGCCGCCCACCGGGTAGAACGCGCCGCCGGCAATGCACCGGCCGATGATGAAGCCGCCGATCGCGCTGCCCGGCGGCGTGGCCGCGGTGTGGCGGTAGGTGAACAGCGGGGCGGTGAACGCGGCGGTCAGGTTGTCGGGACCCTCGGAGTTCGGCCAGCCGTAGTTGGCACCGGCGATGCCGACGTCGATCTCTTCCCAGGTGTTCTGGCCGACGTCGTTGATGTGGATGCGGCCGTCGCTCGGGCGGATCGCGAAGGTGAACGGGTTGCGCAAGCCGATCGCCCACACGGCCCGCGCGTTGCCGGTGTTGGTCCCGTAGTACGGGTTGTCGGTCGGGATGGTGGCGTCGTCGTTCAGCCGCAGCATCTTGCCGAACAGGCTGGTGCGGTCCTGGGCCGGCGCGCCGAGCCCGCCGTCGCCGACGCCCACGTACAGCTTGCCGTCGATGCCGAAGTGCATCGCACCGCCGTTGTGCATCGTCGTGGTGAGCGTCGGCAGGCCGAACAGCGCGGTCGGCGGGCCGGCGGCGACGTCGCCGTTCGCCGTGAAGCGGCTGATGCGGTTGTGCGTGCCGCCGTCGTTGGTCGTGTAGTAGACGTAGACCCAGCCGTTGGTCGCGAAATCCGGGTGCAGCACGATGCCGCCGAGCCCGCGCTCGCTGCCCTCGGTGTTGACGTTGGCCAGCGTCGCGAACGGCGTCGGCAGCAGCACGCCGTTCTTGATCACGCGCACCTCGCCGGTCTGCTGGGCGACGAAGATGCGGCCGTCGGGCGCCTGGGCGAACGAGGTCGCGCCGGTCAGCCCGCCGACCAGCGCGGTCTTCGTGAAGCCTTCCGGCACCTGCACGTCGTTGCCGAACTGCACCACCCGCGTGACCCACGCGGAGCGGTTGTTCGAGGTGTCGCGGGCGCGGGCGCGGATCACGTGCTGGCCGGTGGTGAGGCGGGTCGTCGTGATGCTGGTCATGTACGGCGGATTGGTGTCGTCGTCGCCCCACAGCGCGCCGTCGACCTGGAACTCGACGCCGGCGATGCCGACGTTGTCGCTCGCGTCGGCGGTGATGTCGATGCGACCGGTCAGGTTGGCGGCCAGGTCGGCCGGCGTGTTCAGCACCAGCGTCGGCAATTGCGTGTCGGCGGCCGTCGCGTCGGGCACCTGGGCCCCGACGGCCGCCGCGCGTTCGCCGGTGGTGGCGTCGCCGGCGGTCGTCCCGTCGCCGCCTCCGCCCCCGCAGCCGCCGAGCAACAAGCCGCTGCCCAGCACCATGCATCCGATCGTCGATCTCCAGTTCGCCATGACGGTCTCCCCAAGGTTTGGTGGAGGGCGACGGCAATCGGTGTGCCCATGCCGCCGCGGCCGGCAGCATGGGCCTGTCGCCTTCGCGACAGGGCGGCCGCGGGTTGATTCCGTAGGCCTTGCCGGTACGGCGCGGTATACCTTGCCGATCTTTCCGGGAGTCGACCGTGAACCCGTTGCCCGAAGTTCCACTGCGCCCGCATCACCGGATCTGGCCGCGCCGCCTGCCGCGAGCGCTGGCCATCCCGTCGACCACGCTGTGGTTCAACCTGGAGGTGGCCGCGCAGCGCTTTCCGGACAAGCCGGCGTACCTGTTCTTCGGCCGGCCGCTCGATTTCCGCACGCTGCGCGAGCAGGCCGAGCAGGTGGCCGGCTGGCTGCAGCAGGCCGGCGTTCAGGCCGGCGACCGGGTCGTGCTGTACCTGCAGAACTGCCCGCAGTACGTGGCGGCGTACTACGGCATCCTGCGTGCCAACGCGGTCGTCGTGCCGGTGAACCCGATGAACAAGGCCGACGAATTCGGCCACTACATCACCGACCCGGAAGCCCGCGTCGCGATCTGCAGCGCCGACCTGACCGGTTTCGTCGCGCAGGCGAATGCCGGGCTGCCCGACGCCCAGCGGCTGCGCCAGGTGCTGGTGGTGCGGTATGCCGATGCGCTGCCCGACGCGATCGACGCCGGCATCGCGCCGCCTCCGGCGATGGAGGCGTGGTTGCGCGCCGACCCGCCGCTGCCCCTGGGCACCCCCGAGCGCTACATCCGCTGGACCGATGCGCTCGCGCAGCGCTGCGTGCCGGGCCCGCACACCGCGCAGCCGGACGACCTGGCCGTGCTGCCGTACACCTCGGGCACCACCGGGCTGCCGAAGGGCTGCATGCACACGCACCGCACGCTGATGGCCAACGCGGTGGGCGGCTGCTGGGGCAACGCCGGTGCCGAGACGGTGAGCCTGGGCGTGGTGCCGATGTTCCACATCACCGGCATGGTCTACGGCGTGCTCGGGCCGGTCTACAACGGCAGCACGACGGTGCTGATGCCGCGCTGGGACCGCGAGCTGGCCGGCCGGCTGGTCTCGCGCCACCGGCCGACGCACTGGACCTGCATCCCGACGATGATCATCGACCTGTTCGGCAGTCCCAACTACAAGAGCTTCGACCTGTCGAGCCTGCGCTACCTGAGCGGTGGCGGCGCCGCGATGCCGCAGGCGGTGGCCGAGCGGCTGCAAGCGGAGTTCGGGCTGACCTTCGCCGAAGGCTACGGCCTGACCGAGACGGCGGCGCCGAGCCATGCCAACCCGCCGGAGCGCGCGAAGCTGCAGTGCCTGGGCATCCCGATCTTCGGCGTCGACTCGCGCGTGGTGGACCCGCTGACGCAGCAGGAGATGCCGGTCGGCGAAGTGGGCGAGATCGTCACGCACGGGCCGATGGTGTTCCAGGGTTACTGGCGGCATCCGCAGGCGACGCAGGCGGCCTTCATCGAGATCGACGGCCGGCGTTTCTTCCGCACCGGCGACCTGGGGCGCATGGACGACGAGGGCTATTTCTTCATCACCGACCGGCTGAAGCGGATGATCAACGCGAGCGGCTTCAAGGTGTGGCCGGCGGAGGTGGAGGCGCTGCTCTACAAGCACCCCGCGGTGCAGGAGGCCTGCGTGATCTCGGCCCGCGACGCCTACCGGGGCGAGACAGTGAAGGCGGTGGTGGTGCTGCGCGCCGAAGCGCGCGGCCTGACACGCGAGCAGGACATCGTCGACTGGGCGCGCGACCACATGGCGGCGTACAAGGCGCCGCGGCTCGTGAGCTTTGCCGAGAGCCTGCCGAAGTCCGGCGCCGGGAAGGTGCTGTGGCGGGTGTTGCAGGAGCAAGAGACAAAGTCGACGTAAGCCGGCCTTTTTTTCTCGACGGTATCCGGGCTTTCCAGCAGGGCGCCGGCGCGGTCGCGCCTCTACCATTCGCGCTGATTTGAAAAACGAACGACCGTGCTGATTTGTGCGGCGTTCCCCTCGGCCTTGGCTGATTCATGACTGGGAAGCAGGAGACACGGATGCATCAATGGAAACGCAATGTCGTCGCGCTGGGCGCGGCGGCACTGGTGGCAGCTTGCGGCGGCGGCGGCAGCGACACGACGACCAAGGTCAACATCACCGCGGTGAAGGTGATGGGCGACAGCCTGGCCGACTCCGGCACCTTCGGCTTCAAGGCAACGGTGCAGGGCACCGATTCGCTGGTCTACCCGGAGCGCGTCGCGCTGAACTACGGCATCACGTCGATGTGCAGCTACTACACGCCGACGAGCGCGACCACCTTCACGCCGAACACCGCGAAGACCGGCTGCACCAACTACGCGATCGCCGGCAGCCGGATCAACAACTACAGCGCGCCGACCTCGCAGCTGTCGGTGATCCAGCAGATGAAGGACGCGACCGCGACGGCCAACATCGGTGCCAGCGAGCTGGCGCTGATCGACGGCGGCGGCAATGACGCGGCCGACCTGGTGGGCGCCTACCTGAAGGCCGCCTCCGACGGCGGTGCGAGCTACCTGGCCCTGCTGAAGACGGAGCTGGACCCGACCACCGTCGACACCCAGGCCGCCACCGGCGCAGCGGGCCTGGCCACGCTGGGCGGCATGTACATGGTGGCGGTGGCGACGCAGTTCAGCGCGGCCATCGATGCCAACATCCTCGCCAAGGGCGCGAACTACGTCGCCATCCTGAACATGCCCGGCATCACGAACACGCCGCGCTTCCAGCTGGTGCTCGGTTCGATCGCGGCCAAGGCCGTGCAAGGCGGCGCGACCGATGGCGGTGCCGCGGCCCGTGCCCAGGCCGAAGGCCTGTTCAAGAAGTGGATCGAAGCCTTCAACGGCACGCTGGCCACGCACTACGCCGGCAACGGCAAGGTGGTCGTGGTCGACTTCTACACCTCGTTCAACGAGGAAGTGGCGATCCCGGCGCAATACAGCCTGACCAACGTCACGACGCCGGCCTGCCCGGCCACCGGACTCGGCGCCGACGGCCTGCCGGTCTACAGCTTCCCGACCTGCACTGCGACGGCACTGTCAGCCGCGCCGCCCACCGGCGTGACCGACCCGAACTGGTGGAAGAGCTACGCCTTCTCCGACGGCTTCCACCCGACGCCGTATGCCCACCAGCTGCTCTCCCAGCTGATCGCGCGCAGCCTGGCCACCAAGGGCTGGCTGTAACCCCCGGATGCACGAAGGAACAAGAACCATGAACAAGACATTCAAGTGCATCGCGCTGGCCGGTTGCGTGGCCAGCCTGTTCGCCGGCGCCAGCGCCAGCGCGCAATCCGCCGGCTCGTGGCTGGTGCGGGCCGGTGCGGTGCGCATCGATCCGAAGGTCGACAGCGGCGACCTGAGCTCGCCGGCCTTCCCCGGCACCAAGGCCGACGTCGATTCGAGCACCCAGTTCGGCGGCGGCATCACCTACATGTGGAGCGACAACTGGGCGATCGACCTGCCGCTGTCGATGCCGTTCAAGCACGACATCAACGGTGACGGCGCGATCGCCGGCGTCGGCAAGATCGGCGAGACCAAGGCGCTGCCGATCACGCTGATGGGGCAGTACCGCTTCCTGGAGGCGAGCTCGCCGTTCCGCCCGTACGTCGGCGCCGGCATCACCTACGCGAAGTTCTACAAGGAGAAGGGCACCGCGACGCTGACCGGCCTGACTGGCGGCACGAGCGCGAACCCGACCACCTTGAAGGTCGACTCGAAGCTGGCCCCGACGATCGCGATCGGCGCGAGCTACAACGTCAACGAACACTGGTTCGTCGATGCGACCGTGCTGAAGACTTTCCTGAAGACGACCACGACCTTGTCGACAGGGCAGACGCTCGACATCAAGCTGGATCCGCTCACCACGGCGGTCTTTGTCGGCTACCGCTTCTGACCGGAGCGGTGTCGGGTGAAGGCCCTGCCGCCAACCGCGGCAGGGCTTTTTTCATGGGTGACCCGGCGTCCGTTCACGCCGCCAGCTTGAACACCGCCACCGTGTTCACCAGGTCCTGCGCCTGCGCCTTCAGGCTCTCGGCCGCGGCCGCGCCTTGCTCGACCATCGCGGCGTTCTGCTGCGTCGTCGTGT
>Ga0065165_1001934_pt1 | contig 19743 bp, 16 predicted proteins | sample AraplaMF_Cvi_mMF_FD_63813 | JGI IMG/M metagenome (GOLD analysis project Ga0065165, IMG submission 63813) | Arabidopsis root microbial communities from the University of North Carolina, USA - plate scrape MF_Cvi_mMF (version 2) (version 3) | ecosystem: Host-associated > Plants > Roots >...
GATCCATCTTGTAAGGGTCCTGGTTCGCATACATCTTGCCGACCGCGTTCAGGGCCGGGCGCAGCGGGGTCGAGCCCGTGGTGGACACCGCGTACAGCGTGGTGTACCAGTCGCTGCGGTTGGTGCCCGCGAACATGCGCGGACCGGTCATCGGAGCCTCCTTGGCGGCATCCGACAACAGCACCAGGCCGACGTTGTAGTTCGAGTTGATCGGCTGGAAGGCCTGGCCGACCGAGGTCTTCATCATCTGGTTGCGCGTCTTGTAATAGGCGTACCAGTTGGCGAAGTTCGTCATCTCCTCGTCGTAGGTGCAGCTGCTGCCGGCGCAGTCGGTACGGTTGCCGGCCTTGGGATAGGTGGTCCTCGTCGGCTTGATATCGGTGCGGACGAACACGGCGGCGCCCGCGCCCAGCGCGGCCGTCTCGGTGGGGATGGTGTCCCATAGCACCGTCGGCGTGCTGGACGCGGTGGTGGCGAAGGTGATGCCGCTGTTGGCGACGCTGAGCGAGCCCATCGCCACGGCCGCGCCGCCGGTGGTGGCGCCGGTATCGACCAGGCAGACCACGTTGGCTGGCTGGTTGTCGCAGACGGTCGACGCGTTGTTGCCGCCCACGTAGGCCTTGATCGTGCCGCTGGTACCGATCTTGGTGACGATGGAGGAGGCCACGCTCGACGCGGTGGTGCCGCTGGAGAAGGTGAGTTTCGAGCTCAGGACCTTGACGCCGCCCAGGCTGGTGCCGCTGTTCAGGTCCACGGACGAGGTGGTCTTGCCCGACACGGTGATCAGGGCGGTGGCGGGGTCCGTGATCTGGATCAGGGCCCGCGACGCGTTCACGCTGATCCCCCAGCCGTTTCGCGTATCGTCGGCCAGCACCGAGCACATGCCCACCTGCTTGGTGCTGCTGTTCACGCAATCGATCGGCACCACGGCCACGATGTTGGCGGCGCCAAGGTTGATGCCGTAGGTCGAGCAGGCAGGCACTTTCGGGTAGGCAGAATTCACCGTCTGCACGCAGGCCACGTACTGGTTGACGAGGCCGGTCTTGGCAATGATCGAGTCCGCCACGGCGGCCGCGGCAGTGGCCTGCTTGTTGGGGGTGTTGGTGCCGCTCAAGGGAATCGCGCCGTTGGTGATGACGACCGGTCCGCCCGGCTCGGCGACCGTGACGCTGTCGATGCTCATCGAGTTGGACGAGCTCGAGGCCCTGATGGTGATGGTGCCGTAAGCCGCCACCGCGCTGGCGGTAGGATTCCCGAAACGGGGAAACTTGTAGCCGTTAGTGGTCACCCTGCCGCGCGAATCCAGCACGTCGGCGCTGTACTTGGCCCGGCAATTCGTCAGCTTCGAATCGACGCACCAGCGCACCTTGGCCGGCGACGGATACCCGGCGGGCGCGGGCGCGCCGACATTGGTGACCTTGCAGTTGGTCAGGGTATCGTCGGTGCAGTACTCGGCGACGTTGATCGTGTAATAGTAGGGGTTCGAATTGACGTCCTTGGCGTTGTAGCGGTTGTCGCTCGGGTAGGTGTAGCTTGCCGTGTTGTAGACGCAGTTGGCGTTTTTGTCGTCGCACCAGGCCAGGTCGGGGAATCCGCTTACCAGATTGCTCGTCGTTTCCACAACGTCCCGGAAGTTCGTGGTGTTGACGTTGAAACCGTCGGTGGTGACCTTGGCCCATTTGCTGGTGTTGTCGCTCGTCATCGACGGATACGATGTGCCGTCCGCCTTGACCGGCGGCGTGTAAGTCACCTTCGGATCGTAGTACTGGTGATTGAAGTCGCTGCTGTTGAATGGCGGATCGCCGATCTCGCAGGCACGCTGGCCGCTCGCCATCGTGGCACCGGCACGGCAGGTGCTGGGGTCGTTCACATAGTCCGGCGTGTACCGGTAGGCCATCGAGCCGGAGTTATCGTACAACAGCATGATGTTCGGCTTGACGTTGCCGGTGCCCGTGATGTTCAGCAGCGGCAGCTGGGCGATGCTGGTGACCGCGGCAAAAGCCGTACCGGCCAACAGCGCCAGCGTCAGGAATCCAAGAAGTTTTTTCATGGGATATGGGCGCTAGGCGCCGATCAGGACAATCATCTGGTTGGTCACGCTGGCGCCGCGCGGGCCGCTGATGCGCGCCGTGATCACGTAATGGAGCATCGGCGTGCCGGCATAGTCCGGGGTGTCGATCGCGCTGCTCTGTCCGAAGGCCACCTGGCCGGCGCCGGAGGTGGCGGCCGCCGCGCTTTGCACGCACCGGTTCTTGCTCTCGTCGTAGCCGCCGTCCATCGCGCACAGGCGGTGGATCACGTATTCGATCTGCGTATTGGCGTCCGGGCCGGCGATGGTCTTGCTGCCCTCCCAGAAGCCGCTTTGCGTACCATCGCGCGCGGTCTGGCTGGTGTCCAGGTGGGCCACGTAACCCTGGGTCGCATCGCTCTTGATCAGCAAGGACTTGTTGGCTTTCGCGGTGCTGCGCAGCCACTCGAAGCCGGTGTGCAGCCCGAGGTCGGCCTGTTTGCTGAGGGTCGCGTCATACGCCAGGTTGCCCGTGGTGAGGGTGGTCGAATGGGTATTCCGGAGCAGGTAGATGCTGCCGACGAGCAGGACGGCGAGGATGATCAGCATGACCGGCAGCGCCACACCCTGTTCGCGGCGCATGAAGGAAGAACGGTGGGATCGCATGCTCATGGCTTCCAGCTCGCGTTGCGGAAGGGGACGACGGTTTCGAAGACGCGGTAGCGGTAGCAGTGCCAGTCGACGCTGTCGCCGGTGATGCCGACGTCGATCGTGACCGGTACCGCGGCCACGCCGGCCGGCGCCTCGGTGCTGAAGGCTTTCGGTTGCAGGGCATCGGTGGTGGCGCTGCAGGCCTGGCCCTTGGCCGGACGCTCCGGATTCTTGCTGCGCGCGACCACCGCGAGGCGGACCGCGGCGATGCGCTGCCAGTCGCTGGGGCTGCCGGCAACGCCGTCGCCATCCGCGTCGATCATGCTTGACGACCATTTCGTCACCTGCAGTCCGGCCGCCGGCGCGAAGGCGCTGCCGACCCGCATGTCGAAGCCGTACTGGGCTTTCAGCGAGACGACGTTGTCGGCCACCGGGGCGGCGGCGGCCTTGTCGCCGTTGTCGGTGGCGCTCAGGCGCAGGTAGCCGTCGGACACGGACCAGGTATGGAAGGACAGCGAGCGCGCCGGTCCCAGGTTGAACACGCGCGCGGCATTGCCGGTGAAGGAGGCGCCCAGGGCGCCGGTATTGAAGCGGTAAGGGGTACTCTGCGCGATCACCACGTACTGCTGGCCGGGCGGGGGCGGCAGCGCTTCCGGGCTTTCGGACAGCTGGGCCAGCGCGCACTTGCCGCCCGCCTGCTCGGGCACGACCAGGATCACGTCGCCACGCGCAAAACCGTAGGGAATACGGTCGACGTACACCCGGGTGCCGCTGGCGTAATCGGTCAGGACGCGCATGTTGGCGGCGCCCGTCGCGGCACTGCCCGAATAGAAAGTGACCTTGTCCGGGCCGGCGGCCTGTGCCTCGATCACCACCGGCGCGATCGGCTTGATCGCCGTGGCGCCACGGCTTGCCGCGGCCAGCGTGAAGCCGCCGTTGTCCTTGAACACGGTGTCGCAGCCGGTGATGCTCGCGTCGTTGATGCCGTAGCCGGCCTGGCCGGCGTCGCTGCTGATCGAGAACAGCGCCAGCATCCCGTTCTGCAGCGAATCGGAGCCGCCCATCGCCGACTGGCGGTTCTGCTCCGAGCCGGTCAGCAGGCGCGTCGCGAACAGCAGCGCCAGCATGCCGATCACCACGCTGATCATCAGTTCGACGAGCGAGAAACCGCCGCTGTGCTGGACTCGGATCTTCATTTGGACGGGGCGATATAGGAAGTGACGGTGTGCTTGTTGGACGCCGAGCCCTTCGTGCGCGCCCATTCGATGCTGACGCTGATCTGTCCGGGCGCCGTTACGGCAGGCGCCACCACCGCCACCGCGATCTTCGCGCCCGGGATGCGGGACACGGTGTCGTCATACCAGGGCTTGAGACTCGCGCTCGGTTTGCCGCCCAGTGCGAGCGCATACGCAGCCAGGTTGGGCTGGTCGTTGGTGGCGATGCCGACCAGCTGTTCGGCGGCCAGGGTGGCCTCGGCGCGCATGCCGGTATCGGCCAGGGCGGAATAAGAACGGCCCTGCAGGCCGATGGTCCCGAGTACGCCGATCCCCAGCAGCACGATGGCGATCAGCACTTCGAGCAGCGCGATGCCGGCCTGGCGGCGCCGGCGCAAGCGGGTCCGCAAGCGCAGCGTCATTGCGGGCACCCGCGCGAATCGTGGCTGACCACCTTGGGGTCGCAGACGCTGGCGGTGCCGGCGAGGGTCAGCACCACGGCCATGGGACGGAAGGCGCCGCTGCGGCCCAGCGCCGGCGCCAGGTCGATGCGGGCGATGCGCGGCGAGACAGTGGAATCGACCCAGCCCAGCGGCGTGAAATAAACGGCGTCGGCGCCGTCGTCGGCGACGGTCAGCATCATGTTGCTGGTGGCCGGCAAGCCCTCGGCGCTGCGGCTCACCGAGCGGTAGCCCTTCGCCTTGTCGGGATCGGCGCCGGCCGCCGCGCTGGTGGTGGACCAGCTACCGCTGTCCTCGTTGCAGGGCGTGGACGGGGTCGGGAAGCAGATGTCGACCTGCCAGTTCATCTGGCCGTTGACGGTATTCTCGGTGAGCACCAGGCGGCTGGCGCTGTTGTGGGTGACGGCCTGCGCGCGCGCAAGCTGGAAGCCCTCCTTGTAGAAGGCTGCCGCGGCGGCGGCCTTGCGGCCCTGGTTCCAGGTCGACAGGCTTGGGATGCCGACCGCCATCAGCACCGCCATCACGGCGAGCGCGACCACCGCTTCGATCAGCGTGAAGCCGCCGGCCGGACGCTTTATTGCACGCACTGCCCACCCTTGCGGTCGACCCAGCAGCTGGTGCTGGTGCTCCAGCCGGCCGGCGCGCCTGGCGTGGCGCGGTTGCCGTTCTGGTCGATGGTGAATTTGAAGTCAGCGGTCTTGCCGGCGCCGGTGGCCGTGATCGTGTAGCTGTCCACCGCGAGCGCGGCGGTATACTTGAAATTCTCGGTGTCGGCCGGCAGCGGCAGGTTGGCGTAGGTGCGGTTGTTCGACCAGAACTCCTCGGCCTTCGGCTGCATGGAGCTGAGCGCGGTATAGGCTTCGGTCAGGCGGCCGCGCAGCACGTAATTGCTGTAGGACGGAATCGCCACCGCGCTGAGAATGCCGACGATGACAATCGCGATCAGTACCTCGATCAAGGTAAAACCCGTTTCCCGGCGTCGCATCACAGTGTTTCCTCGCATGTATTCCGCATGAAGCAAAAAGATTTCCGTACGTCAATAATAATGCAAAACAAGCGGAATTGGTCGTGTAAAACGCGAGAAATGGAGAGTTTGTTGCGCGTAGACGGCGTTCGGCGCTGGTTTATTTGCCAACTCAGTGGACAAACGAGCAATCTTCTTGTTCAGGCATCAAGCAAACGCTGCATGTAGAGCGCCTGGCCGGGGTAGGACGCCAGCACACCGCCCTCCTCCGCCGGCGCTGGTACGAAGCCAAGGCTTTCCCAGAACGGACGCGCGTCGAGCACCGCGACCAGCGCACTGTGGCGCAAGCCGCGGCAGCGGGCGCCGTCGAACAGCGCCTGCGCCAGCCGCCGTCCCACTCCACGGCCGTGGACGCGCGGATCGACCGCGAGGTCATGGATATACAAGGTGTCGGCGTCCGGCGCCGGCATGAAGCTGCCATGCAGCGCGGTGACGCGGCCGAGCCGCGAAGGATAGGCGAACACGTAGGCGCAGACGCCGGATGCGTCAACGGCGACCAGGGTGGTGGCCGGGGCGGCGCGCAGGCGCGCCAGCACGACGGCGGCCGGCTCCTGCATGACCGGCGGATAGCAGGCGGCCTGCACGGCCAGCACGGCGTGCAGGTCGGCGTCCAGCATGGGACGCAAGGAGATGGATGACATGGGCCGGCATTATGCCACCCAGGGCATCTCCACCGGTAGCCGGAAGCGCTCCATCAGCTGGTCGGCGGGCAGCGGACGCGCCACCAGCCAGCCCTGGATCTCGTCGCAGCCGTGCTGCTGCAGGAAGGCGGCCTGGCCGGCCGTTTCCACCCCTTCGGCGATGACGCGCATCCCCAGCGCCCGCGCGAAAGAGATCACGGCCAGCACCACGGCGGCCGCACTCGATACCGTTTCGATCTCCTGGATGAAGGAGCGGTCGATCTTCAGCTTGTCGGCCGGGAAGTTGCGCAGGATGCTGAGACTGGAGTAGCCGGTGCCGAAATCGTCGATCGAAATCGCCACGCCCAGGTCCTTGAGCTGGTGCAGCAGCTGGGTCGCATGGCCGATGTCGTGCATGATCGAGCTTTCCGTGATTTCCAGTTCGAGGCTGGACGGCTCCAGGCCGGTGGTCTGCAGCGTCTGCCGGACCGTCTCGACGATGCGCGCGTCGCGCAGCTGGCGCGCGGCCAGGTTCACCGCCACGGTCTTGTCGCCAAAGCCGGCCTCGCGCCAGATCCGCGCCTGCAGGCAGGCCTGCAGCAGCACGCGCTCGCCGAGCGCCACGATCAGCGCCGAATCCTCGGCCAGGGGAATGAAATGCGAAGGCGACAGCAGGCCGCGCCGCGGGTGATCCCAGCGCACCAGCGCCTCGGCGCCGGCGAAGGTGCCGCTTGCCAGGTCGAGCTTGGGCTGGAAATGCACGACCAGCTCGCCGGCCGGCACGGCGCGGCGCAGCTCCGTCTCCAGCTCGATGCGCTCCGCGACCGCGGCGTCGCGCGTGCTGGCGTAGAGCTGGATGCCATCCTTGCCCGAGCTCTTGGCGCGCAGCATGGCCGAATTCGCGCGCCTTACCAGCAGCTCCGCCTCCTCGCCGTCGAGCGGGTAGACCGCGGCGCCGATGCTGCAGGTGACCACCGCGTCCTTGTCCCCCAGCGGCACCGGCTCGCGCACCGCCGTCAGCATCGCGTTCAGCCGTCCGCTGCTGCGTTCGACGCTGTCCAGGCCCGCGAGCAGGATCACGAATTCGTCCGAGCCGATGCGCGCCACGGTATCGCTGTCGCGCACCAGGCGGCCCAGGCGCCGCGCGGTCTCGCGCAGGTACTCGTCGCCGCAGGCGCTCCCCAGGCCGGTATTGATGAAGGTGAAGCTGTCCAGGTCCAGGTAGACAACGGCGACCATGCGCCCATCGCGCTGGGCGCTGCAGATGGCGCCGCGCAGGCGGTCGATCAGCAGCGCGCGGTTGGCCAGCCCGGTCAGCGGATCGTGGGTGGCGCGGTATTCGAGTTCGCGGGTGCGTTCCGCCACGCGCAGCTCGAGACCGTCGCGCGCCTCGCGCAGCTCGTCGTTGGCCCGGGTCAGGCGCGCCTGGACGTGGCGCGCGCACAGGATGCGGCCGAGGGTGGCGGCGATATTGCCCAGGAAGGGCTCATAGGGCCGCAGCGCTTCCTCGTCGCCCAGGCGCAGCAGCAGCCAGCCGAGGCGGCGCCCCGGCTCGTCGATCGGGAAGCACTGCACGCCCCTGCCCCGGTGGCGCATGAAATTCAGCACCGGGACCGGCAAGGCTTCCTCCTCGCAGCGCGACTTCAGCGCCGCCATGCCCTGGCTCGGCGGCACCGTCTGGCCGTCGAGGTGGACGTGGACCTCGGCCACGCCCGGCAGGCTCGCCAGCGCGCGGCTGATGAAAGCGGCGATGTGGTCTTCGTCCGGCATCGCGTCGATCGCCTGCTGGATGACCAGCAGGCGGCCCAGCATGGTGGCGTCCGGCAGCACCGGGTGCGGCGGCTCGAGGGTCGTTGAGGTGCTCATGGCTTCACCCGTAGTTCTGGTAGAAGGGATTGCGCAGGATGTAGCCGCCGATGATCACGACTGGATGCGCATTCATCACGTCGTAGAGCATGGCGCCGTCGAACTTGTTCAGGTCGTACTGGCACATGATGGTCATCGGCGCCTCCTTGACCAGCTCGTTGATCCGCGTCTCGCACTCGAGGATGCGGTCGGTACCGGGGATGCCGCGCAGCGCCCAGGTCATCTCGCCGGCAAAGCGCGCGCCAGCGAGTCCATGCGCGCGGCACTGCGTCCAGGCGTCGCGCAGCCGCGCCAGCATTTCGTCCGGGCTGAACTGCCCGGTGGGATAGTAGCCTTCCGCCGTAATGGCCGCCCCCACCTGGCCAGGCCGCTCACGCGCGGCGGCAGCCAGGTTCAAGGCAGCCAGGGCCTGGGGCAGTTCGGCGCGGCTGGGCACGTCGGCCACATAATTGAAGGCTTCGTGCGCGAGCAGGGCCTGGCGGGCGTACAAGGGCAGGATCTGGCGGCGCTCCTCGTCGCTGTTATAGAGATAGCAGATGTGAGTGCCCGCGGGATACTGCTCGTCAGTGAATCCAAGGCAGATATGTCGTTCCGGATCCTTCATGGTCGCTCCTCCCTGCGGACCAAGCATACACCCACCGCATGGCAGCGACGGCCGTTCCCGTTCCGGATTTCGGCGAGACATACCGCCGATCCAGGCGAGCCCATCCGTACACTCGTCGTTTGTTTAGTAAACGCTATAAACTGCTGCCGCAGAGACGGGTAGCTATTGCTGCTTGATAATTTCCGGGCTATGTTTCCTAAATAACAGCAAGGAGACACGATGCGAGCACGCATGCTTCTGACCACCATTTCCCTGGCTGCCGGCCTGCTCTGCGCGGGCCTCGCCATGGCGCAAGCGCCGGCAGGCAGCAAGACCGCCGAGGTCAACGTCTTCGTCGGCACTGGCGGCGATGGCCACACCTTCCCGGGCGCCACACGGCCCTTCGGCATGATCCAGCTGAGCCCCGACACCCAGGTACGCCACTTCAAGCAGAGCTACCCCTGGGCCGCCGGCTACCGCTACGAGGACGATTCCATCCTCGGTTTCTCGCACACCCACTTTTCCGGCGCCGGCCACTCGGACCTGGGCGACGTGCTGCTGATGCCGACCAGCGGCGAGCTGAAACTGGAACCGGGCTACCCCGAGCGCCCCTTCAGCGGCTACCGTTCGCGCTTCTCGCACAAGGACGAACAGGCGGAACCGGGCTACTACGCCGTCAAGCTGCTCGACAACGAAGTCGAGGTCGAGTTGACCGCCAGCGAGCGCGTGGGCCTGCACCGCTACCGCTTCAAACCGGGCGCGGAGGCGCGCGTGGTGCTCGACCTGCGCTCCAGCATCTACGACTGGAACGGCAAGAACCTGTGGTCGCGCCTGCGCCTCCGTGGCCAGGACACCATCACCGGCATGCGCGAAACCCGCGGCTGGGCGCCGGGCCGACAGCTCTACTTCGCGGTCCGCTTCTCGCGCCCCCTGCAGAGCCACCAGCTGATGAACCGCGAGGAAGGCGTCGAATACAAGGGCTTTGCCGCGCCGGGCAAGACGCCGGCCGAGAAAATCCTGGTCGAGGGCAAAGCGCTCGAAGCCGCGCTCGATTTCGGCAAGCTCGGCGAGCAGCCGCTGCTGGTGAAGGTGGCCATCTCCGCGGTCAGCGAGGATGGCGCGCTGGCCAACCTGGACGAAATGCCGGGCTGGGACTTCGATTCCGAGCGCGCGCGCGCCCACGAGGCCTGGGAGCAGGCCCTCGGCGCGGTCGAGATCGAGGCGCCGCAGCCGATGAAGCGCATGGTGTATACGAGCCTGTATCACAGCCTGCTGGCGCCCAGCCTGTTCATGGACCGCAACGGCGCCTACCGCGGCCCGGACAACCAGGTGCACCAGGCCGACGGCTTCCGCTTCCACTCGACCTTCTCGCTGTGGGACACCTACCGCGCCCTGCATCCGCTGCTCACGCTGATCCAGCCTGAGCAGCGCAATGCCGACTTCGTCCGCTCCCTGATCGCTTCCCAGCAGGCCAGCCCCTACGGCATCCTGCCGGTATGGCAGTTCGCCGGGCTGGAGACCTGGTGCATGATCGGCTACCACGCGGTGCCGGTGATCGCCGACGCCTACATGAAAGGCATCCGCGGCTTCGACCCCGAGCAGGCGCTGCGCGCGATGACCGCCAGTGCCGAATACGGCCCCTACGGCGGCCTGCAGCACTATATGAAGTACGGCTACGTGCCGATCGACCTGGAACCGGAAGCGGCTTCGAAGACCGTCGAATACGCCTTCGACGACTGGACCATCGCGCGCATGGCCGAGAAGATGGGCAAGAAGGATGTGGCGGAGCGCTACTACAAGCGCGCCCTCAACTACCGCAACGTGTTCGACCCCAAGACCGGTTTCGTCCGCGCGCGCAAGTCGACCGGTGAGTTCCGCACGCCCTTCGACCCGGTGCAGTCCAACTTCGGCAGCGACTATACCGAGGGCAGCGCCTGGCAGTATTCCTGGTATATGCCGCACGATAACGCCGGCCTGGTGAAGTTCCTGGGCGGCGATGCGGGCCTGGTTAACAAGATCGACCAGGTCTTCGATGCGAAGATCGACGCCAATGTCTACGCCCACATGGAAGACATCTCCGGCCTGATCGGCCACTACGCCCACGGCAACGAGCCTTCGCACCACGTGGCCTACCTGTACAACTATGCCGGGGCGCCATACAAGACCCAGGCCCGCCTGGCCCAGATCGTGTCCAGCCAGTACAAGGACGCGCCGGACGGCCTGGCCGGCAACGACGACCTGGGCCAGACCTCGGCCTGGCTGGCCTTCACCGCGATGGGCTTCTATCCGGTGGCGCCGGGGTCCAACGAATACGTGATCGGCCGCCCCTTCGTCGAACGCGCCACCCTGAACCTCCCGAACGGCAAGCGCTTCACGGTGCGCGCGCTGAACCTGTCTTCGTCGAATGGCTACGTCGGCAGCGTCACGCTGAACGGCAAGCCGCTGGCGCGCAGCTACCTGCGCCATGAAGACATCATGGCCGGCGGCGAACTGGTGTTCAGCATGCAGGCGTCCCCGAACACGGGCTGGGGCAAGGAAAAGACTGCCCGTCCTTACACGCAAACGGCTTACCAATGAAACGACTCGTCTTCACCGCCGCCCTCGCCTGCGCCGCGCTCGCAGCGCATGCCGCGCCGCTGGATCACGTGAACCCGCTGATGGGCACGGCCAGCAAGCCGGAGCTCTCGAACGGCAACACCTACCCGGCCATCGGCCTGCCCTGGGGGATGAATTACTGGACCCCGCAGACCGGCAAGATGGGCAACGGCTGGGCCTACACCTACGACGCCGACCGCATCCGCGGCTTCAAGCAGACCCACCAGCCTTCGCCCTGGATGAACGACTACGGCCAGTTCGCCATCATGCCGGTCACCGGCAAGAAGCGCTTCGGCGAAGACGAGCGCGCCAGCTGGTTCTCGCACAAGGCCGAGCTGGCGAAGCCCGACTACTACCGCGTCTACCTGGCCGACAGCGACGTCACCGCCGAGCTGACGCCAACCGAGCGCGCGGCCCAGTTCCGCTTCACCTTCCCGAAGACGGACCAGGCCTGGGTCGTGATCGATGCGCTCGACAAGGGTTCGTATGTGAAGATCATCCCGGGCGAACGCAAGATCGTCGGCTACTCGACCCGCTACGCGCGCGGGCCGCTGCCCAACTTCCGCAACTGGTTCGTGATCCAGTTCGACAAGCCCTTCGCCAGCAGCGAAGTCTGGGACGGCAATAAGCTCATCGCCGGCAGCCTGGAGGCCGACGTCAAGCACGCCGGCGCCATCGTCGGTTTCGCCACCGCCGCCGGCGAACAGGTCGGGGTGCGCGTCGCCTCCTCCTTCATCAGCCTGGAACAGGCGGAACGCAACCTGGCGACCGAAATCGGCAAGGACGGTTTCGACGCCACGCGCGCGAAAGCCGCCAAGCGCTGGAACGAGGTGCTGGGCCGCATCGAGGTGAAAGGCGCCAGCATCGACCAGCAGCGCACCTTCTATTCCAGCCTGTACCGCATGGTGCAGTTCCCGAACAAGCTCTACGAACTCGACGCCGCCGGCAAGCCGGTCCACTGGAGTCCCTACAACGGCCAGGTGCTGCCGGGCCGGATGTTTGCCGGCACCGGTTTCTGGGACACCTTCCGCGCCCTGTACCCCTTCCTGAACCTAATGTACCCGTCGGTGAACAAGGAGATGCAGGAAGGCCTGGCCAACGATTTCAAGGAAGGCGGCTGGCTGCCCGAATGGTCGAGCCCCGGCTACGCCAACGTCATGGTCGGCAATAATTCGGCCTCGGTGGTGGCGGAGGCCTGGCTGAAGGGCCTGCGCGGCTACGACATCGAGAGCCTGTGGCAGGCCGTCGTGCACGGCGCGAACAACGCCGGGCCGATGGAAGCCGTGGGCCGCGCCGGCGTCGAGGACTATAAGCGCCTCGGCTACGTCCCCTACGATTCGGGCCTGAAGGAAAACGCCGCCCGCACGCTGGAATACGCCTACGACGATTTTTCGATCTACCAGCTCGGCAAGGCGCTCGGCAAGCCGCAGTCGGAGATTGCGGTCTATGCGGATCGCGCACGCAACTACCGCAAGCTGTTCGATCCGGAGACCGGCCTGATGCGCGGGAAGAACCGCGACGGCAGCTTCCAGGCGCCCTTCAATCCCTTCAAATGGGGCGACGCCTTCACCGAGGGGAACAGCTGGCATTACACCTGGTCCGTGTTCCACGACGTCGCCGGCCTGGTCGAGCTGATGGGCGGGCGCAAGGCCTTCGTCGACAAGCTGGACGCCGTGTGGACCCTCCCGCCGGTCTTCGACGACAGTTATTATGGTGAGGTGATCCACGAAATCCGCGAAATGCAGATTGCCGGCATGGGCCAGTACGCCCACGGCAACCAGCCGATCCAGCACATGATCTACCTGTACGACTATGCCGGCGCGCCCTGGAAGACCCAGTACTGGGCCCGCGAAGTGATGAACCGCCTGTATCGCGCCACCCCGGACGGCTATTGCGGCGACGAGGACAATGGCCAGACCTCGGCCTGGTACGTGTTCTCGAGCCTGGGCTTCTACCCCGTCACGCCGAGCATGCCGCAGTATGCGCTGGGCGCACCGCTGTTCCCCGAAGCCGTGCTGCACCTGGAGAACGGCCGCAAGGTGACGATCCGGGCGCCGGGCAACAGCGACACCCGGCGCTACGTGGACCAGCTCCGCATCGACGGCAAGGCGGTCTCGCGCAACTGGATCGGCCACGATGAACTAATGCGCGGCGCCAAGCTGGACTTCACGATGTCGGACAAACCGAACCAGCAGCGCGGCACGGCGGCCGGCGACGCGCCCTACTCGTTCTCCCAGGACGGGCCGGAGAAGCACTGATGAGCGTCACCGTCCGCGACCTGGCGCAGGCTACCGGCTGCTCGATCGGGACGGTGTCGCGCGCCCTGAAGAACCAGCCCGGCCTGGGCGAGCCGACCCGCGCGCGCATCCTGTCCGCCGCGCGCGAGCTGGGCTACGACTTCGGCCGCCTGCGCATCGGCGCCATCCGCCGCATCGCCTTCCTGCTGCACGAGCAGCACAACACCCTGTCGTCCAGCCCCTTCTATTCGCCGGTGCTGCAGGGCGCCGAGCAGGCCTGCCGCCGCGCCGGCGTGGCGCTGTCCTTCTACGTCGTCCATCCCGGCGAAGCGGTGGCGGAACTGGTGCGCGCCCAGCAGCCGGACGCCATCCTGTGCGCCGGCTATTTCGAGCCCGAGCTGGTGGCGGTATTGCGCGACAGCGGCAAGCCGCTGGCCCTGGTCGACATGCACCTGCCGGGCTTCAACTCGGTCAACCCGGACCACCACCTGGGCGGCTACCTGGCCACGCGCCACCTGATCCGCACCGGGCGCCGCCGCATCGCCATGATCGCCGGCTCGCTGGCCCACTACAGCATCCACCAGCGCGAGCGCGGCTACCGCAAGGCCCTGTTCGAAGCCCGCATGCTGGCCGACCCCGAACTCGAGGTCCACGTACCCGGTTGCGCCGACCCGGACGCCGGCGTGCGCCAGGCAACCCTGAAACTGCTGGCCATGCAGCCGCGTCCGGACGCCCTGTTCTGCTACAACGACAGCGCGGCGCTGACGGCGATGCAGACCTGCCTGGAGGCCGGCCTGAAGGTGCCGGCCGATATCGCCATCGTCGGCTTCGACGACATCAGCGCCGCCGCCCAGGCGATCCCGCCGCTGTCCAGCATCGCGATCGACAAGGAAGCGCTTGGCGCGGCCGGGGTCGCCCTGCTGCTGGACAAGCAGACTGCCGAACTGACCCTGCCCGTGCAGCTGATCGTGCGCGAGAGCAGCTATGACGATTAACGGAGACACCCGCTTCATGAACCAGGCCCACCCGGATTTCTTTGATCCGCAAACCATCAAGGACCACATCGCGCACACGATGGCTTTCTACCATCCGCGCGCGGTCGATCCGCGTGGCGGCTTCTATCACTTCTTCCGCGACGACGGCAGCGTCTACGACCGCGAAACGCGCCACCTGGTATCGAGCACGCGCTTCGTGTTCAACTACGCGATGGCGCACCGCCACTTCGGCGGCAGCGAGTACCTGCCGATGGTTCGGCATGGCCTCGCCTTCCTCCGGGACGTCCACCGCAACCCCGAAACGGGCGGCTACGCCTGGCTACTGCGCCGCCACGACCGGCAAACAGAGGTGCTCGACGCCAGCAACCACTGCTACGGCCTCGCCTTCGTGCTGCTGGCCTATGCGCACGCGGTGATGGCCGGCGTGGACGAAGCCCGGCCCTGGCTGGATGAAACCTGGGCGCTGATGGAGCGCCGCTTCTGGGAGCCGCAGCACGGCCTGTACGCCGACGAAGCCAGCGGCGACTGGTCGCAGCGATCGTCCTACCGCGGCCAGAACGCCAACATGCACAGCTGCGAGGCGATGCTGGCCGCCTTCGCCGCCACCGGCGAACAGCACTGGCTCGAGCGCGCCGAAACCATCGCCTGGAACATCACGCGGCGCCAGGCGGCTTACGGCGACGGCATGATCTGGGAACACTACCGTGCCGACTGGACCCCGGACTGGGACTACAACCGCGAGGATCCCGCCAACCTGTTCCGGCCCTGGAGCTACCAGCCCGGCCACTTCACGGAATGGGCCAAGCTCCTGCTCCAGCTCGAGCGCCATGAGGACCGGCTCACGCGCGGCGGCCACTGGCTGCTGCCGACCGCCCAGGCGCTGTTCGAGCAGGCCGTCGGCCATGCCTGGGACCCGCGGCACGGCGGCATCCATTACGGCTTCGCCCCTGGCGGCCAGGTTTGCGACGCCGACAAGTATTTCTGGGTGCAGGCCGAATCCCTGGCGGCAGCCGCGCTGCTGGCCGACCGCAGCGGCGACGCCAGCTACTGGGACTGGTACCGGAAGCTGTGGGAATATGCGTGGACCCACTTCGTCGACCATGAGCACGGCGCCTGGTACCGCATCCTCACGGCGGACAACCGCAAGATCTCGGATGAGAAGAGCCCGGCCGGCAAGACCGACTACCACACCATGGGCGCCTGCTACGACGTGCTGCCGCTGCTGGCGCGCAGGCTGGGCAGGCAAGACAGCTTGTCCGGATTGCGCACCGAGTAGATGGCCGCGATCCGGCCGTCGCGGACGTCCAGCGAGGTGACGGAATCGGGCACGCCGTCGCGCCAGGTCAGCAGGCCGGGCGCACCGTTCACCATGATCACTTCATGGTGGCCGCCGCCGATCCACTTGCGCTCGATGCCGACCACCAGGCGCGCGACGCGCTCGGCCCCCAGCACCGCCCGCACCGTGGTCTTCGCCTTGCCGCCGCCATCGCCCATGTAAGTAGCGTCCGCCGTCAGCAAGGCCTGCACCTGCGCCGGCACGCCCGAGCGCGCGGCTTCGATGAAGCGGCCCAGCAGTGCCAGGTGCTGTTCGCGCCCGATCTCGAAGCGCGGCCGTTCGGCGCGCACGCGCTCGCGCGCCCGCTGCAGGATCTTGCGGCAGGCCGCCTCGGTCTTGCCGACCATCGCCGCCACCTCGTCGTAGCCGAATTCGAACACCTGGTGCAGCAGGAACACGGCGCGTTCTTCCGGGCCGAGGCGTTCCAGCATGAGCAGGAAGGCGGTCGAGATATCGCCGGCGGCTTCCAGCACGCTTTCCGGCGAGCCGACCGTATCGTCGAGCAGCGGCTCCGGCAGCCAGGGACCGACATAGCGCTCGCGCTCGGCGATGGCGCCGCGCAGGCGGTCGATGCTCAGGCGCGTCACCACCGTCACCAGCCAGGCTTCCGGAACATGCGCATCGGCGCCGCCCTGCTGCCAGCGCAGCCAGGCTTCCTGCACGATGTCCTCGGCGTCCGCGCGCACGCCCAGCATGCGGTAGGCGATGCCGAACAGGCGCGGGCGCAGCTGCTGAAAAATGTCGGTTTGGGTGTCCATATCCATTAGACGGAGCCGGTGCGGAGATTGTGACAGGTTCGCGCGCTGTCACAAACCTTCAACATGATTCGACTAAGGAAGGTAAGCCAACCAACCTGAAGGAGAACACCATGCAACGCCTCGACTTTTACAAAGCCTCGCCCGCCGCCTACAAAGCCCTGCTGGGCGTCGAAAACTATGTCCGCGAGTCCGGACTGGAACACAGCCTGCTGGAGCTGGTCAAGCTGCGCGCCTCGCAAATCAACGGCTGCGGCTTCTGCGTCGACATGCACGCACGCGACGCCCGCCAGGCCGGCGAAACCGAACGCCGCCTGTACGCGGTGGCTGTCTGGCGCGAGACGCCCTTCTTCAGCCCGCGCGAGCGCGCGGCGCTGGCCTGGACCGAAGCCTTGACGCGGCTGTCGAACCAGCCGGCGCTGGACGCGGATTATGCGGCGCTGCGGGAACAGTTCAGCGAGCGCGAGATGGTCGACCTGAGCCTGGCCATCGCGGCGATCAACAGCTGGAACCGGCTGGCGGTCGGATTCGGTGCGCAGCCGGCGGCTTGAAAAGGAGCTTAACTTCCGGCCAGGGGGCTGCCGAACACGCCCACAGCGAGTTCGGCCCAGACCAGCAGGAGGGTCAGCAGCAGGCCGCCGCCGATGGCGCGGCGCTGGCTGACCGTGCGCAGTTTGCGGGTCAGCAGGACGTAGGCGCTGCCGGTAGCGGCCAGCAGGATGGCGGCCGCGACGAAGTCCAGCGGGCCCCAGTTGACTTCCTTCGTGAAGCGCATCGCCACCAGCGGCACCATCAGGATGGCCGCCGTTCCCAGCAGGACCCGGCGCAGGTCCCGGGCGAGCTTGCCCCCGTCCTGAACCGTGTAGTCACCGTGCATCGGATGCATGCGCTTGATCCTTCCCGTTCAGACCAGCTCGAGGCCGGTCCTGGCCAGTGCCATTGCCACCGGCAGCGCGCACAGGACCAGCACGACGCCGATGCGGACGCGGCGGGCGCGCTGCTTGTGCTGCGAAAAACGTGAGAGGCGAAAACCTTTATCGGTGGTCATGGGAAACCTTTCATGTGCATTGAATATGCCAAATCATAATACGCCCGCTTCGAAACCCGCGCCACGAATGGCTGAGCATATTGATGTTCATCTTGCGGGCACTCGACTCTTTGTCGCTGTCTCGCAACAACCATTTCCTCCAGGCCTGTAAACGTCTTTCGCCTGAAGACCGTGCACCTGCGCTAGAATTGACGAAATTAACAATCTGGCGGCCCCTGCCGCAAGAATGCGGGAGCGCCGATGGGCAGCATGCAGGAACGATTGAACCTGGAAAGCATGAAGGATGTGCTGGCCCTCGCCGTGCGCGGCGCGCCCTTCGACGCCCTGCTGGCGAGCCTGCTGCAGGCGGCGTGCCGGATGACCGGCGAAGCGACCATGGCCACCATCTACGTCGCCGGCGCGGACGGCGCGACGCTCGAGCTGGCGGCCTCGACCGGCATGGACGGGGCGCTCGCCGATGCCCTTGCCCGCGTGTCGATCGGCGAGCAGGAAGCCGCCTGCGGCCGCGCGGCCCACCTGCGCGAGGCCGTCATCGTCGAGGATATCCAGGCCGAGCCGCGCATGGCGCCGTGGCGCGCGCTGGCGCTGGCGCACGGCATCCACGCCTGCTGGTCCTTCCCGCTGCACGCACCGGGCGGCGGTGTCATCGGCACCCTGGCCTTCTATCACCGCGCTTCCTGTTCTCCCGCCGCCGCGCTCGGCGACGACATCGCCTATTTCTCCGACCTTGCCGCGCTGGTGGTGCAGCGCTACCTGCGCGAGCGCGACAGCGAGCGCCGCGACGCCGAAGCGCGGCGCCAGCTGGCGCTGGTGGCCGCCGAGTCGGAACGCCGGCGCCGCCTGTACGAAGCGATCCTGTCGACCACGCCGGACCTGGTGTACGTGTTCGGCCTCGACCACCGCTTCGTCTACGCCAACGCAGTGCTGCTGCAGATGTGGGGCCGGACCTGGGATGAGGCGATCGGCAAGAACTGCCTGGAGCTCGGCTACCCCGACTGGCACGCCGCCATGCACGGCCGCGAGATCGAACAGGTCAAGGCGACCAGGAAGCCGATCCGCGGCGAGGTGCCTTTCAACGGCACCTTCGGCCGCCGCATCTACGACTACATCTTCGTGCCGGTGCTCGGCCCGGACGGCGAAGTCGAAGCGGTGGCCGGCACCACCCGCGACGTCACCGAGCGCAAGCAGTTCGAGGACGAGCTGCTGGCTACCCAGCAGCAGCTCGTTATGACGGCGCGCGAGGCCGAAGAGGAGAAGCAGCGCTTCCGTACCATCACCAATGCGATGCCGCAGATGGTGTGGACCGCGCTGCCCGACGGCCGCATCGACTACCATAACGACCAGTTCTACCAGTTCGTCGGCGCCGCCGCGAGCGCGGTCGAAGGCAGCGCCTGGGCCGACGACGTGCTGCACCCGGACGACCGCCAGGCCGGACGCGAGATCTGGCAGCGCAGCGTGCAGCGCGGCGAGCCCTACGAGATGACCTACCGGCTGCGCCACCACAGCGGGGAATACCGCTGGATCCTGGCGCGCGCGCTGCCGGTGCGCGGCGCCGACGGCGGTATCGTCAAATGGCTCGGCACCGACACCGACATCCACGAAAAGAAGCTGGCCGAGGACGCGCTGCAGGAAGCCAGCCGCCGCAAGGACGAATTCCTCGCCATGCTGGCCCACGAGCTGCGCAACCCGCTGGCGCCGATCAGCGCCGCCGCCCAGGTATTGCGGATGGCGCCGGAAGATCCGGCCAAGGTGCGCAGCTTTGCCGAGGTGATCGGACGCCAGGTCAACCACATGACCTCGCTCGTGAATGACCTGCTGGACGTCTCGCGTGTCACCCGCGGCATGGTCCAGTACGAAAAGCTGGAGACCGACCTGCGCGGCGTGATCCTGAGCGCGGCCGAGCAGGTGCATCCGCTGGTCGAGGCGCGCCGCCACACGCTGGCGCTCGAGCTGGGCCCGGACAGCACCCGCGTGGCCGTGATGGGCGACCGCGCGCGCCTGATCCAGGTGTTCGCCAACCTGCTGGCCAACGCCGCCAAGTACACCACGGCCGGCGGGCGCATCGCGGTCGCGCTGGAGCAGCGCGGCGGCCGCGTGCAGGTGAGGGTCAGCGACAACGGCAGCGGCATCGAGGCCGCCCTGCTGCCGCACGTGTTCGACCTGTTCACCCAGGGCGCGCGCACGCCGGACCGCGCCCAGGGCGGCCTGGGGCTCGGCCTGGCGCTGGCGCGCACCATCGTGCTGGCGCACGGCGGCCGGATCCAGGCCAGCAGCGCGGGGGCGGGACAAGGCAGCAGCTTCACGGTCGACCTGCCGCTGGCGCATGCCGGCGCGGCCGGCAGGGGGGATG
>Ga0065165_1001935_pt1 | contig 19741 bp, 15 predicted proteins | sample AraplaMF_Cvi_mMF_FD_63813 | JGI IMG/M metagenome (GOLD analysis project Ga0065165, IMG submission 63813) | Arabidopsis root microbial communities from the University of North Carolina, USA - plate scrape MF_Cvi_mMF (version 2) (version 3) | ecosystem: Host-associated > Plants > Roots >...
TTGCCCGCGTCGATATCGACGCCTGAATCGGCGTAAGTGAGGCCGTTTTTGCGGTCGGTCATGCCCGATTTCCAGTGGGTTTGCGGCTGGTTACGTCGAATTCCGGGGACGCGCAATGGCTCGCATGGCGCCCCTCCGTATACTATGTAGAGATATCAACCGGTTCAGCCTCGAAAGGGGGCCGGATTCGAGGTCAGGCCGGGTGCCGGGAAGCGCCGCGTGAGTATTCCGAATATCATCACCCTGGGCCGCATCATGCTGGTCCCCATCATCGTCTGGGCCATCGTGTCGAGCCAAATGGAGGTGGCGTTTGCCGTCTTCCTGATTGCCGGCATCAGCGACGCCGTCGACGGCTTCCTGGCCAAGCGCTTCAACATGACGAGCGAGCTCGGCGCCCTGCTCGATCCGCTCGCCGACAAGGCGCTGCTGGTGTCGATCTACCTCGCGCTCGGCATCTGGGGCGATATCCCGCGCTGGATCGTGATCCTGGTGGTGTCGCGCGACATCATGATCGTGACAGCCGTGATCGTGTCCTGGCTGTTCGACAAGCCGGTCGAGATGAAGCCGTCGAAAGTATCCAAGCTAAACACAGCCGCCCAGGTCGCCTATGCCTCCCTGGTGCTGGCCTCCCTTGCCTTCGGCTTCAAGCCGGCGCCCTATGACGTCATCCTGATGGGCTTCGTCACGGTCTTCACGCTCTCCTCCGTGTCGCTCTACCTCGTGGGGTGGCTGCGGCACATGAGCACGATCGAGGCCAAGTAGAGGTCACGTAGAGGCCAAGCAAATGCCAACGAGGCCACAGGCAAGCGTGGAACGGCCCCGCAAAAGGCCAACTCGCGCTCGATGAAGTCGAATCTTTCAATCAAGGCCGGCCGTCCGGCACGGAGCAGAGCTAGCGTGGCAGGCCGCGTTCACCCCCGACAATTGGCATTCGCGCTTCCGCATGCGGAGAGCCTCAGCCGGGACAATTTCCTCGAAGGCCCCGCCAACGCCGCCGGCCTTGCCCTGATCGACGGCTGGCCGGAATGGCCGAACCGGATCATGTGGCTGGCCGGCCCCGAAGGCAGCGGCAAGAGCCATCTCGCCGCGATCTGGGCCGAGGAAGCCGGCGCCCGCTCGACCACGGCCAGTGCGCTGACCGCCGCCGCCGTTCCGGGGGCGCTCGCCACCGGCGCGCTGGTCGTCGAGGATCTCAAGGCAAGGGAATTCGACGAGCGCGCCCTGTTCCATCTCATGAACCTCGCCCGCGAGGACGGCGCCTACGTCCTGTTCACGGGGCGCGAGCTGCCGGCTTCGCTGGAGATCGAGCTGCGCGACCTGCGCTCAAGGCTACGTACCGTGCCGACCGTCGCGCTGCTGCCGCCCGACGACCAGCTGTTCCGGGGCCTGATCGTCAAATTCTGCGCCGACCGCCAGCTCAGCGTGGACGAGAGCGTGGTCAGCTACCTCGCCACCCGCCTGGAGCGGTCGTCGGCCGCCGCCCGGCAGGCTGTGGAACTGCTCGACAGCGAGGCCCTGCGGCTAGGCCGGCCCGTCACAAGGGCGCTGGCCGCCGAGTTGCTGCGCGACGGCTGAGTCCCGCGGGGCGCTTGACGCGGCGCGGTGACGGAACATCAATGTCATCGAAACGTCATCGGACTAACACATGCTCCCGCCGGTTTTGCGCATAAGTCGCAAATTGGGGCGAACTGGATGGACCGACTTCTCATGGACTCCGCGCAAACTGTTGAAACTAAAGAAAAACCTGCGGAGGCCGAAGGCCTGCCGGCGATCGCGTCGAGCCCCGAGCGATTCATCAACCGCGAGCTCTCCTGGCTGCATTTCAACCGCCGCGTCCTGGAGGAATCGGTCAATCCCAGCCATCCCGTGCTGGAGCGCGTGCGATTCCTGTCGATCTCGGCGAATAACCTCGACGAGTTCTTCATGGTCCGCGTCGCCGGCATCAAGGCCCAGGTGCGCGAGGGCATTGCCGAACGCGCGCCCGACGGCCTGACTCCGTCCGAGCAGCTCGCGCTGATCAACCGCACCGTCTCGCAGCTTGCCAGCGATCAGCAGGCGATCTGGGCCGACCTGCGCGGGACGCTGGCCGATGTCGGCATTGCGCTGGTCGAGGGCAAGGAGGTCACCAAGGCCGAGCGAACCTGGATCGAGGACTATTTCCTCCACAACGTGTTCCCGCTCCTGACGCCGCTCGCGATCGACCCGGCCCACCCCTTCCCGTTCATTCCGAGCCTCGGCTTCACCATCGCGCTCCAGCTCACGCGCGAGGCCGATGGCAAGCAGATGAACGCGCTGATCCGCATGCCCGGCAAGATCGACCGCTTCATCCGGTTGCCGACCGAGGGCAAGGTCGTCCGGTTGATCTCGCTGGAGCAGGCAACCGGCCTGTTCATCAACCGCCTGTTCCCCGGCTACAATCTCCAGGGCCAGGGCGCCTTTCGCATCATCCGCGACTCCGAGCTCGAAATCGAGGAAGAGGCCGAGGATCTCGTCCGCCTGTTCGAGACCGCGCTGAAGCGCCGCCGCCGCGGCTCGGTGATCCGGCTGGAGATCGACGCCAAGATGCCGGAGGAGCTGCGCAACTTCGTGCAGCACGCGCTCTCGGCCGCCGACGACGAGGTGTTCCTGGTCGACGGCGTGCTCGCCATGAACGAGCTGTCGCAACTGACCCGCCTCGACCGGCCCGACCTCGAATTCACCCCTTACGTGCCGCGCCATCCCGAGCGCGTCCGCGAGCATGGCGGCGACATCTTTGCCGCGATCCGGCAGAAGGATCTCGTCGTCCATCATCCCTACGAATCCTTCGACGTGGTGGTGCAGTTCCTCCAGCAGGCCACGCGGGATCCCGACGTCGTCGCGATCAAGCAGACGCTCTACCGCACCTCCAACAATTCGCCGATCGTGCGCGCGCTCGCGGAAGCCGCCGAGGCCGGCAAGTCCGTCACCGCGCTGATCGAGCTGAAGGCGCGCTTCGACGAAGAGGCCAACATCCGCTGGGCGCGCGACCTCGAACGTGCCGGCGTGCAGGTCGTCTACGGCTTCCTCGAATTGAAGACGCACGCCAAGCTGTCGATGGTGGTGCGCCGCGAGGGCGGCAGCCTCACGACCTACGTCCACACCGGCACCGGCAATTATCACCCGGTCACCGCGCGCATCTACACCGACCTCTCCTACTTCACCTCGGATCCCACCATCGGCCGCGACGCCGCGCGCGTGTTCAACTTCATCACCGGCTATGCGGCACCCAGCGATCTGGAAAGGATGGCGGTGTCGCCGCTGACCTTGCGCAAGCGCATCATCGAGCACATCCAGGGCGAGACCGCGCATGCGCGGCACGGCCGTCCCGGCGCCGTCTGGATGAAGATGAATGCGCTGGTCGACCCCGACATCATCGACGCGCTCTACGAGGCCTCGCAGGCCGGCGTGCAGGTCGAGCTCGTGGTGCGCGGTATCTGCTGCCTCCGGCCCGGCATCCCCGGCCTGTCGGAGAACATCCGCGTCAAGTCGATCATCGGACGCTTCCTGGAACACGGCCGAATCTACTGCTTCGGCATGGGCCAGGGCCTGCCGAGCACGAAAGCGGCTGTGTATATCTCGTCAGCCGACATGATGCCGCGCAACCTCGACCGCCGCGTCGAGGTGCTGTGTCCGCTGCAAAATCCCACGGTGCATCAGCAGGTTCTCGAACAGATCATGGTCGCGAACCTGAAGGACAACGAGCAGAGTTGGCAATTGTTGCCGGACGGGTCCTCAACGCGTATGAAGGCCGCGAAGGGCGAGGAGCCTTTCAACGTGCACAACTACTTCATGACAAATCCGAGTCTGTCTGGCCGTGGAAAGTCGCTCAAGGAATCCTCGCCGCGTCGCCTCACGCGCCGGAATGAACGCCATCAATCCTGATCGGGCGTCGACGTGACGCGGCCGCGCAAGCGCGGCGCGAGCGTCGCGGTCATCGACATCGGTTCCAACTCGGTCCGTCTCGTCGTCTACGAGGGACTGACGCGGAGCCTCATTCCGATCTTCAACGAGAAGACGCTGTGCGGCCTCGGGCGCGAGGTGCAGAGCACAGGCCTGCTCGCGCCTGATGCCGTCGACAAGGCGCTGACCTCGCTGAAGCGTTTTCGCGCGCTGTGCCGCGTCATGCAGGTCGGACGTGTGTTCGCGATCGCGACGGCGGCTTGCCGCGATGCCTCCAACGGCCCCGACTTCATCGCCAGGGCCGAGCGCATCTGCGCCGTGAAGATCGAGATCCTGTCGGGCCCGCGCGAGGCGCGGCTGTCGGCCCTCGGCGTCATCTCCGGCATCCATCATCCCGACGGAATCGTCGGCGATCTCGGCGGCGGGTCGCTCGAACTGATCGACGTGCGCAGAAACGCCGTGCGCAGCGGCGTGACGCTGCCGCTCGGCGGCCTCGCGCTCCAGGACCTCGCGCACAAATCGCTCAAGCGCGCCGACCGCATCGTGCGCGAGGAGATCGACGACGTCGAGCTCCTCACCGCGGGCCGCGGCCGCACCTTCTACGCGGTCGGCGGCACCTGGCGCGCGCTGGCGCGCATCCACATCATCCAGAGCGGCTATCCGCTCCAGGTGATGCACGGCTATTCGATTTCGGCCGCCGAGGCGCTCGACTTCTCGCGCCGTCTGCGCCGGCTCGCCGCCAGCAACACGCTGGCCGACATCGAGATCGTCGCCGATGCGCGCCGTCCGCTGCTCACCTATGCAGCCCTGGTGCTCGAGCACATCATCCGCGTGGCGAAGCCGAAGACCATCGTGTTCTCGACCTTCGGCGTGCGCGAGGGCCTGCTGCAAGAGAAGCTGCCGGAGTCCGAGCGCAACAAGGACGGCCTGATCTGCGCCGCCGAACAGCTCAACCAGCTGCTGTCGCGCTCGGCCAAGCATGCCCGTGAGCTGATCGCCTGGACCGATCGCCTGGTACGCGTGGTGAAGCTGCGCGAAACCGAGGAGGACCGCCGCTTGCGCCACACGGCGTGCCTGCTCTCCGACATCGGCTGGCGCGTGCATCCCGATCATCGCGGCGAGCAGACGCTCAGCCTCGTCGTCAACGGCAATTTCGGCGCGATCACCCACACCGAGCGCGCCTTCGTCGGCCTGTCGGTGTTCTATCGCTATGCGGGCCTGAGCGAAGAAAACCAGCCGCCTTTGACGACACAGGAGTTGCTGACGCCGGCCCAGCTCGAACGCGCCCGCCTGCTGGGCGCCGCGTTCCGCGTCGCGCATTTGATCTCGGCCGCGCGTCCAGGCGTCTTGCCCGCCACGCATTTCCGCAGCCGAGCCCGCAACCTGATGCTGGTGTTCGAGCACCGGCTCGGCGACCTCGTCGCCGACCGCGTCGGCAGCCGCTTCAAGCAGCTGGCGCGCCTGGTCAGCCGCGCCGGCTCGATCGTGCGGCGGTAGAAGCTACGCGACCGCGACGCCTCTTACTCCGCCGAAGCCCTGGCGTGGCGCTCGGAGGATTCGAGCGCGGCCTGGCTCAGGCTGCGCCGGCGCCAGATCGAGCCGACGACCAGCACCACCACGACGCCGAGCGCGGCGCAGAGATATTCGGCGCCACCGCCGCCATGGGCGAATTGCGGCGGGATGTGCAGGCTGCCGAGCATCCTGTCGAGCGAGGCGCCAAGCGGCCCCTCGGACAGTGAATGCAGCTTCGGCGCGATGCCCGGATCGGTCGCGATCACCTCGCCCGCGATCCAGCCGAGCAGCGCAGCACCGGCCCAGACCAGCACTGGCAGCCGGGCGAGCAGCGCCATGATCAGCGCGGCACCGGCGACGATCAGCGGCACGCTGATGGCAAGGCCGAGCACCAGCAGCGGCACGCTGCCATTGGCGGCGGCAGCGACCGCGATGACGTTGTCGAGCGACATGACGATATCGGCGACGACGACGATCTGCACCGCCTGCCACAGATGCGAGGCCGACTCGACGCCGTCCTCGTCCTCCTGTTCCGGCACCAGCAGCTTGGCCGCGATCACGATCAGCGCGAGACCGCCGACGAGCTTCAGATACGGCAGCTCCATCAGGCTCGCGACGATGCCGGTGAAGATGATCCGCAGCAACACGGCCGCGCCGGCGCCCAGGATCATGCCCCAGAGCCGGTGCCGCGGCTTGAGGCCGCGGCAGGCCAGCGCGATCACCAGCGCGTTGTCGCCGGAGAGCAGGATGTTGATCCAGATGATCTTGCCGACCGCAATCCAGAAGGTCGGCTCGGCCATCTCATTGCGGAACTGGGTGAAGAATGCCCCGATCGTAGCGGGATCGAAGATCTGCAAGAGCCAGTTCACAATGAGTCCTTATCCCCCGTCGACTTAACTTGTCGGCTGATCAGCCGACAATCTCGTTGCCCGAGAAGAACTGCGCGATCTCGATCGCGGCGGTCTCCGGGGCGTCCGAGCCGTGGGCCGAATTCTCGCCGATCGACTTTGCGTAGAGCTTGCGGATGGTGCCATCAGCCGCCTTGGAGGGATCGGTCGCGCCCATCACATCGCGATACTTGGCGACGGCGCCCTCGGCTTCCAGCACCTGGACCACGACCGGGCCCGAGGTCATGAACTCGACGAGCTCGCCGAAGAACGGGCGGGCCTTGTGGACGGCATAGAAGGTCTCGGCCTGTTCCTTGGTCATGCGGATGCGCTTCTGCGCGACGATCCGCAGGCCCGCCTTCTCGATCACGGCGTTCACGGCGCCGGTCAGGTTACGCGCAGTCGCGTCGGGCTTGATGATCGAGAAAGTGCGTTCGATGGCCATGTCATGTCCTTGAGCAAAAACGGGTGGTTCGGAGTTGCGGGGCTTATATCGGCGCCTTCGCCGGACGGCAAGCGACCGCAAAAACGGCTTCACAGGCGCTTCGCCGCAGGGGCCGGCCCGGTTTCCAGCATGGATTACAACAATTTCACCCAGATGAACCCAATCTGAAGCGCCCGTTCAGGCACCGGTTCAGCTTCCCCGGCGTAAGGTCAGGCCTATCGAAACCAAAGCCTGGTCATCAGGCTGACCGTTTCGACGGCCTTTCCATCGACGCGATAGCCCCGCGCCGGCAGTTTTGAGGAGATCACCATGTTGAGGAAACTTTCGCTTGCCGCTGTTGCCGCGCTCGCGCTGGGCGCCGCGCTGGCACCGACCTCCGCCTCCGCGCACTGGCATGGCGGCGGCTGGGGCTGGCACGGCGGTGGCTGGGGTGGCGGCTGGCACCACGGCTACGGCTGGGGCGGACCGCGCTTCTATGCTGCCCCCGTCGCCTACGGCTATGGCGGCTGCTACGTGCGCCGGCTGGTCCCGACCCCCTGGGGACCCCGCTGGCGGCTGATCAACCGCTGCTACTGAGCCCGACAGCACCTTTCCAAGACACCTCCAAGATGACTTCCAAATAACTTCCAAGGGTACCTTCCCCCAGGGTACCTTCCAAGCGAAGCCCCGGCGTTCCCCCTGCGCCGGGGCTTTGCATTTGGCCGACACGACAAATTCATACAATTTTTACTAGAATGCCGGACATGCTCTCCGGTCGGCGAAACTATTTTGGGGGCCAATGACTTGGTATCGTGTCGTTACTTTGAACACACGGAACCCTGCAATGGCTGGCCTTTCTGCCAATGAGAGCGAACAGATGGACCGACGCACCAGTCGCTCGATCTGCGATGCCGTGGGCGAACGGCTCCAGCAGAGCCTGCGCCCCGAGCCCCGGCTCCCGACGCATCTCGAGCAGCTCCTCGACGAGCTGAAGCAGCGCGAGGGCGGGCCGCACTGAGCGGCACTCACGGAAAAACGGGTTGCGTTTGATCCCGCCTGCGGTGACAACGCCGCATGCTGTCCATCACCGACCTCTCCATCCGCCTCGCCGGACGCCTTTTGATTGACCAGAGTTCCGTGCAGATCACGCCGGGATCACGGGTCGGCATGGTCGGGCGCAACGGCACCGGCAAGTCGACGCTGTTCAAGGTGATCCGCGGCGAGCTGGCGGCCGAGCACGGCACGGTGACCCTGCCGCCACGCTGGCGCGTCGGCAGCCTGGCGCAGGAGGCGCCGAACGGTCCGGAGAGCCTGATCTCGGTCGTGCTCAAGGCCGACCTCGAACGCGACGCGCTGCTCACCGAAGCCGAGAGCGCGACCGATCCGCACCGGATCGCGGAGATCCAGACCCGGCTGGTCGACATCGACGCGCATTCGGCGCCGAGCCGTGCGGCTGCGATCCTCTCCGGCCTCGGCTTCTCCGCCGCCGACCAGCTCCGCCCCTGCGCCGAATTCTCCGGCGGCTGGCGGATGCGCGTCGCGCTGGCCGCGACGCTGTTCGCGGCCCCCGACCTGCTGCTGCTCGACGAGCCCACCAACTATCTCGACCTCGAGGGCACGCTGTGGCTGGAAGATCACCTCGCGCATTATCCGCGCACGGTGATCGTGATCAGCCATGACCGCGATCTCCTCGAAAGCTCGGTCGACCAGATCCTGCATCTGGAGCGCGGCAAGCTCACGCTCTACAAGGGCACCTACTCCTCGTTCGAGGAACAGCGCGCCATGCGCGAGATGCTCGACGCCAAGCAGGTCAAGCGCCAGGAAGCCGAGCGCGCGCGCCTGCAAGCCTTCGTCGACCGCTTCAAGGCCAAGGCTTCGAAAGCCCGCCAGGCGCAATCCCGCGTCAAGATGCTGGAGCGGCTGAAGCCGATCACGGCGCTGGTGACCGAGGACGTCCGCGAGATCTCCTTTCCCGCGCCGGAAAAGATTCTGTCGCCGCCGATCATCGCGGTCGACAACGCCGCCGTCGGCTACGATCCGGCAAGCCCGGTGCTGGGCCGCGTGACCTTGCGCATCGACAATGACGACCGCATCGCGCTGCTGGGTGCCAACGGCAACGGCAAGTCGACACTGGTCAAGCTGCTCGCGGGCCGCCTTGCGCCGTTCTCCGGCAGGGTGACGCGCGCCGACAAGCTCTCGATCGCCTATTTCGCCCAGCACCAGCTCGACGAGCTGAACGAGGACGGCTCCGCCTACGACCACGTCCGCAAGCTGATGGGCGATGCACCCGAGGCCAAGGTGCGCGCCCGCGCCGGCGCGATCGGTTTTTCGGGCAAGGCAGCCGACACCAAGGTGGCAAAGCTGTCGGGCGGCGAGAAGGCGCGGCTGCTGCTGGGGCTGGCGACCTTCTTCGGCCCCAACATGATCATCCTGGACGAGCCGACCAACCATCTCGACATCGACAGCCGCGCGGCCCTTGCCGAAGCCATCAACGAATTCCCCGGCGCCGTCATCATGGTCTCGCATGATCGCTACCTGATCGAAGCCTGCGCCGACCGGCTCTGGATCGTCGCCGACCGCACCGTCACCAACTATGACGGCGATCTCGACGAGTACCGTCGTCTCATTCTGTCGGCGCGCAACGCCGAGCCCGCCCCGCGCGAGCGCAGCACCGCAAACGAGAAGCCGCAGCGGCCGAAATCGGACAATCGCGGCTCGCTGAAGAAGCGCATCGCGGAAGCCGAAAGCGAGATCGCCCGCGTCACCGAGATCATCACCAAGATCGACACGGCGCTGGCGCTGCCCGACATTTTTTCGCGCGATCCCAAGCAGGCTGCGCAACTGTCGAAGGCGCGCGCCAATGCCGCCGACGCACTGGCGCGGGCGGAGGAGCAGTGGCTGGAGGCGAGCACGCAGTTCGACGAAGCCGCCGGGTAACGCCAAAGGCTCGAAAACAACCCCATGCACAGTAGCGAAGCCATTGAATAGGCTCAGCTAATTTTACCACCCTAGCGCTCTCGCATGATCTCGTGCCGGTAGCGCTGTAAGGGCGACAATAGGTAGCTCAGGATGGTGCGCGAGCCGGTTCTGATCTCCACCGTCACCGCCATGCCCGGGGACAGGCTGACGAGGCGATCGTCCACTTGCATCTGGGTGCGATCGAGCGAGATGCGCGCGCTGTAGCTCAACTCCTGCCCGTTGGGCTCGCTGCTGTCGCGTTGCGTCCCGAGCGCGCGGTCGCCACGCTCCGGTGGACGGTCGCGGATGATGGCATCCTGCGAGACGCTCAGCACCCGGCCCGCCAGCAGGCCGTAGCGGGTGAAGTTGAAGGTGTCGATCTTGATTGCGGCGCCCTGCCCGGCCTCGACGAAGCCGATGTCGCGGTTGGAAATCATCGCCTCGACCTCGAGATGCGCATCGCTGGGGACGATCACGAGCAGCGACTGCGCCGGCGTGACCACGCCGCCGACGGTGTGGATCGCAAGCTGCTGCACGATGCCGTCGACCGGCGAGGTCAGTTGCTGCAAGCTGGTCCGCTGCTGCGCCTTGATCAAATCGCGCGCGACGCCATTGGCCTTCTGCTCGCTCTTGGCGAGCTCGTCGGAAAGGCTCTTCCTGTACTCGGCCACGGCCTGGAGGCGGGTCTCGCGGATCGCGGCGACGGCCGCCTCGGCTTCTTTCAGATGGCTGCGTTGAACAGCAAGCTCCTCCTGCTGCTCGATCTGGAGCTGAAGCGTCTCGTAATAGGTCAGCTTCGAGCCGATCTCTTTCTCCATCAGGATCTTGCGGATATCGACGCGCTGCTGCGTGACGGGAAGCAAGGCATCGAGCTTGTGGATCGTCGCCGTGGTGGTCTGATACTCGGCTTCCTTCTGCGCTTGCTGGCGCCCAAGCGATGCCAGCTTGGCGCGATGCTCGCCGACCTGATTGGCAAGAAGCTGCCGCTGGGTCGCGACCAGCGAGGGATCGGCATCCACAGGTGGGACGAGATCGGCGGAGGTCTCTTCGTCGCTCGCGAGCGCGGCACGCAGGCGCGCGATATTGAGCCGCTCGGCCATGAGATCGTCATGCAGATGATCACGTTCGGCGGCATTTACGGTCGGATCGAGCTCGATCAGCACATCGCCGGATTTGACCGCCTGCCCGTCCTGCACATGGATGGCGCGCACCACGCCGGTCTCGAACGGCTGCACCACCTTGCTGCGCCCGCTCGACACGACCTTCCCGGTCGCGGAGGCCACGATATCGATCGTGCCCAGCGCGGCCCAGACGAGTGCCACGCAGACGAGGAGCATCAGCGCGATGGCAATGGCGCGGCCGGTCGGAGACGGCGGTGTCTCCGTGATTTCCAACGCCGCCGGCAGGAATGCGGTCTCCTCGACGCGCCGGACGTTCGCGTTCCGGAAAGGAACGACGGTGTGCTCCGGCCTCGCGACGGAAGTGGCATTAGCCGACCTCATAAATCCCTCCCTGAAGACGATGCAGCGCCGCGTAGCGGCCGCCGGTCTTGATCAGCGCGTCATGCGTGCCGTCCTCGACCAGACGTCCCCGCTCCAGCGTGAAGATGCGGTCGGCGCCGCGGACGGTGGACAGACGATGCGCGATGATCAGCACCGTGCGCCCCTTCGCGATCTCCTTCATGTTGTCATGGATGATCCGCTCGCTCTCATAGTCGAGCGCGCTGGTGGCTTCGTCGAAGATCAGGATGCGGGGATTTGTGACCAGCGCACGCGCGATCGCGATGCGCTGGCGCTGCCCGCCTGACAGCGTCGCGCCGCGCTCGCCGACGACGGTGTCGTAGCCTTCAGGGAGCTCCAGGATGAAATCATGCGCGCCCGCGAGCGTTGCCGCCTCCATGACGCGATCCATCGGCAGGGTCGGATCGGCCAGCGCGATGTTGTCTCGCACCGAACGGTTGAACAGCATGTTCTCCTGCAGCACCACGCCGATCTGGCGCCGCAGCCAGGCCGGATCGGTCATGACCAGATCCATGCTGTCGATCAGCACACGGCCGCCCTGCGGCACATAGAGCCGCTGCACTAGTTTTGCGAAAGTGCTCTTGCCGGAGCCCGAAGAGCCGACGATGCCGACGGTCTGGCCGGCCGGAATGTCGAACGAGACGTCGTGCAGGATTTCCGGCCCGTCGAGTCGATAGCGAAAGGCGACGTGCTCGAAGCGGATGTTGCCCCGGAGCGGCGGCAGACCGGCGCGGCCGGCAGAGTAAGCCGGCTCCGCCGCGCTGTTGAGGATGTCGCCGAGGCGCGCGATCGACAGCCGCGCCTGGTGAAAATCCTGCCAGACCTGCGCCAGCCGCAGCACCGGGGCCGAGACGCGCCCCGCAAAGATGTTGAACGCGACGAGTTCGCCGACGGTCAAGGCGTCCCCGATCACGAGCCGCGCGCCGACATAGAGGATGGCGGCAGTCACGACCTTGCTGACGAACTGCACGAGCTGGCTTGCGGTGTTGCCGAGGCTGGTGACGCCGAAGCTTGCGGAAACGTAGCCGGCGAGCTGCTCCTCCCAGCGCCGCTGCATCTGCGGCTCGACCGCCATGGCCTTCAGCGTCTCGATCCCGCTGACGCTCTCGACCAGAAAGGCCTGGTTCTCGGCGCCGCGGCGGAATTTCTCCTCCAGCCTGCGGCGGAACAGCGGCGTCGCCACCGCGGAGATCGCGATGTAGAACGGGAACGACCCAAGCACGATGCAGGTCATGACAGGCGAATAGGCGAACATCACCGCCAGGAACACCGAGGTGAAGACCAGATCGATCAGAAGCGTCAGCGACGATGAGGTGATGAAATTGCGGATATTCTCGAGCTCACGCACCCGCGCCACGGAATCGCCGACGCGCCGCGCCTGAAACCAGGCCATCGGCAGCGCCAGCAGTTGGTGGAACAGCCGCGCGCCGAGTTCGACGTCGATGCGGTTGGTGGTGTGCGCAAACAGGTAATTGCGGAGGATGCCGAGCACGGTGTCGAACAGCGAGACGACGACGAGGCCGATGACGAGCACGTCGAGCGTCGAGAGCGAGCGGTGCACCAGCACCTTGTCGATCACGACCTGGAAGAAGAGCGGCGAGACCAGCGCGAACAGCTGGAGGAAGAACGAGGCGGCCACCACCTCGCCCAACAGCCGCCGGTATTTTCCGATCGCGCCGATGAACCAGGTGATATCGAATTGCCGTCCGAGATCGGAGAGCCCGACGCGCCGGGTCATCAGGATCAGCTCGCCACCCCAGATCGCGCAGAGCTCGTCACGCTCCATCAACACCGGACGCTGCGCCTGCGGCGACTGCACCAGCACCTTGTCGGCCGAGGCTTTTGCGATGACCATGAAACTGCCGTCGCGCAGCATCGCGATCGCCGGCAGCGGGCTGCCCGACAGGCGCTCCCATTTGGTCCGATAGGTTCGCGCCTTCAATCCGAGCGATCTGGCGCAGCGGACGATATCCGCTGCGCCGAAGCTTGCCGCGCCCAGCCGGTGTCTGAGCTGATCACGATCGGCCGCCACGCCCTGCAGATGCAACAGGGTCAGCAGCGCGTCGAGACCGGTGTCGGTCGAGACCGCATTCGTCGTCATGGGCGTCCTCCCAGCCAGGCACTTTTTGCTGGGCTACCCCTCTCCCTGACCCTGCCCCACAAGGCGAGAGGGAACGCACCTTTGTCGGCGCGCTGGTCGAGGCTCGCCCGATCGAGCCTTCGTGTCAGGCGTGCTGCGGCGGAGCGAGCGTCTGGGTCTGCGTTGTATGCGGATCGGGGAACGGCACCTCGCCATGGCCGTCACCTGCCGGGATGAGGTTCGCCGCCATGGCCTGGGTGAGCTGCATCGCGGCGGCAAAGGCCCCGCCCTGGATGACGACATTGCTTCCGCTGCCGCCATCGAGAACGTCCTGGCCGTCGCCGCCGATCAGCACGTCGTCACCTGCTCCGCCGAGCAATGTGTCGTTGCCGGGGCTGCCGATCAGGACGTCGTCGCCGTTGCCGCCATTGGCCACGAGCTGGATGCCGCCGTGCAGGCCCGAGGCCGTGATGACATCGTCGCCATCGAGGCCGTTGATGACGATCCTGTCACCCGCGCCGGCATCGGTGATGTTGATGTCCTGGCCGAGGCCGGACACCGTGATGATGCCATCGTGCTCGGTCACCGTGATGACGTCGCTACCGCTGGTGCCGTTGATGTTCACCGTATCAGCGGCGCCGTCATTGGCACCGAGGTCGAGATTGATCTGGTTCACGCCGGTGCCGGAGAGATCGCCGACCGTGATGTCGTCGGCGCCGCCGAGCGCATTGAAGTTGATGTGCTCGACGCCGTTGAGGTCCATCGCGATCGCCGCGACGTCGCGGGTGAACAGCACACGGCCGCCATTGGCCGAGATGTTGATGTTCTCGCTGATATTGGCGCCGTTGAACTGCAGCGTATCGCTGCCTTTGCCGCCTTCGACGGTGTCGCTGCCGTCACCGGGATTCCAGATGAAGGTGTCGTCGCCGGCGCCGAGATTGGCGACGTCGTTGCCGCGGCCGCCGATCACGGTGTCGTTGCCGGCGCTGCCGGTGATGGTGTCGTTACCGTCGCCGCCGTTGATGTTGAGGCTGAACGGCTGTCCCGCCTTGATGGACGAGGCATTGATGACGTCGTTGCCGCCCCCGCCGTTGACGGTCAGCACGTCGCCGGTGTCGGCGTGTGCGAGGGTCACCTGCGCCGCAAGGCCGTTGACGACGATCGATCCGCCGGAGGTCGTGACCGCGATGTTGTCATCACCCGCGGTGCCGTTGACCGTCACGCGGTCCGCCGCCCCGTCACCGCCCTGGCTGCCCGGGCTCGCGCTGAGGTCGATCGCGACCTGCGTGATGCCGGTGCCGGAGAGATCGTTGACGGTGAGGTTGTCGGCGCCGCCGGCGGCAGCGATTTGCACACGCTCGATGCCGTTGAGGTCCATGGTGATGGCGCCGACGTCGCGGGTGAGAAGCGCACGGCCGCCATTCGCCGAGATCGACATGTTCTCGGCTACGTTGGAGCCGTTGAACACCAACGTATCCGTTCCCGCGCCGCCTTCGACGGTGTCGCTGCCCTCACCCGGATTCCAGGTGAAGAGATCGTCGCCCGCGCCCAGAAGCGCGACGTCGTTGCCACGGCCGCCGAGGACCTTGTCGTTGCCGTCGCCGCCGATCAGGAGGTCGGCGCCCTGGCCGCCGGTGATGGTGTCGTTGCCTGCACCGCCGTCGATGGTGAGTCCGATCACCCCCGCAGCAAGCGCCGATGCATCGATGACGTCGTTGCCGCCGAGCGCCTGGATCACCAGCCGGTCGTTGGCGCCTTCCGCATTTGCGATCGTCACGACTTCCGGCAGGCCCGTGACCGTGACGGTTGTGCCCGTGGCCGTGACCTCGATGTGCTGATTGCCGCCGGTGCCATTGACGGTCACCGTATCCGCCGCGCCGTCGCCTTGCGTACCGCCGGGAACGGCTCCGAGATCGACCGCCACCAGTTTGACGCCAGTGCCGGTGAGATCGCCAACACTGATGTTGTCAGCGCCGCCGCGCGCATCGAATTCGATCTGCTCGACGCTGTTGAGGTCCATGGTGATGTTGGCGACGTCGCGGGTGAAGCGCACCCTGCTTCCATTGGCCGAGATGTCGATCTTCTCGTTGATGTTCGCACCGTTGAACAACAGCTTGTCGGTGCCATATCCGCCCTCGACAGTGTCGCTGCCGTCGCCGGGATTCCAGATGAAGGTGTCGTTGCCCGAGCCGAGCTGAGCAATGTCGTTGCCGCGTCCGCCATCGACGATGTCGTCGCCGCTGCCGCCGATGATGAGGTCATTGCCGTCGCCGCCGGTGATGCTGTCGTTGCCGGCGCCGCCGTCGAGCGTCAGGGAGATCAAGCTGGCGAGCCCGTTGCCCGCGGTGATGACATCGTCGCCGCCACCGGCGTGCAGCACGAGATTCTCGGTCGTACCAATGTCGAGCGAGAACGGCGCAGCGCCCGTGCCGTCGAACCGGACGCGGGTGCCGTTCGCCGTGATCGCGAACGTCTCGGAATCGTTGCTGCCGTTGACCTGCGCCGTGTCGTTGCCGTCGCCACCCTCGAAAAGATTGGTGCCGCCGCCGGGATTCCAGATCATGAGATCGTCGCCGGCCTCGCCGAACAACTGATTGTCACCGCTGCCGCCGTCCAGCGTGTCGTTACCCGCACCACCGAACAAGAGATCGTTGCCGCCACCGCCCTTGATCGTATCGTTGCCGGCCTGACCGAACAGCAGATCATTACCGGAGCCACCCGTGATCTTGTCGTTGCCGTCGCCGCCGAAGATGTTCACCGCGGGCATCGGGCCGTGGCATTCGTTGACGGTGATGGTGTCGTCGCCGCCTTGACCGAAGACGTCGATCGCGATGGTGTTGTCCACGGTGGGTTCACCACCGACGGTCTTCACTTGCCCGTTGTTGACGAGGATGCGGCCTGATTTGTCGCGACTGATCACGAGGCCGTTATTCGCGCTGTCGCCGAAAATGGTGAGCTGGCCCGTAACCGGGGAGAAAACAGAAGTAATGGACATCCAAATGATCCTTCGATCGGCCTAGCCCCTCCCCTCGATGCGTAGCAGCGGTACGGATGTCTTTCTTGAGCGGCTGCTTGAGACGCGCATGATTATTCTGGAGATTTCCTCCAGATTTGCTTGGGTCGGATTCTGACGGTGAAGGAGGAAGCTCTCGCATCACGCGTCACGGGATCACCCGTAACGGCCGCGTGATTTCAAAGCGGGCGAAGCGCAATCGTTCGAAGCGAACCCGAGGGATTCTGGATTGCTTCGCTGCGCTCGCAATGACGGAGGATGTGGCGATTACTTGCGTCTCGAACGCGGGGTGCGCAGCGTCCGGGGCCCGAAGCCTCGATGCAATCGATCGCCTTACGCCGATTTCTTCTTCGGCTTCGGCTTTGCCGCCTTCGGCACGACCGGCGCTTCCGGTGTGCCCTCGATCGAGGACAGGCGGCCGGAGGTGAAGGTGTAGATGCCGGCGCGCGGGCCGGTGGTCCAGGTGACCACGGCGACGCGGCGGCCGGCGGCGTCGCCGGAGATGTTGACGCTCGAGGGCGCGCCGATGCCACGCACCACGTCGCATTCGGTGTGACCGAGCGCGACCGTACCGCCCATGGGGGCCGGCGCCGTCGTCGAGGCATTGGCGTCAGCAGGTCCCGGAGGCGGCGTCATGCCGGGACAGGCACCGTCGGCGCTGACCATATCCTCGGCCGTCACGGGCTTGTCGGGGGTCAACGGCGGCGATTCGATCGAGATGCTCTTGATGAACAGGCGGCCGGGTTTCTGGAACCACTCGGCATCCTTCGACAGCAGATCGGTCCCGCCCGAGCAGCCCGCGACCAGCGGTGCCACGGCAGCCAACGCAATTATGAGCGAGCTGGGAAGCTTTTGATGTCGCACGATAAACTAAATTCCCCGCGTGAAGGACTGGCCCTAAACGATTGTCCCAACATCACTTTGCGGCACGAAGGTGGCCGAAGCCAGCATTGCCCGGAAAGTGCAAATTATCATTAATTGCAAAGGACCGCTAATTCCGCTTCTGCCACCGGCCCCGTTCGTCGGCCTGCCAATAGGTGACATCAAATCCCCGCGCCTTGCAATCGGTCCAGGCGCTGCGGGCCAAAGCGAGCGCGTCCGGATCGTCGCCGTTGAACAGCAGCACCATGCGCTCATAGCCCTGCGCATCCTGCGGCAGCGCGGCGCTGTCGACCAGGAAGCGGACGTTGGCGCTGTTGGGATTGCCCTCCTCGATCGCCAGCACGATCGGCTGCTCGGCGGCATCGTTCACCCGCCATGTCGCGTGCGGCAGGAAGGAATCGTCGCGATAGGTCCATAGATGCGCGTCGAGCGCGTCGGCGCGTTCCTCCGAGGTCGACTGCACCACGACGCGCCAGCCGCGCTCGAGCGATTTCTCGAGCAGCGGCGGCAACACGTTCTCAACCGTCATGTTTTGCAGATGGTAAAACAGCACTTCCGTCATTTGCGCTCGTAATGGTCTGCGACCAGACGGTCGAGCAAACGGACGCCATAGCCGCTGCCCCAGCTCTGGTTGATGTCGGTCTTCGGCGCGCCCATGGCGGTGCCGGCGATGTCGAGATGCGCCCAGGGTGTGCCGTCGACGAAGCGCTGGAGGAACTGCGCCGCGGTGATCGAGCCGCCATGGCGGCCGCCGGTGTTCTTCATGTCGGCGAACTGGGAATCGATCAGCTTGTCGTATTCGGGGCCGAGCGGCATGCGCCAGACCTTCTCGCCGCTCTCGACGCCGGCCGCGAGCAGGCGGTCGGCGAGCTCGTCATTGTTGGAGAACATGCCGGCATGCTCGGTGCCGAGCGCGACCATGATGGCACCGGTCAGCGTCGCGAGATCGACCATGAATTTCGGCTTGGTCTTCTTGGCGACGTACCAGAGCACGTCGGCCAGCACGAGGCGGCCTTCGGCGTCGGTGTTGATGATCTCGATGGTCTGGCCCGACATCGAGGTGACGATGTCGCCCGGCCGCTGCGCGTTGCCGTCGGGCATGTTCTCGACGAGGCCGATGGCGCCGACCACATTGGCCTTGGCCTTGCGCGCCGCCAGCGCATGCATCAGGCCGACGACGCAGGCAGCGCCCCCCATGTCGCCCTTCATGTCCTCCATGCTGCCGGCCGGCTTGATCGAGATGCCGCCGGTGTCGAAGCAGACACCCTTGCCGACGAAGGCGACCGGCGCCTCGCCCTTCTTGCCGCCGTCCCAGCGCATGATCACGGTGCGGCTCGGCCGCGTCGAGCCCTGGCCGACGCCGAGCAGCGCGCCCATGCCGAGCTTGTCCATCGCCTTGACGTCGAGCACCTCGACCTTGACGCCGAGCTTGCGGAGCTGACTGGCGCGGCGCGCGAACTCCTCGGGGAACAGCACGTTCGGCGGCTCGTTGACGAGATCGCGCGCGATGATCACGCCGTCCACGACATGGCCGGCCGAGGCAAACGCCTTCTTGGCGGCAGCGGCATCGCCCACCGCAAGCGAAACGTCGGCGCGCAAGGCTCCCTCTTCGCCGTCCTTCTTTTTCGTCTTGTAGCGGTCGAATTTATAGGTGCGCAGGCGCAGGCCCGAAGCGATCGCGACCGCCTGCTCGCTTCTCATGGCGCCATCAGGCAGTTCCGCGATGATGGTCATGGCGGCGCCGCCGGCCGAGAGCTTGCTGGCCGCCACGCCGCCGAATTTGAGGTAGTCGTTTGCCTTCAGGCTCGCCGCCTTGCCGGCCCCGATCACGACCAGACGGGTGGCCTTCAGCCCCTCCGGCGCCAGGATGTCGAGGGCCGCGCCGCCTTTACCTTTGAAGCCGGCGGCGGACGCCGCCCGCTTCACCAGATCGGTGGCACTGCCCAGCGCCTTGGCCGTGGCAGGACCGACCTTCAGACTGTCGTCGCAGAACACGACCATGATGCCACGGACGGCTGAGGACAACGGGACGAAGCCGACCTTGATGGCATCGGACATGGGTAACTCCTTCAAACATCAGACTTTCGCCGCTCGGATGGCCCCGGCAGGGGCCGAGTCAAGGACCGGAGCTGAATAGCGATTCACTGGACTTTCTCCACTATGGGCCACCGGCGCGGCAGATGCCAAGCACCCGCCGTGGCCGGGCGGCCACAACAAGGGAAATATTAACCATATATTGACGGCGCCACGGGGCAGCCATTTTGTTGACGGATCAACGGGATGGTAGTGAGAGAGTCAACCGGTGGAAGAGGCTGTTGGCCGACCTTGGGGATCCCCGTCAGGGGATTGGTCGGAGAGACTGGTCTTCCGGTGTTCGTTGGGGCTTTGGTGGGGATTCGTGCGGTAGCGCATGGGGTCGATCGATAGGTATATCTTCCGCACGACGCTGGCGTCGTTTGCGCTGGTCCTGGTCAGCCTCACCGGCGTGATCTGGATTACGCAGGCGTTGCGCGGCATCGACCTGATGACGAGCCAGGGTCAGACCAT
>Ga0065165_1001938_pt1 | contig 19708 bp, 14 predicted proteins | sample AraplaMF_Cvi_mMF_FD_63813 | JGI IMG/M metagenome (GOLD analysis project Ga0065165, IMG submission 63813) | Arabidopsis root microbial communities from the University of North Carolina, USA - plate scrape MF_Cvi_mMF (version 2) (version 3) | ecosystem: Host-associated > Plants > Roots >...
CGATGCCGGACACGATATGCTTACATTCCCGAAAGGCTGGAGCAACGCATACCCGGTTATACTCAGCTACCTTAATACCCTTAACTAATCACGCACAACCTCGAAAAATATGACACGAATATTTATAACACTTTTGTTAACCGTCGTTTTTTTTTCTACCACGTTTTCCCAGACCGTAAACTGGGCAAGCCTCCTCAAGGATCAACGCCATGTTGCTTCAGTACTGTTCGGTGCAGAGTACGGCGTAATATACGGTGTGGCCTACGGATACCATCTCAAATCACCCCTCCCCCTACTGCTTACTGTTGAGCATACGCAACCTGCAGGTGGAAGGCTGACAGACGATTTTAAAGATAAGCTTGGCATACAGGCAAGGGTACTTCAAGCGGGCGACTTTCAGGTCTCCGTCAGGGCCAACGGTATATTCCGACGTTATGAAAGCAAGCTCGTACGAGCGCTGAATTTTGGTAGCGACTTCTCAGGAGCCGTCGGATATTATAAGGCTCTTTGGTTCATGGCCGGTGAGTTCGGTTTTGATAAGGCCATCGTTTCAAATTTCAGACATAAGGCAGCATACCTGGAGTCGTTTCCGGAAGCCGAAGGCGGATGGTATCAGCCGGCATCCGGAGGCAACTTCTATTACGGCCTAAAAGTCGCCCGTTCCTTCGGATATAATGATATCACACTCGACGTTGGTAAGGTGATCAACGAGGACTTTGAAACGACACCGATGTTACCGTTCTATCTGAAGCTGGGCTACAACCGAAGATTTTAACCAAGGCTCATTGTCATAAATACCGCCCCAGCAACCGCTGGGGCTTTTCTTGTATCGAAATAGACCACCGATTCAAACTGAGTTCCTGCAAACTACTATCCGACAACTATGCCAGGTAGAACCGGGTTGCTTAAGGATCGTTCAGTAAGCTCTGCTTGCCTTCGTTAGTTCGGCTTTGGAGACTCGCGCATCACTTCCTCGAACTTCTTTACCAGGTTGCCGGGCTGCTCACGCATCGCGTAGTGGCCACCTTCCAGGGTGTACACTTTCCAGTTCCGGGCGCGGGCACGGGCAACGCCCATCTTATCTTTGTCGGCATCGCTCTTACCGTTGCGTGTCATTAGGACGAACGCCGCGGGAATTTTCTTTGCCTGGGAATTACTGATGCGTAGCGGCTCGGTAAAGGTCTTTAGGGGCTGAGGTATATCGTGCGGCGGAGTTGGCTTTGGTGTTCCGAAGGGATATGCCATCACACTGTCTCTGATGTTCTGCTTCATCATGGCTTCCCACAGCTCGCCGCAGACGGCTTTAGCGCTTTCGCCATCGTTGGGCACCATAGCATCCAAATAGATCAACTGCCGGATGCGCTCAGGTATTTGTTCAGCAACGCCCGAGATAACCATACCGCCAAAGCTATGCCCCACTAGGATGACGTTGTGCAGGTTCTCGAACCGGATCACATTTATAACGTCTGTGATATACGTTGTGAGGTTCACGCGGGCATTGCTCAGATGGGCACGCTCACCAACACCGGTAAGTGTAGGGCGGAAAACGCGGTCGCCTTCTGCCGTTAAAATGGAATCTACTTTGGCATAGTCCCATCCGCCAGACCAGGCACCATGGATCAATACATAGGTTCTGGGCTGTCGCGTTTGTCCGTAGCAAACGGTTGTAACCACGAAGGCTACGAGAAAGAGCAACTTCTTCATATTATTTTTTGTTTGATTCACAATCAATGATGCAAATCTAAATACCTTTCGTATCCAAGGGATAGTTGTTACCCCTAGGTAAGTAGTTACCTCCGGGTAAGTACATAGTTACACAACAATGAAACGAACAAAAGGACCGACCTGCCAGTATGAGCTGATTGCTGCCCGAGACGCACTTGAAGTCATTCAAGGAAAATGGCGCATACCCATCGTGATCTCGCTCACCTATGGCACCAAACGCTTTGGTGAGATACAGCGAGACATTGGCGACATATCGCCGAAGATGCTGTCAAAGGAGTTGAAAGCGCTGGAGGACTACAAGATTATCACCCGCACGCTATACGACAGCATGCCCGTCACGGTGGAGTATTCGCTAACGCCGCTGGGCTGGTCTATGGAAGCGCTGATGAAAGAGTTGAGAACCTGGGGCAAGCACTTCAGAGGGGAGATTATGGGGAAGTGATGCGGCGGAAGCCCGTTACTTCAACTTATTCTTACGCAGTGAGTACTTATAAAAATCTTCAACCTTGGTGCGAGCCCACGGTGTTTTACGGAGGAATTTGAGACTGGACTTTACCGAAGGATCGTGCGTGAAGCAGTTGATCCGGATTTCTTCTGCAAGTATCTCCCAGCCATAACTTTCTACCAGGTGGGTTACTATTTTCTCCAATGTCAATCCGTGAAGGGGATCATTTGATTTTTCTTCTGGGTGCATATACATTTTCTCTACGCAAAGATATGGGAATTCTTCCTTTTCGGGGAATACGGTGTTTATTCATTTCCGTCCAGGAACACACCGAGATCATTATTTACCCACCAATATATTGATTCCTATACAATGTAGTCAGAGGGATACATTGTTTGTTCTTCTTAAGGCCTTTTATGCTACCCACATGGCACTACGGGTTCGCTCATTAGGGGCGAACAGGTTGCGATGCCGGCGTTGGTAAAGGACTCTTAGCTTCCAGAAAACAGGGATCATTTTCCGGGCATGCTCATACATATCGCCGGTGGCATAATTTTTTCAAAACAAAAATCGTTGGGAAGACTGTTCTTTACGTTTGGGGTTTTACCTGATACACAAAGAAACGCCCACATCATGTTGGCCCATGAATTTGGCCCTACGTTTCACACTTCGCCATGCAGCAAGACGACATCACGAACCAAAATTTAAAGCACGAAAACGAGCTTCTGAATCAAGCCTTAACAGCAGCCGGCATCGGCACCTGGACGTTGGATCCCGTTAACGGCACTGTAGAATGGGACAAGCGATGCCAATGGCTTTACGGTGTGTCGAAGGATGAGGTTATACCGTACGATCAGATCCTGGAGTATGTGCATCCGGAAGATCGGAAGTTGGTACGTTCGGCAGTTGCCAACGCGTTGACGTTTATATCCGGCGGCCGCTATGAGTTGCAATTTCGGGTGCTAAACCCATCAGGGACAGTTCGCTGGTTGTTCTGCAAGGGGCAAGCCTATTTTAACGACCAGCAGATCGCGTATCGCTTTACAGGAACGGCACAGGATATTACCGATAGTATTACCGCCCGGAATGACGCAACCGATTTATCGCGGCATTCAGAATTAGCGCTTCTAAGTGCGGGTGCCGGGTCGTTTCGGATTTTGATGGACAAAGAAGAGTTTGAGTATTCGCCGCTACTCAAGAAAATTTTCACCGGTACCACGGGTGGAAGCCTCGAACGTGAGGACTTACTAAAATCGATACACCCGGATGATCTGCCGATCCGTGATGCGGCTTACAAACTCGCGGAGACCACCGGTATTCTTGAATACCAGGTACGCGTGATCTGGAACGATGGCACACTGCATTGGGTGAGCGTTACTGGACGTTATGAATTTGGGTCCAACGGTGAGCCTTTCATCCTCTCCGGAATAGCAACCGACGTTACCGCTGAACAGCAGGCACAACACGAACTGGAACGTAGCGAACATCGCTTTCGATCGCTTATCGAACAGGCGCCGATAGCGACCTGCCTGTTTGTCGGCGAAGAGATGCGAATAGAAGTTGCCAACCAAATGATGATTGAGATGTGGGGGAAAGGTCCATCGGTTATCGGCAAACCACTACTGATAGCTGTACCTGAACTTTTGGGACAGCCGTTCCCGGATATTTTAGCGGAAGTCTATGCAACCGGTAAGACCCACACAGCAACGTCTGCCCCGGCGGTGTTAGAGATCGATGGCGTGATGGGAACATATTACTTTGACTATACATACAAACCCCTATTCGACGAGCACGGTAATGTGTACGGCGTAATGGATATGGCCACTGACGTTACCGCCAGGGTGCTTGCCGAAATTCGAATGAAGGAAACCGAAACAACGCTTCGCAGCGCGATTGCTTTGGGTAAATTTGAAGTATGGGAGGTTGACCCCGTTAAAAGCACGATCGCATTTTCAGAGCGGTTCGCGAATTGGATGGGCATCCCTGAGCATTCTTGTGATTTGCGTTTTTTTTATGATACGATAGACGAGGCAGACCGGCAACGCGTTGAAGAAGCGTATACCGGGGCATTAGCTTCGGGGTTTAACTGCGATGTGGAGTTTCTTATAAAGAATCGAAAAAACGGCAGAAAAAGAATTCTGCACGCGCTCGGCAAAGCGTTGTTCGACACTAACCGCAAGATCATAAAGGTTACCGGAATAATTCAGGATATAACCGAGCAGAAAAATATTCAGCTTGCGCTGGAGCACCTGGTGCAGGCCAAGACCGAAGAACTGGAGGCCAGTAACGAAGAGCTGGCCGCCACCAACGAAGAGCTGGCAGAATCCAACCTAAGTTTAGGGCAATCAAACCGCGAACTGGAGCAGTATGCATACGCAGCGAGTCATGACCTGCAGGAACCGCTACGAAAAATACAAACGTTTACCGACAGACTGATGAATACTGCCGCGCTGCAAGATGAACAACAGGATTTTCTAAAAAAAATACACAACTCTGCCGCACGGATGACACTTTTAATTCGGGAGCTTTTAAAATTCTCGCGATTGAAAACGTCGGAACAGGAATTTTCAAATGTCAACCTTTCGGAAGTTGTTAAAAACATACTCAATGACTTTGAATTGTTGATTGCAGAACAACAGGCATCCATCGATGTTGGTGAGCTTCCCACAGTAGAGGGCATTGGGGCGCAGCTTAATCAGTTGTTTTATAACCTCATCAGTAACGCGCTGAAGTTTGTAAGTGCCGGACGAAAGCCTGTAATCGCCATTCACGCACGGGCTGTTTCACATGAGATTGTATCGCGATACATGCATCGCGCTATACCCCACAAGCCATATTACGAAATTATCATTTCAGACAACGGCATCGGTATTGCCGCGGGCTATCATGAACAAATCTTTGAGATTTTTAAACGCCTTCATTCGAAAGAAAAATATCCGGGTTCGGGTATCGGACTCGCGATAAGCCGACGGATTATCAACAACCACAACGGTTTTATAGCAGTAGACGCCGCTGACAAGGAAGGTTCTACCTTTCATGTGTTTTTGCCCGCTTTGCAGAAATAATGCCGGCCAGGCATTCGTTGTGTTAGCTGGCCCTGTTTTTTAGACCGACTATTATCAATTTGCATCATTACACGAAACTCGCTATGGACAATCGATCATTCTACATTGTGGGAATCGGAGCTTCGGCCGGAGGCCAACAGGCCCTTCAGGAATTTTTTGAGCACATGCCTGAGGCGCCCAACGCCGCGTTTATCGTTGTAACACACCTTCGTAAGGATTATCGCACAAAGCTGCATACTATTTTAGAACGCTTCTCGCGGCTTCCGGTAATCCTGGCCTCGCATCAGGAACCAATTTTGAATAATCACGTCTATGTCATGCCGGAAAATGTGACGCTTGTTATTGATAACAACAGGCTGCTTCTGGAACCGCGAGACGAGACGAATTTGAACCGCGCTATTAACCGCTTCTTCACAAGCCTGGCGGAAGATCAGGGTGAAAAAGCTATTGGCGTGGTGTTATCGGGTAGCGGCACAGACGGCGCGGAAGGTATTGAAACCATCCATCAATTTGGTGGTAAAACGTTTATTCAAACACCGGCATCGAGCGCGTTCGGTTCTATGCCACGAGCGGCGATAAATGCAGATGACCCGGTGGCTATTGAGCCCCCTTGCGAACTTGCAAAAGCGCTTGTGGCATACTTAACTGCAGCGCAGCCATAACTCATTTAAATGCGTTGGGGTGTTTGCATTCTTCCCAGTAGTCTATGATCTTTTTAAGTTTAGCTTTCAGTGTTTCGTAATCTACACCTTTTTCGAAGAACCCCTGCACAACCATGTCGTATGCCTTTTTAACTTCAGGCTCCTCTGCCGAAGTAGAGAAAAAAATGAATGGAATCGCTTTTCGAAAAAGTTTTGGATCGTTGACGAGTTGAGTTCTTAACTCAAACCCATTCATGCCCGGCATATTGATATCGCTTAAAACAATGAAAGGTTGTTCGCTTGCATTCTGCAGATAGTCGATCAACGCCTCGCCACTGTCTAACATAATAAGTTCTCTTGCGGGCGCTAATTGTTTTACCATTACTTTAATGAGCTGTTGATCGTCGGTATCATCTTCGACCCAAACGATGGGAGCATATTTTGACATACGTTATTCGCAATAAATAGTTTGTTACAACCGGTGTCTGATAAACGGGATTTTTCTGTAGTATACAGTATACAAAATTCTATGCATGTTCGCCAGTGTTATATTGGAATGAGAGCTCTGGAACGGGCAGGAAAACTGTAAAGGTGGCGCCGGAACCAGGCTGACCGTACGCAATAATTGCTCCCCCGTGGTTTTCCACAACTTTCCGGCACAGGGCAAGCCCGATACCTGTACCGGCGTGGGTTTCGCGTCCGTGAAGTCGCTGAAACAATCCAAAAATCTTGTCGGCATGTTGCTGATCGAAGCCAATGCCGTTATCGGAAAACACAATTTTAAAGTACTGGTCACTAGTATTACTGCGCTTGACCGGCAACTGCTCTGCCCCTACTTTTTGGCACGTGATCGTTACTTCGGGTTGCTTTTCGGAGAACTTCAAGGCGTTACTTACGAGATTGAATACCAACTGAAAGAGTTGCGCCCCATTGCCCGTGATCGTTGGAAGGTGATCACTTTGAATTACCGCCCTTTTATCTTCGATTAGCAATTCAAGATCACCCTGAACCTGATGGAGCACTTTATTCATATCTACCCGTTCGGTGTACTGCTCATTTGTATCCAGCCGTGAATAGGCCAGAATATCTTTAATAAGCGTCGACATTCTCGATGCTGCCGCATCCACACGATCAAGGTAATTTAGTACTGTGTCGTTTTTATCGACGAACGATCGTGCTCTGTCGGAAAATGCACGGATTTTCCGGAGCGGCTCTTGCAAATCGTGGCTGGAAATGTATGCGAACTGTTCGAGCTCCTGGTTTTTTTTGTTGAGTTCTTCTGTCCGCAAGGCTACTTTTTGTTCTAACACTTCAGACGCTGTTACACGCTCGTGTATATCGACACATCCGCCGATGTACCCCTGAAATACCCCGTTTGCATCGAAGCGGGGCACTCCATTGTCCGAGATCCATCGGTACTCGCCGTCATGACGGCGAAGGCGATACTCCATATACACTTTTTCGCGCGCATTGAAGGCATCGTGATACAGATCAATACATCGTGCACGGTCGTCAGGATGTACCCCCTCCGCCCAGCCGTAGCCAAGTTCATGATCCATTGATTTGCCTGTATATTCGAGCCAGCGCACGTTGAAGTACGTGCACATCTTGTCGAGTCCGGCAATCCAGATGAGCACGGGGCTGGCTTCGGCAATAAGTTTAAAATGGCGCTCGCTTTCTTCCAGGGCGCGGCGACTTTTTACCGATTCAGTTACATCAGTAGCCATTGCCATGATTCTGGTCACATGGCTACCTTCATTCACCGGCAGGTAAACGAAATTAAAGAACTGTTCGCGGCGTTCGCCTTCGTGGACAAAGGTTACGGGGTGCTCGATCGCGATGTGCTTTTTACCGGACTCGTATACGGTTTTCAATATAGACATAACATCTTGCCCCTCTGTTTCAGGCACGGCACGCATGAGTGGTTTGCCCAGCACTTCATGGCGCTCCCGGCCAATGTCGGTGAGTGCCATCGCGTTCATTTCCTCAATTACAAAATCTGGTCCTTGAAATACGCTTAAGGATATGGGTGCCTGTTCGAATAGGTTAAGGATCAGGTCAACCGATTGCTTGCGAATGCTGGCTGTTCGTAACAATGCCCGGACGCGGGCTATAAGTTCTTTTGCGGAGAATGGCTTGATGAGATAGTCGTCTGCACCGGTTTGGAGGCCATCGACTTTTGCCTCTTCTCCGGCACGCGCCGAGAGCAGGATTACCGGAATAGCCTTTGTTTTAGGATCGGCCTTTAAACGCCTTACAAGTTCTTTGCCATCCATAACAGGCATCATAACATCGCTGATGATCAGGTCAACAGCGGTGCCCTGTGCCACGCGTTCAAGCGCCTGGTTGCCGGTGCCGGCCTCTACGATATTGAACTCGTTGCTAAGCAACGAGGCAATATACGCTCGCAGGTCCTGATTGTCGTCGGTTATCAGGATAGTGGGGCGTTGTGCGGCAAATTCTGTTTTTCCACCTGCACCGTTCAGCAACATCGAGTCTGCCTCGTTCAAAAAGGCTGAAGCCAGGCTCCGTTTATCGGCAGCGGGCGCCGTGTCATTACCCGGGGCAGCGCTCTCTTTTCCGAATGGGATCGTTACGGTAAATGTTGTACCGCGAGACAATTCACTTGCTACCGATATATCGCCGCCATGGGCTTTGACCATTTCACGAACTAACGAAAGCCCAATGCCGGTACCCTCGAAACTCCTCCCTACAGTTGATGCGACACGATGGAAACGGTCGAAGACTTTTCCGGTTTCTTCTTTGGGAATTCCCACGCCTGTGTCTGTTACTTGCAGCACTACGTTCGGCCCCATCGCAAACTGTCTGAGTGTGATCCCTCCTACCAGGGTGAATTTAAAGGCGTTGGAAAGCAAATTGAGCACGATCTTTTCCCAGTAATCATAATCAAGGTATACAGGCCTTGCAACGGTTTCGAGCTCAACAGAGAAGCGAAGGCCGGCCTTGCGCATAACGGGTTCGAACAGACGTGCGGTTTCTTCGGTTAGTGCATTAATATCGGCTGCCTTGAACGTCGCCGTTATGCGACCTGCTTCCAGGCGACTGAATTCCAGCAACTGATTGACGAGTTTATACAGGCGTTCGGTGTTGCGATAGGCCAGATTGATGTTACGGATCGTACTGTCGGGCAATGTGGTCCGCTGGAGCTCTTCTTCAAGCGGCCCGAGGATTAACGTGAGGGGCGTACGTAATTCATGACTTACGTTATTGAAGAAAGCGGTTTTTGCTTTATCGATCTCGGCCAGTGCCTGAGCTTTTTCACGTTCGCGTTTGAAAGAATCGGCGGTGGCGAGTGCAGACGAGATGAGGTGTGTGAGTGATTCACAGAATGTTCTGTACTCGCCATCATAACGTCGGCGCGCGTTCAGGCCAAGCACACACCAACCGATAAGCACGCCGCTCCCACCGGTAATGGGAAGGCATACTGCCTCGACAGGAACTTCGGGCCAGTAGCCCATGGGGACAGGCGTTATAAAGTCTTGCAGTGTATCGATGAGTATCGATGCCGCGGGCTGATCGGGGTGCGGAAAAGGCCACTTCATTTCATAGACGTTGGCTTCGATGTTTCGTGTGGCGGCTTTTAACTCAAGCTTGTTGCCTTCGTGAACATAGAAGCATGCGAACGAAACATCATATTGCTCATGAGAAAGAATATCGACTATGGAATTCCATATATCCATGGGTTCGCGCAACTCGGCTAGCGACAAACCAATGCGTTGTAATAGCGCCGTGCGACGCTGGCTGATGAGTCGGAAACTGGTTTCCAGCACGGCATTGAAAACACCCGCTACCTTACCGTGCTCGTCATAAATTGGTGTGAATGTGAAATCGAAATAACACTCTTCGGTATAGCCGTGCCGTTGCATGGGCAACAGACCGTCTTTCGACCCTCCGGGAATTCCCTGAAAGGCCTTTATGAACTGCGGCTCGATATCGTTCCAGATTTCCGGCCATACATCTCTTGCCGGTTTCCCAAAAGCCCATGGATGTTTTGCCCCGGGAATATCACTCCAGGCGTCGTTGTATATCAGTTCAAGATTCTCACCCCAGTAAATGGCAATGGGAAAATTCGAATTCAGGCAAATGCTAACCGGTGAGCGAAGGCTCAGTGGCCAGCCAGACGGTAAACCGACAGCGGTTTTACTCCAGTCGGTTTGACGAATTAATTTTTCAGCTTCACTTCCCCGTCCGAATAACGAAAAATCTGATGTCATGTATACCTCGCTTGAATGCCCAACAAACACCCCAACCGTGTGCCTGAGCAGCCCATTTTAATGTGAATAAATGCAGAATGTTTTCCACAAACCTTACTTGCCATAGTGTGCATGTGGTCTGAACCTGACGTAACTAATGTGGAATATCTGAAATATCGCTGCAAATGCAGGTCAACCACTGTGAGATATTATCCTGTAATACAATGCTTAGAAAGTTTGGGCCAGTTTTTTTTAATGTCTCCGGACAAATAGCCTTATTATGAGCCTCGTCAAATACAAACAGAAACGATCGTTCGATGTAACACCCGAACCAACAGGCGGCAAAGCAACGGGAGCACGGCTGCGGTTTGTTGTTCAAAAGCACGATGCATCACACTTGCATTACGACTTCCGCCTGGAGATGGAGGGGGTGCTGAAGAGCTGGGCAGTACCGAAGGGACCAAGCATGGATACCGCTGTAAAGCGGCTTGCCATGATGGTGGAAGATCACCCCTATGACTACCGCACGTTCGAAGGTGTTATCCCAAAAGGGAATTACGGCGCCGGTACAGTGATTGTTTGGGACGAAGGGTTCTACACGCCGGCGGAGGGAAGCTTTGCCTCGAAGGAAGAGGCCGATAAGAACCTGCGCCACCAACTCCATACGGGCAAGCTGAAGTTTATACTACACGGCAAAAAACTTAAAGGCGAATTTGCCCTTGTTAAAGCGCACGGACGCGGTGAGAATGGCTGGTTGCTTATGAAGTTGAACGATAACTATGCAACAACCGAAGATATCCTTGAAAAGGATAAATCTGTTATCTCAAAAAAGACTATCGTGCAGATGCAGGCAAAACCTGAGAATGTATACGGAGTAAAAGCAGCAAAGGCAAAAGAGGCTAAGACGATAGCAAGGGCTGTGAAGACGGCAACAAAGGTTGCAAAGAAGGTAGTCGGCAGGAAGGTAGCAAAGGCCGCGAAGAAGACTGTAAAGACCGCAAAGAAGGCCGCAAAAGCATCAAAGACCACACCCCCCGCAAAAGCAGGAGAAAAGGTAGGCACAAAGAAGAAAGCAAGCCGTGAAGAACAGGAAATTTCCGCGGCCATACATCCTACCAACGTATCGTCAAAAACGGCTTCGCGCAAAAAGGCTGCAACAAAGGCCATCCATGATGTGGCCGATGCGCCCAACAAGAAATTTTCCGACCAGCTAAGCCCCATGCTCGCAACGCTGGTGGATAAGCCGTTTGATACGCCGGGATGGGTTTACGAAATTAAATGGGATGGGTACCGCGCGCTGGCGTTTATGAATGACGGGACGGTAGAGTTGAAATCACGCAACGATAAATCGTTCAACGAAAAATTCTATCCGGTTCACCAGGCGCTGCAGCGTTGGAAGATCAACGCTATTGTTGACGGCGAAGTAGTGGTGCTTAAAGAAAGTGGCCTTTCCGATTTCGGATCGCTTCAGAACTGGCGGAGCGAAGCCGACGGTCAACTGATGTATTATGTATTTGATGTCCTCTGGCTCGATGGCAAAGACCTCTGTGCCCTTCCCCTTTCGGAACGGCAACGAATCCTGAAATCAATCACGCCGGATGAAGGTAGTATCCGGTTGAGCGAAGCCTACGAGGTAAGCGGTACAGAATTCTTCGAAGCGGCTAAACGGATGGGCATGGAGGGCATGATAGCCAAGCAATCGGATAGTCTTTATGTACCGGGTGCGCGAACGGATAGCTGGCTGAAAATAAAAGCCAACAAGCGCCAGGAAATGGTGATTGGTGGGTATACCCATAACGAGGGTTCGGGTAAACCGTTCTCAGCGCTGCTGGTAGGCGTGTATGAAGGTAAGAAGCTTATCTATACCGGAAAGGTAGGCACCGGGTTTAACGACCGCCAACAGCGGGAGATGCTTCAGAAGTTTGCACCATTGGTAACAGATAAGCCACCGTTTTCTGAGGAACCCGACTATAACAAACCCTCACGGTTTAACCCGAGGCCCGCGAAAGCAACAGTAACCTGGCTGAAGCCCGCGCTGGTTTGTGAGGTTGCTTATGCGGAAATGACCTCCGACGGTGTTATGCGCCACCCGTCGTTCGAGGGTATGCGCGTGGATAAAAAAGCGAAGGATGTTGTACGCGAAATAGCAAAGGATACTACCGAGACTGTGGTTAATGAATCGCTGTCGGAGAAAAAGCTGCTGAGGCCCACGGGAACGAAAGAACGTAAAAGCCTTCTTAATCCTACGGATGAAACGCAGGTGCGTGAGGTGGCGGGGCATGCCATCAAGTTCACCAATTTAAGCAAACTATACTGGCCCGAGGATAATGTGAGTAAACGCGATATGCTGAACTATTACTACCAGGTGGCGCCGTATATACTCACCTATTTAAAAGATCGTCCACAGTCCTTAAATCGCTTCCCGAATGGCATTCATGGCAAGAGCTTCTACCAGAAAGATGTAACGGGCAAAGTACCGGAGTGGGTAGAAACCTATCTATACCATAGCAGTGATGAGGCCGATGTGGACAAGCACTTTATGATACCCAAAAGCGATGCAGACATTCTGTTGATGGCAAGCATGGGTTGTATTGAGCTCAATCCCTGGAGCAGCCGCGTAGACAAGCCGGATCATCCGGACTGGTGTATTATCGATCTCGATCCCGACGGAAATCCATTTGAACAGGTTATTGAAGCAGCGCTTGTAACAAAGCAGGTGCTCGACAATGCCGGGCTGCCGTCGTATTGCAAAACCAGCGGGTCTACGGGGTTGCACATCTACATTCCGCTGGGTGCGCAATATACGTATGAGCAGTCGAAGGAGTTTGCGCGGATTATCGTTACAACGGTGCACAACGAACTGCCAAAATATACCAGCATTGAACGGGCAACGAGCCGAAGAAAAGGAAAACTATACCTGGACTTTTTGCAAAACCGGCCGAAGGCCACACTTGCAGCACCGTATTCGCTACGACCGAAGCCCGGCGCCACAGTGTCTATGCCATTGTATTGGGAGGAAGTGAAACCTGGGTTGAAGATGACGGACTTTACTATCTTTAATGCGATGGCCCGTATAAAAGATGTGGGCGATATTTTTAAACCCGTACTGGGCAAGGGGATTGTACTGAAGAACACAGACTAGTTACGCCGCCAGGCATAACAAAATATGCCTGGAACGTATGGATAGCGCTCCAGGCATATAGGTTACAATGACTAGCTCTTGGTGGTGGTGATCGATACAGGCACCTCCAGCTTTTCCCAGGTAAGGGTAAAGCCTTTCTTGGTTACCGTATAGGTTAGCTTTTCGGTTAGCTCTTTCGTTGCTACCGGCTTAACCTTTACCGTTAAAACATCTTTCTCGGGTACGCGCGATGTGTCGCCGCCCTTCTTAGTGCCCCACTGACCGGTCTCTGAGTTGAAGATCACCTGCCATTCTTTTTCGTTCGGGATCATGTAGATGCTGTACTTTCCGGCAGGTAACTTTTTACCATCGACCAGAATGGCTTTATCGGTTTCGAACGTTGTGGCCTCGTTGGCACCCGCACGCCATACCTTACCATACGGTACCAGCTCGCCCCATACTTTTCTGCCTTTTACAGAAGGACTGCTGTATTTAATGGTAATTGTGGCATCGCCAAGGGTACCGGTTGCGGTGGCCGCAGGGCTCGCCTTTTCGCCCTGAGCGTATGCGAAATGTCCTGCCAGTGCAGCCAATACAAAGACGAGTATTGTGCTACGTTTAATCATTCTGTTTTGAATCACTGTTTTCATTTAGATTGGTTTAAACTAATGAAAGTAATATATCGGTTTTATTTAATTCCCTGTATGAAGATGTCGGCCAACGATTACTTAATGATGTTTACCGGCTTCTTATCCTTATCAATGGCAACAAAGGTAAAGCTGCCGTGCACCGCGAGTTCCCGTCCCTCCGCGTACATCTGCTCGATGTAGATTTCTACGGCCACCTTTAAGCTGGTGTTCCCAACAGAGGTGACCTTGCCGACTAATTCGATGATAGTGCCTGCGGGTATAGCCTTCTTAAAATCGATTCGGTCACTGCTCACGGTTACCATGAATTGCCTGCTAAACCGGGTGGCTGCAATGAAGGCGACCTCGTCCATAAGCGCCATGGCCGTGCCGCCAAACAGCGTGTCATAATGATTTGTGGTGTTGGGAAAAACGGCTTTAAAGATCCGTGTTTCTGATTTGCTGATTCTTTCGTCTATGGTCATTGCGTATCAATCCCTCAGGCTGTCCCTGTTTTCCGTTGGTGGAACTTATTCTCTTCGTGGTTGCCTGGCAGCGAAATCACCGATCCGTGATCGAAGTCCGGCTCTGTAGTAAGGGGCATTTTACGGATACCGTACTGATCCAGCATTTCGGCAATTCTATTAACCATATATACGGAAGCCTCTATTTCATCTGCGCGGGTAGCCACGCTTTCGATGTTGAAGCCGAACGGGATGGATTTACCCGCGCAGAAAGCGGTAAGCTCGGCGGCAATATCCAGGCAAACCTGTATAGACTTTTCCAGCATGCTGGCGGAGTTTTTGAAATCATGTTTTAGCGCATCGGGCACATGAATGCCAAGCCACTCCATAAAGTGAAGGGTCTTTTCGGAGCCGCATACCGTAAGGGTGAAGATCACCGTGGGGAAGTCTGTGCGCTCTTTTGCACAGGTATTGTATAGGTCTTCGACTACCTGTTTCGCATAGGCTACGTTGAAGACACATTGTGATATAAAATACGAAACGCCGCAGCAGGCTTTATCGAGTATACGCCGGTCTTCATCTTTGGTTACCTCATGCCGTTCGGGAATTGTGACAGCGCCCAGCACGGACGTGGCTTCATAGGCACGCCAGATTTCATAGGCTTCTTTCAGCGTTGTTTGAACGGGGTGATTGGGTGCGGGCAGGCCAACGAATACCGGATAAAAGTTATTCTTTTTAAGATCGTCCAGCCAGAGCGATAGCTCGGTTTTTGAAAATTTACCCGCAGGACGATAGATGATCTTAGGGACTTTCAATTCGTGAAGATAGCCGGCGGCGTAGTCAAACGGGTCTTGCGCCTGTAAGAACGGGAACGGCCGCTCTACCGACGTGCGCGACGATTCGTCCTGTACATCGTATACAATCAGCGCGTCGATATCCAGTGCGTGTAGTCTGGCCATTGTTCTGGCTGCGATCTGGGCAATGCGTTCGGGGTCTGTTCCTGATTTGGGTGGTGTGATGCCGTAGGTAAGTATGCCTGGTGTACGGGATTTGATCTTGTTTAAAAACATAACTTTTATGGTTCTTTATCTATACACGAACACCTGCGGACGCTCTGCCCGCAGGTGTATCTGTTTTTCTCTATACGTCTACGCTGATCTGCTCTCTGGCCTGTCTTGCAGCCGCGACCATGTTTTCGAGGGCTGCTTTGGTTTCGGGCCACTTACGTGTTTTGAGACCACAGTCGGGATTTACCCATAGGTTTCGCGCGGGTAACAGCGCCGATGCTTTGGCCAGCAGAGAGGCCATCTCTGCGGTGGTTGGCACGCGTGGCGAGTGTATGTCGTATACACCCGGACCGATTTCATTGGGATAGTCAAAGTGCGCAAAGGCCTGTAGCAATTCCATTTGTGAGCGTGAGGTCTCGATGGTGATCACGTCGGCATCCATAGCGGCAATGTGCTCGATGATGTCGTTAAACTCGCTATAACACATGTGTGTATGTATCTGCGTTTTATCGTCTACACCGCTGGCCGTTATGCGGAAGGCTTTTACGGCCCATGCCAGGTAATGCGGACGTTTTGCTTTACGCAGCGGAAGCCCTTCGCGGATGGCCGCTTCGTCGATCTGGATGATGCCGATACCAGCCTTTTCCAGTGCCACGACTTCGTCGCGGATAGCGAAGGCGATTTGATTGGTAGTCTGCTCGCGCGGTTGATCGTCGCGTACGAACGACCATTGCAGTATGGTGACGGGGCCTGTAAGCATGCCCTTCATGGGTTTATCGGTTTGCGCGGCGGCAAACTTGCTCCAGCGCACGGTCATATCGTTAGGACGGCTCACATCGCCATAGATCACGGGTGGCTTTACGCAACGGCTGCCATAGCTCTGTACCCAGCCGTTTTTTGTAAACAGGAATCCGTCGAGTTGCTCGCCGAAGTATTCTACCATATCGTTACGTTCGAATTCGCCGTGAACGAGTACGTCGATCCCAAGCCGTTCCTGCCAACGAATGGCCTCTACCGTGGCTTGCTCAATGGCTTTTTCATACTGTTCGACGGTAAGCTCGCCGCGCTTCAATTTTGCGCGTAGCTGACGAATATCGTCCGTTTGCGGAAACGAACCGATTGTCGTGGTGGGAAATGCCGGAAGGTTGAAGCGATCGCGGTGGATCTGCTGCCGTACAGGGAAGTCGCTTTTACGCGAGGCATCCGCTTCGGTTATCGCGGCCACACGATTCTTTACGGCAGGCTTATGTACTTTTTGTGAGGTCCGCCTACTTTCTATAGCCTTTTGGTTTTCCTGAAACAGCGCCTTGTTACCTTCGGCAATCTGCTTCAGCTCGTTCACCTCGTTGAGCTTCTGTTTCGCAAATGCCATCCAGTTCCTGATTTCGGGATCGAGCGCTGTTTCCAGTTCGAGGTCTATGGGGCTGTGCAGCAACGAGCACGATGGTGCGATGATAATCCTGTCGGCTCCCAGCGTAGCGACAGCTCTGTTGATAAGGGCCAGTGATTTTGCGTAGTCGTTTTTCCAAACGTTTCGTCCATCTACAACACCCAACGATAGTTGGAGGTGCGCGGGAATATGTGCCAGCACATCATCGAGCTGTTCCGGGGCGCGTACAAGGTCAACATGCAGCGCATCGATCGGAAGGCTTACCGCGAGTTGTGTGTTGTCCAGCAGGGCATCGAAATAGGTAGCTAATAAAAGTTTAACACCGCTTACCTGGGTGCCTATACGACGGTAGGCAAACTCGAATGCTTCTTTTTCTTTTTTGGACAGATCCAGGGCGAGGCATGGTTCGTCTAGCTGAATCCATTGTGCACCGGCGTTTTTGAGCCGGTTTATGATTTCGACATATACGGGCACAAGGCGCTTAATAAGATCTACACGATCGAAGTCCTTCTCCTTTTCTTTGCCCAACAACAGGTAGCTTACAGGGCCTACCAATACGGGTTTGGCTTTCTTTCCCAGCACTTCTTTCGCAGTAGTATATTCGCCAAACACTTTTTCGGACGAGACGCTAAATTCTTGTGCCGCGGTAAACTCGGGGACAATGTAGTGATAGTTGGTATCGAGCCACTTGGTCATCTCCATCGCGGTAATATCCAGTCCATCTTTCTGATATCCTCGGGCCATGGCAAAGTACAAGTCAGTCTCGGCATTGGCGCTTACGCCCGAGACCGGCGCATAACGCTGTGGGACAACGCCGAGCAACACGCTCATGTCGAGCACCTGGTCGTAATAGCTAAAGTCGTTGCATGGAATAAGGTCGATGCCGGCGGCCAGTTGTGTTTGCCAGTTTTCGTGTTTGATGTTTCCGGCAATCGTGGTCAATTCCGTTAAATTGATCTTGCCGGCCCAATACTGCTCACAAGCTTTTTTCAGTTGTCGTTGGCCACCAATACGCGGGTAGCCGAGGTTTTGCGTTAGCATTCTTTAAATGGATTTGATGAAAAATTCAGGAGTGCTCCTCGCTAAACTTCACAATGCTTCGCAGTAAACAGGCAATACGGGGTACATCGACCAACGGCCGGGCTGCTGTGATTACACAACAGGCACCCATCGGATCAGACCTTTTGCTTTATTCCGCGAAAGCATCGTCTATCCGGTAAAGGCAGGTCTCCTGGCTTGTAACATTTCCGCCGTCCTTCCCATCCCGATTACCCGGGACAGTGGACATCATTGGCGGAAATCTGCTGTGTTACTTACAGTTGCGCGACAGCCCGTGATTTGCACACGGTTCCCTATTAATTCCGACTTTCGTCGGAAACCTCTTCCGGTTTGATGTGTAGAAAAGAACAATCACCTCAGAACGTAGCGCCTTGCAGCACTAAATTCTAATCAAATATAGAAACACGGATTTTATTCCTTCATAAAGGCCATTAATTCGGCACAAAAAACTACATTAACGCCGTTTTTAAGTCTTTTATCCTTTAACTACATTGTATTTGGCGGTCAAAAAGAAAATTATTCTATGGAAGACGTACTCGATGACACAGACCGACAGCTACTGAAGTTGCTCGGTACAGATTCTAACCTGACGATGAAGGAGCTGGCAGCCCGGGTAAACCTATCGCCATCGCCGGTATTCGAACGGGTGAAACGCCTGGAGGCAGAGGGCTATATCAAAAAGTACATTGCTTTGATCGATCCTGAAAAACTCAACTACGGCCTGATCGTTTTTTGCAATATCAAGCTGAAGCATCATGACAAGAGTATCGGACATCAATTTGTAACCGACATTATGCGGCTGAACGAGGTAGTGGAATGCTACAACATTTCGGGAGACTTCGACTTCCTGCTAAAAGTTTATGCCAGAGACATGAAACACTACCAGGATTTTGTATTCAATAAACTGGGATCAGTGAAAAGTATCGGAAGCACGCACAGCACCTTTGTAATGTGCGAGAACAAGAATTCGTATAACATCAACCTTTAGCGATCACGTTGTAACACCATACCGCGTTGAACCAATACAAACTCAACCAAACCGGTAGATAATACACGTAACCAAATCAGTTCCACATGCCTGACCCCAAATTGGGGTATCGATGTTTTTATAGAAAAAACGCGTGCTGTTTTTCAAGGGAAACTAAAAAATTGATCTTTCTTTGTGACGAAAATCAGCGCGAAGAAAAATCTTCGTCGGCACAGAAACTTAGAAAACAGCATTGATGACTAAACGTGGGGCTTCCATTGTATCGATTGGCGGATATGTACCGGAAACAATCCTGGATAATATACAACTGGCAAAAACGGTAGACACCTCGGACGAGTGGATTACCGCCAGAACAGGCATAAAAGAACGCCGCATCCTGGACGCGTCGCTGGCCACGTCTGACATGGCGCACATGGCGATAAACGACCTCCTGGAAAACAGTACCGTAAGCCCTGAAGATATTGACTGTGTTATCCTGGCTACGTCTACACCAGACTATATGCTGGCCCCCACGGCCAGTATTGTCTGCAAAAAAGCAGGTTTGAAGAATGCCTTTGGCTTCGACATGAACGCGGCCTGTAGCGGTTTTCTGTACGCGCTCTCCGTTGGCTCGTCGCTAGTGGAAAGCGGCCGGTACAAGAATGTAATCGTGGTCGGAGCCGACAAGATGAGCTCGATCATTAACTACAACGACCGGGGCAGCTGTATTTTGTTTGGAGACGGCGCCGGAGCGGTACTCTTACACGGAAACGAGGATGGCACGGGTGTAAAAGAAAGCATCTTCCACGTAGATGGCGACGGAGCACAATACCTCTCGGTTCCCGCAGGCGGCTCGTTATCGCCGGCATCATACGATACGGTGGCCGACAAAAGACACTTTGTACACCAGGATGGCAAAACGGTGTTCAAGCAGGCTGTGAAGAACATGGGGCAGACGTCGAAGGAAGTACTGGCGAAGGCTAA
>Ga0065165_1001941_pt1 | contig 19688 bp, 16 predicted proteins | sample AraplaMF_Cvi_mMF_FD_63813 | JGI IMG/M metagenome (GOLD analysis project Ga0065165, IMG submission 63813) | Arabidopsis root microbial communities from the University of North Carolina, USA - plate scrape MF_Cvi_mMF (version 2) (version 3) | ecosystem: Host-associated > Plants > Roots >...
GAGGAGAATTACGACGCCGGCCGCGCCGGGATGGTCAGGCCGCGCTGCACCGCGGGCCGTGCCAGACACCGCTCGAGCCACGCCTGGGTGTTCGGGAAATCGTCCCACCCCACCAGTTCGCCCGCGCCGTAGAAGCCGACCAGATTGCGCACCCAGCCCATCAGCGAGATGTCGGCGATCGTGTATTCGTCGCCCATGATCCACGTCCGCCCGGTCACGCGCTGCTCGAGCACGCCGAGCAGCCGCTTGCTCTCCGCGACGTAGCGGTCGCGCGGGCGCTTGTCCTCGAAGTCCTTGCCGGCGAATTTGTGGAAGAAGCCGACCTGCCCGAACATCGGCCCGGGCCCGCCCATCTGCCACATCACCCACTGGATCGTCTCGTAGCGCCGCGCCGGATCGGCCGGGAGCAATTTGCCTGTCTTCTCGGCGAGATAGATCAGGATCGCGCCCGATTCCCAAAGCGCCATCGGCCGCCCGTCGGGTCCGTCGGGATCGAGGATCGACGGGATCTTCCCGTTCGGGTTGAGCGACAAATATTCGGGCGTCCAGCTCTCATTCTTGGTGATGTCGACGAGATGAACCTCATAGGGAATGCCGATCTCCTCCAGCATGATCGATGCCTTCACGCCATTGGGCGTAGGCAAACCGTAATATTGGAGCCGGTCGGGATGCTGGGCGGGCCAGCGCGTGGTGATCGGGAAATCGGACAGCGGCATCGGCGGCTCCTTGGGACCTGGTTTACGCCGACATGGCCAAACGGGCCCGTCACCGCTATGGCGCTGCGCCATGCAAGTGACCGATCTCCGCGTGGCACTGTTCAGCGGAAACTATAATTATGTTCGCGACGGCGCGAACCAAGCCCTGAACCTGCTCGTCGGACAACTTCTGGCGCAGGGCGCGCAGGTGCGCGTCTATTCGCCGACCATCGCCGAGCCCGCCTTCCCCGCCACCGGCGACCTGGTCGACGTGCCCGCGCTGCCGCTGCCTGGCGGTCGCGGCGAATACCGGCTCGCACGCGGGCTGCCGAAGAAGGTGCGCGAGGACCTCAAGGCGTTCGCGCCCAACCTCGTCCATGTCTCGGCACCCGAGATCCTCGGTCACCGCGCGGTGACGTGGGCGCGCAAGAACGACATCGCCGCGGTGGCCTCGCTCCACACCCGCTTCGAGACCTATCCGCGCTATTACGGCCTCGGCTTCATCGAGCCGGTGCTGATCCGAATGCTGACGCGCTTCTACAACCGCTTCGACGAGGTGTTCAGCCCGGGCCGCGGCATCACCGAATTGCTGCGCAGCTGGGGCGTGCGGGTGCCGATCGGCATCTGGTCGCGCGGGATCAACCATGCACGCTTCAACCCGACGGCGCGCAGCCTCGAATGGCGCCGTTCGCTCGGCATCGCCGATGACGAGGTGGCGGTAGGGTTTCTCGGCCGGCTGGTGCTGGAAAAGGGGCTCGACGTCTTCGCCGCGGTGGTGAAGCAGCTCGAAGCCGATGGCGTGAAGCACAAGGTGCTGGTGATCGGCGACGGTCCCGCGCGCGACTGGTTCGCCGAGCGCGTGCCCGCCGCGGTGTTCGCCGGCTTCCAGTCGGGCGACGATCTCGGCCGCGCGGTCGCCTCGATGGACATCTTCTTCAATCCCTCGGTGACCGAGAGCTTCGGCAACGTGACGCTCGAGGCGATGGCCTGTGCGGTACCCGTGGTCGCCGCGCGCGCGACAGGCGCGATCGGGCTGGTCGAGGAAGGCGTGACCGGCGCGCTGGTCGAGCCGACCGACATCAAGGGCTATGCCGACGCGATCGCGCACTACATCACCGACGACGATGCACGCCGCAGCGCCGGCGAGGCCGGGCACGCCGCGGCGGCGACCTATCAATGGGAGCGGATCAACCAGGTGGTGATCGACACCTATCTCGAGGTGCTGGAGCGGCGGGGCGCGAAGTAGCCGTCATCCCGAAGTCCCGTCATGCTGAACTTGTTTCAGCATCCACGCGCATCGCTCGTCACAAGCTTCATCGCTGGCAGAGAGTCGCGCGCATGGACCCTGAAACAAGTTCAGGGTGACGGTGGAATTGGGGAAAATGCACCGCGCATCTCCAAGCGACTCCCGCATCCGCCGGGATGACCCTCACTGCCAATCGTACACCAGCTCGCCCTCGCGGAACGCAAACCGGTCGATATGCCGCTCGACCGCGCCCTTGAGCCCTTCGAGCTGTTCCGGCGAGGTCGCGTCCACACGGATATCGAGCCCCGTCTCGGTGGCATCGAAGCGCACCACCGCGTCGCCAGGATGGTTGGCGCCGCGCGCGTCCTTGGGGAAGATGATCGTGCCGCTTTCGGGCGTGAACTCGACCTCGAGATTGTGCGCCCAATGCTTGCACACCTGCTGCAGATAGCGGCTGGCATGTTCGGTCGGTACATGGGCGGTGCTGGTGATGGTGGTAAGCGTCATTATCGTTCCTTCCTTCGCCGACACGCCGGCAGCGGGGGCGAGCCCCAGCCGCCGGCGCAGCAGCTGCAGCCGTGTCACAGCCGCTCGATCTTCTGCGCAGCCTCGTCGAGGATCGCGGCGACCCGGTGCAGCGTCTCGCTGTCAACGTCCTGCTCGCCCAGACGCTGCTGCAATACGGCGCGCAAATTGCCCATCGCACGGCGGATCGGTCCGCCGCTGGTGCGGGCGCGCATCGAGCCGAGCTCGCTCAGCCGCGCGAACAGGCCCTCGACCTCGTCGGCGCGCTCCTCGACATAGGTCTGGCCGGCCGCGGTGATCGCGAACTGCTTCTTCGCGCCCTCGCTCTTCTGCTCCTCGATATGGCCCATGTCCTCGAGCATGGTCAGTGTCGGGTAGACGACGCCCGGGCTCGGGGCATAGCCGCCGCCGCTGCGCTCCTCGATCTCGCGGATCAGGTCATAGCCGTGGCGCGGGGCCTCGGCGATCAGCTTGAGCAGCAGCAGGCGAAGCTCGCCGCCGTCGAACATGCGCCGGCCGCGGCCACCGCCGCCACCACCGCCGCCGCGACCATGGCCGCGATGGCCCATGCCCCAGCCGATGACGAAGTCCGGTCCGCCGAAGCCGCCGCCGAACCCGCCGCGCTCGCCACGTCCGCCGCACTCGTGGCGGCGCATTCTGTGTCCGTGGAAAAACATTCTCAATGTTCCTTGTATGAGTCGTGATGGCTCCAAGATATATCTTGAGTCGATTTGTACAAGGGGCTTTTTGCGGATGAGGCGGTGCGTTCGCCGGGGGCATGGGCGGAACGCCGCAAATCGGGGCGAAGGACAAAGCCGGCGCTCGGGTGTGGGAATCCCTCCGCGTTGCGCCTATGTTCCCGGCAATGGCCGACCTTTTCGCCGCGTACGATCCCCCCGCTCCCGACGTGCCCTCCCCTGACGGCCCGCTCGCAGATCGCCTGCGCCCGCAGAACCTCGCCGAGGTCGTAGGGCAGGAGCATCTCACTGGCCCGGAGGGCGCGATCGGGCGGATGGTCGCGGCGGGGAAGCTCAGCTCGATCATTCTCTGGGGTCCGCCCGGCACCGGCAAGACCACGATCGCGCGGCTGCTCGCCGATGCGGTGGGGCTGCGCTTCGTCGCCATCTCGGCGGTCTTCTCGGGTGTCGCCGACCTCAAGAAGGTGTTCGCCGAGGCGCGCGAGCACGCGAAGATCGGCAAGCGCACGCTGTTGTTCGTGGACGAGATTCACCGCTTCAACCGCTCGCAGCAGGACGGTTTCCTGCCCTTCGTCGAGGACGGCACGGTCACGCTCGTCGGCGCGACCACCGAGAACCCCTCGTTCGAGCTCAACGCCGCTTTGCTCAGCCGCGCGCAGGTGTTGATCCTCCACCGGCTCGACCGCGCCGCGCTCGAGAAGCTGCTCGAACGCGCCGAGCTGTTGCTCGATCGCCCCATGCCCCTCACGCCCGAGGCGCGCGACGCGCTGGTCGCCAGCGCGGACGGCGACGGCCGCTTCCTGCTCAATCAGGCCGAGACGCTCTTCTCGGTCGACCTGCCCGAGCCGCTCGATCCGGCCGGCCTCTCGTCCTTCCTCCAGCGCCGCGTCGCGGTCTACGACAAGGACCGCGAGGGCCATTACAACCTCATCTCGGCGCTCCACAAATCGATCCGCGGCAGCGATCCACAGGCCGCGCTCTATTATCTCGCGCGCATGCTCACCGCGGGCGAGGAGCCGCTCTACGTGCTGCGCCGGCTGACCCGCGCCGCAGTCGAGGATATCGGGCTCGCCGACCCCAATGCGCTGGTCCAATGCATCGCGGCCAAGGACACCTACGATTTCCTCGGCTCGCCCGAGGGCGAACTCGCGATCGCGCAGGCGTGCCTCTATCTCGCCACCGCGCCCAAATCGAACGCGGCCTATATGGCGCAGAAATCGGCGTGGCGCGTGGCGAAGGAGACGGGGTCGCTGATGCCCCCGCAGAACATCCTCAATGCGCCGACCAAGCTCATGAAGGACATCGGCTATGGCAAGGGCTATGCCTATGACCATGACAGCGCCGAGGGCTTTTCCGGTTCCAATTACTGGCCTGCGGAGATGAGTCCGCAGACCTTCTACACCCCCACCGACCGCGGGCATGAGAAGCGCGTCGCTGAGCGCATGGCGTGGTGGGAGGAATTGCGGCGCAACAGGGAGGAATGATGCTGCGAATGCTCGCCGCGGCGGCGCTGCTGGCGCCGGTGCCCGCGCTTGCCCAGATCGTACAATATGCCCCGAGCGCGACCTACACGCGCAGCATGGCCGCGGGCTACAAGGCGCTCGAACTGTGCGGGGCGATCTTCAACGGCGGACGCACGCAGGCACAGGCCGAGGCGCTGGAGATGACCGGCATCTATCCCGAGCTCGAGGCAGTTGCGCGCGGGCTCACCGCGAAGGTGACGCGCGAGGCCCCGGGCAAGGGGCTGGTCGAGGTGGCGTTCGATCCGTCGCTGCCACCGCGCCGCGCGGTGTGGCTGGGCGAAGCCGGATGCACCATCCAGCCGCTCGGCGCGCCGGTCCCGACGGCACCGGGCAAGACCGGCCTCGTCGGCAGCATGGACCAGTTGCGCTGGCCGATGGGCGATGTCGGCGCCAATGCGCCGATGCCCGAACTCGTCTTCCCGCTCAAATATGCGTTCGACGGCAGCAGCTATGGCAGGAGTCGCACCACCGCCGTGGTGATCGTGCACAAGGGCCGCATCGTCGGCGAGCTCTATGCCGAAGGCTTCGACCGCCACAGCGCACAGCGCACCTTCTCCGCCGCCAAGAGCATGGCCGGCACTCTCGTGGGCATCGCCGCGCGCGACCGGCTGCTCACGCCGTCGCAACCCGCGGGGTTCTGGAAGGACGATTTGCGCGCCGACATCAAGCTCGACCATCTGCTGCGCATGGCGAGCGGACTGCACACCGACGGCCCCGGCAACCGCACCGATCCCGTCTATATCGGCGGCGCCACCGTGGCGCAGGAAGGCGATTACTGGCTGGCCGAGGCCCGGCCCGGCACGCGCTTCCGCTACGCCAACAACGACATCCTGCTCGCCACCCGCACCCTCCGCGTCGCACTCAACAACGAGGCACGCTACGCCGCCTATCCGCGGACCGAGCTCTTCGCGAAGCTCGGCATGACCCGCACCGTCGCCGAACGCGACATAGGCGGCAATTTCATACTCTCGAGCCAGGTCTGGTCGAGCGCGCGCGACTTCGCCCGACTCGGCATGTTCTGGATGGCCGACGGTGTCTGGAACGGCCAGCGCATCCTGCCTGCGGGCTGGATGAAGTATATGACCACGCCGAGCGGCCCGCAGCCCGAGAGCGGCCCCGGCTATGGCGCGACCCTGTGGCTGTTCGGCCCCAAACAGAACCTGCCCGCCGGCAGCTTCGCGGCGCAGGGCAATCGCGGCCAGTACATCATGGTGGTACCGTCGAAGCAGCTGGTGGTCGTGCGCCGCGGCGAGGACGCGATCGACCGGCAATATTTCGACATCGCCAAATTCACCGCCGACGTGATCGGAGCCTTGCCATGACCGACTGGGACGATGTGGTCGCCTTCGCCTGCGCGCTGCCCGACGTGACGATGGAAAGCTTCTTCAGGACCCTCTGCCCCAAGGTGAACGGCAAGGCGTTCGTGTCTCCCGGGCGCGAGGCGGGCAGTTTCTGCCTGCTGGTTCCTATTCCCGAGAAGGAAATGCTGCTGGAGACCGATCCCGACACCTTCTGGGAAACGCCGCATTATCAGAATTATCCCGCCGTGCTCGTCCGCTACGGGACCGACGCGCGCGAGCGGATCGAGCTCTATATCCAGCGCGCGTGGTGGGACCGTGCGAAGAAGCCGCAGCGGGAGCGTTTTGGTCCACGTCCCTGACCATTTTCGCCACTTCGCCGCAGTCGACTGGTCGGGCGCGGTGGGCGAGCGGCAGAAGGGTATCGCGGTCGCGATCTGCACGCGGGGCGACGACGCGCCCAAGCTGGTCCGTGCGGACGAGCGCTGGTCGCGCGCGGAGGTGCTCGACTGGATGCTCGGCGAGATGCCGCCCGACACGCTGATCGGCTTCGATCTCGGCCCCGCTTTGCCCTTCGCGGATGTCGGCGCCTTCTTCCCCGGCTGGAACGAGAGCCCCGCCGATGCGCGCGGGCTCTGGGCTTTGGTCGATCGGCTCTGCGCCGAGGACCCGCATCTTTCGGTCGCAAGCTTCGTCGGCCATGCGGAGGCGTCGCGCTATTTCCGTCGCCAGCGCGAGCCGCTCGGCGACCGGTTCGGTACGGCGCCGCGCGGACGGATGCGCCTGACCGAGCTGGCGCAGCTCCGCCAGGGGCTCAGCCCGGTCAGCAATCTCAACCTCGTCGGCGCGGCGCAGGTGGGCAAGTCGAGCCTCAGCGGCATGCGGCTGCTCCACCGCATCCAGCATCACCTGCCGATCTGGCCGTTCGACGCGGCGCCGGCTACGGGATCGCTGGTGGTCGAGATCTACACCAGCATCGCTGCGCTCGCCGCGGGCCGGCGGGTGGGCCGCACCAAGATCAAGTCGATCACCGAGCTCAACCAGGCGCTCGCCGCCATCGGCAGTGCGCCCTTCCCTGGCAGCGGCGCGATCGACGATCACCGTAGCGACGCGCTGCTCACCGCCGCCTGGCTGCGCGCCTTCGCGCACCGTCCCGAATTCTGGACGCCCGCAGGCCTCGACGAAGAAATCGCACGCACCGAGGGCTGGACCTTCGGCGTCGCCTGACGCATGGGGAGCGCCGTGCCGGTTTAGCTCAGCTGGTAGAGCAGCGGTTTTGTAAACCGAAGGTCGCGGGTTCGATTCCTGCAACCGGCACCATCGTAACGCCTCACGTTACGGCGCCCAAGGCCATCCGGTTCGGGTAGTACACCTCCAGGACGGAGTGTGGCACACCGTACCCGGATGGACCATAAGTCAGGGCAGCGGGATCTCCTTCACTACCTTCAGACCGTAGCCGGAAAGCCCGACCGGATCGGGATGGCTGTTGGTCAGCAGGATCATGTCGCGCACCCCCAAATCGGCGAGGATCTGGGCGCCGATGCCATAATCGCGCAATCCATCGCCTGCGCGTGTCTCGTCGGTCGGACGCGGGACAAGGAAGTCCTGCTCGCCACGCACCAGCACGACGACACCCTCGCCCGCATCCGCGATGTGTTGCATCGCGGCTGCCAGCACGCCCTGCCGCGTGCTCTTCGCGCCGAACAGGTCGGCGAGCGGATCCGGGATGTGCATGCGTACCAGCGTCGGCGTCTCGGGATCGATGCGGCCCTTGATCATCGCCAGCGATTCGGAACCGTCGACGCGGTTGCGGAACACGGCAGCCTTCCAGCGCCCGGTCTCGGTATCGATGTCGCGGTCCGAGACGCGCTCCACGAGATGGTCGTGGCGCCGACGATAGAGAATGAGGTCGCGGATCGTCCCCACCTTGATGTCGTGCTGCTGCGCAAAGGCGATGAGGTCGTCGAGCCGCGCCATCGTGCCGTCGTCCTTCATCACCTCGCAGATCACTGCCGAAGGATTGAGGCCGGCGAGCCGCGCAAGGTCGACCGCCGCTTCGGTATGGCCGGCGCGCACCAACACGCCGCCATCGCGCGCGATCAGCGGGAACACATGGCCGGGCGTGACGATCTTGTCGGGACCATTGGCGGCATCGATCGCGATTGAGACGGTGCGCGCCCGATCGGCAGCCGAAATGCCCGTATCGATGCCGTCGCGCGCCTCGATCGAGGCAGTGAAGGCCGTGCCGTGCCGGGTACCGTTCTCGCGGACCATCGGCCCCAACTCGAGCTGGCGCACCCGCTCCTCGGTCAGGCACAGGCAAATCAGACCGCGCCCGAACCGAGCCATGAAATTGATCGCCTCGGGCGTGGCCATCTGCGCCGGGATGATGAGATCGCCTTCATTTTCCCGATCCTCGTCGTCGACCAGAACGACCATCCGGCCGTTGCGGGTCTCCTCGAGAATCTCTTCGGTCGACGCGAGAAAATGAGACGGCATCAGAAATCGGACTCCAGGTTGATATTGGACAGGATCATGCCGGGACCTTGACCAGGCGCAGCGCGATCCACGGCTTGCCGGGCAGCGTGACATTGGGCCGCGCGGGATCATGAACGTCATAGTCGTTCTTGCGCGCCATCCTGAACACGCCGTCGACGGGCGTGATCGTCATGTTCCAGGTGTCGATGATGTCGGCCCGATAGGTCTGCAGCGCTTCCGCGCCGCGGCCGGGCAGCACCACCGGCCATTCGGTCCGCGGTTCGGCGCCGAAATAGCGCAGATAATATTCGTTCTGCTTGCCGCCGAGATGATAGTTCCACCACGCCTGGATCGGATCGACACCGGGAACGGGGCCCGCCTCCATGACCTTGCGCAGGAAAGCGAGCCGCGGCGCGCTGGTGCCGACCAGCCTGCCCCCCTGCCCCAGCCATGAGGTGTCGGCGTCGCGGGCGGGCGAGAAGGTCTCGCTGTGGCCGACATAGCAGCCCCCGATCAGGCCGAACCAGAAGCGCTGGACCATGTCCTCCGCGCTCAGATTGCCCCAGCGCTTGGCGATATTCCCTTCGTACACCACCTCGTCGAAGATCACCGGCTTCAGCGCGAAGGCGCGGTGCAGTTCGGCGCGCAGATCGTCGAGCACGGCAGAGCCGTTCTGAACGCTCGCATGGGTGATCCACGGCTTGCGGTGGTCATAGTAAATGTTGATCTGGTGGATCGAGCGCAGCCGGTCATGCGGATCGGCGGCGACCAAGACCTCGAAGAGATGGTCCCAATCGTCCATCGTCTTGGTTTCGACATTGTCATATTCGTTCGCCATCGACCACCAGACGTTGCGATAGGCGCCGAAGCGCGCGGCGACGTAGCGCAGATAGCGCTCGTCATCGGCGCGCTTCATGTCCGAATAGCCGCGCTTGGTGTCATAGGGGTGGAAAAGGATGATATCCGCCTCGATCCCCAGCGCGCCCAGCCGCTGGATACGGTCCTCGTAGCGGCGGAAATAAGCCGGATCGAAGCGGGTCGGATCCCAATCCTTCGGGCCGTCGCCGGTGCGCACGAACGGATTGGTCGCAACCGATGTGACATTGGGGAAGACCAGCATCCGCATCTTGTTGAAAGGTGCGCCAGCAAGAGTCTTCAGCGTCTCGGCGCATTTGGCGTCGGACTGGAGCGCCCAGCTATAGCTGGTGGTGCCGATCTGACGGAACGGCGTGCCGTCGGCATAGGCGAAATGATAGCCGTCCCTGGTGACACGGACAGGGCCGCGATTGCCCTTGCCCGGCGCCACCGCGGTGAAATCGCCGGTCTGCCCGGCGAGGCCGGGTGCATTGCTCTCGGTGCGCCATTGCCATTGGCCGAGCTCCGGCGGGCTGAAGCGGATGCGATAGACGCCGTCGCCGTCGTAGAAACCGGGCACGCGGATCTGCTTTTTGCCCACGCCTTCGAAGACCGCGGCGAGCGTCACATCCGCGAAGGGATTGCCATCTCGCGGGCCGCTGAGCACGACCTCATATACGCCCCACCGCTCGACACTGCGCGACAGCGCAGCCTGAGCGGGGGAAAACGATGTGGATGCGGCGGCTGTCCCGAACGCTGCCGCTCGCACGAGCATATCGCGTCGCGAGATCGTCATTCAAAAACCTCTCTGAATTTCGCTTTTTTTCGCTTTTTTTCGTATTTCGACAGGTATCGGTAGCCTTGGGCCCTGTCAAACATGTATGCTCACATCATCTCTCCCGGGATCGCGTGTCCTCGCAGTCGCCCAGTGGCACGCGAGCCGGCATGATGAGCGCCAGGCGGGGACCAGAGGCGCCTGGCGCTCGCCCGTGTTCCGGGCGTACCGGGCTCCCAATAATGTTAGGCGATGAGGAGAGCCTGTTGATGTCAGAGGGCGGCGCGCAGGGCGGGGACTGGAAGAATACCATCCTCGCCGGATTGGCCAATTATATCGATGCGGGATCGATCGTGGCGGGGGCCGCGGCGCTCGCATTGTGGCAGGAAGCATATCATCTCAACAACAGCCTGGTCGGGTTGATCGGCGCGTTCGGGCCCAATGCGATCTCGGCGGGTATCGGCGCGATGGTCGGGGGCCGGCTGTGCGACCTGTTCGGGCGCAAGAAGATCTACCAGTACGACATGCTGTTCTACGCGTTCGGCATGCTGTGGCTGGTGTTCGCGATGAACGCCTGGATGATCGTGCTGGGCTTCTTCCTCGTCGGCCTCGCGGTGGGCGCCGATATTCCCGCCTCGTGGTCGATCATCGCCGAGATGGCGCCCAAGGGTGGGCGCGGCAAACATAGCGGCGTGGCGCAGGTGCTGTGGTATCTGGGCCCGGTCGTCGTGCTGCTGCTGTTTCTCGCGCTCTCGCCTCTGGGACTGCTCGGCGCCCGGCTGGTGTTCGCCCACCTCGCATTGCTCGCGCTCGGCCTGACCTTCCTGCGTTCGCGCATGCAGGAATCGCCGCGCTGGCTCGAGGCGCAGGCTGCGGAAGAGACCGCGCCCGAGCCGGCGAAGATCAGCGAGCTCTTTGCCCCGCGCTACCTCTCCTCGATGGCCTTTCTCGTCGGCATGTACGGCATGTGGAATCTGTGGGCCGGGACCAACGGCTTCTTCTTCCCCTTCATCCTGCGCACCGTCGGCGACGCCAGCCAGGCGACCGCGGTGGCGATCCAGACGCTCAGCTTCCTGATCGGGATGCTGTCGATCTGGCTGGTGTTCATGCGCTTCTCCGACCGGGTGAACCAGCGCGCGATGTTCATCACCTCCACGCTGATCCAGATCGTCGGCATGTCGCTGCTGGCCCTGTTCCCGCTGACGCTGCCGCTGGCGATCGTCCACGTCCTCCTGATGAGCTTCGGCCAGGGTTTCGGCGCGCAATGCTTCTTCCAGCTGTGGAGCTCGGAGATGTTCCCGACGCTGCTGCGCTCGACCGCGCAGGGCCTGATGTTCGCCGTGGTGCGCATCGGCCTCGGCATCTGGAGCTTCTTCGTGCCGGTGCTGACCGCGACGGGTTTCACCACCCTCGCCTGGATCCTCACGGGCTTCCTCGTCGCCAGCGGGTTGATCGGCGTGCTCGGCGCACCGCGCAACGAAGGCAAGTCGCTCGACGAACTCGAAGCCGAACTCCAGCGCTGAAGGAGACGGGACTGCCGGAGTCCCGGCAGTCCCGCAGACGACAAGGCCCCGGGGGTGGACCGCCACCTCCGGGGCCTTGTCGTATGCGGTAACTTTGCCCTTCCGTGCACGCGGACGGGCCGAGGTCGGCAAGCGCCACAACTCTCGGTTACCCAGGCCGCCCACGCGACGGACTGCTCCACGCCAACGAACGGTTACGAGCCGACGGGCCACGTACCCAAGGCAATGCCAACCTCGATCCTCCCGCCGCGCGGAGCTTGGCGCGCCGGTCGCCGGGACGGTCTTCCCGACCGACGCCCCGCTCCACGCAAAAAAGAAGGGCGGCGCACCGCGCCGCCCCAGTCAGGAGGTAACTCTACAGGGTATTTCAGAACTTCAGGCGGACGCCCGCATAGTAGCGACGGCCGATGATGTCCCAGATGGCATTCGGGCTGCCGTTCGGAGTACCGGACCAGAGCGGCGGCGCCTCGACATTGAACAGGTTGTTGATGCCGGCATAGAACTGGAAGTTCTTGATGCCGCTGTACCGGATCTGCATGTTGTTGTAGTTCTTCGCCCCGATGGTGAAGTACTTCTTGTCGGGAAGCGAGCCATCGGCGAGACGGAACGTCGTCTGGTAGTTTTCGTAGTCGAACATCTGCGACCCGATGACCTCACCGTTGATGGTGAAGCCGAAGTCCTTGTTGTCCCACGTCAGACCGTAGTTGATGTTGTCACGCGGCGTGCCGATTTCGCCCATCGTGTTGTCATAGGCGTCGCCGGTCAGCGGAACGATGCCCTGCTTGAGCAGGTGCGTCCAGCTGCCCGACCAGGTCGCCGTGCCGTCGAACAGGCGATGGCTGTAGTTCAGGGTGAAGTCGATGCCGCGCGCGAACGAGCCGCCGCTGTTGATCAGGCCGCGAACGACCTGCTCGACCGAACCGATGCTGAACGCACCCGACGGCTGCTGACGGCGCGTTACGAACTGGCAGAAGTCCGCCACGCCGCTGATGTAGCACTTGTTGAGCACGGTCGCCGCCGACAGGCGGTTGATCGCGTCCTCGAGCTTGATGTCGTAGTAATCGGCGGTGAAGGTCAGACCGCGCAGCGCGTGGATCGAACGCGGATTGATCACCACGCCGAAGGTCAGCGTCTTGCCCGTCTCCTGCTTGATGTCCGGGTTGCTCGCGGTGAGGCTTCCGACGCCCGCCGTATCCGACGAGGTCAGCGTGAACGCGCCGTTCGCGTTGATGTTCGCGAGAACGCCCGGATCCTTGCGGCAATTCACCGCCACCTGGCTGGTCTGCGCCAGCGTCACACCCTGGCAGGGGTCGGTGATGGTGATGATGCCGGCCGCCGGAGCCGCGTAGAGCTCGCTGATGTTCGGCGCGCGGACGGCATGGGCGTAGACGCCGCGGAAGCGGATGTCCTCGACCGGCGACCATTCGGCGCCCACGTTCCAGGCCCAGAAGCTGCCGACGGTCGAATAGTCCGACAGGCGCGCCGCGCCGCGCAGCGTCAGGTTGTGGATGAACGGCGTGTTGTGGATGACCGGGACGACGACTTCGCCATAGGCTTCCTTGACGTTGAAGCGGCCGGACGTGTCGAGCAGCTGGACATAACCGTTGCGTGCGGCGTTGGTCAGCGGATCGAAATCGTCCGAGCTATACTCCTCGCGCCATTCCGCACCGACCGAAACCTGCACCGGGCCGGCCGGCAGGTTGAACGCCGTGCCACCGAGGTTCACCGACGCCGTCTGCATCTCCTGCTTCGAATAGCGGCTCATCTCGGTATAGAGCCACGCAGCGGCCTCCTTCGAGATCTTGCTCGAGCCGTCCGGGTTCAGGCCGTAGACGTTGATCGGGACGCAGCCCTGCGAACGCGCAGTCGCGTCGACGCAGACCGCTTCGGTGGTGTTGCCGTCCTTGTCATAGTCGAAGACGTCGGGAATGGCCTGCACCGCCTGGGCGAGGCGATTGAGGTCGGCGAGACCGGTCATCCCCTGGCGCTGCTTGGTGTAGCCATACTGGTAATAGAAGTCGGCGCTCCAGTCGCCGCCCAGCTCGTAGGAACCACCCACCGCGACGCGGAAATTGTCGCGCTCGGTCGGCGTGCTGCGCGTTCCGTCGCCGAACATGGTCGTGCGGAGCAGGAAGCTCATGTCCTTCGAGCCGATCGCGTCGTTGTTGGCGCGGTTGTCGGCTGCGTTGAACGCGGCAGTAGGCACGAACGGGTTGTTGAGGATCCGCACGTCCGCCGGGTTGTTGGGATTCACCACCTGGAACTGGATCGGGTAATAGCCATTGGTGCCCGGGAAGGCACCCAGCGTGCTATCGGTCCGCATCGGTGAAGCTTCGCGCTTCCCCTTCGTCTTGTAGTTCGAGAAGGTGGACTCGGCGAACAGGTTGAGCTTGTCGGTCACGTCGAAATTGACGCGCGTAGCGAGCGTGAGCTGGTTCGAAGGCGAGGCCTGCTGTCCGAGCGCGGCCGCGTTGTAGCCGTACTTGGCGACCTTCCCCTGGACAGTGGGGTCGTTGACGTTCGCCGCGGTCGTCGACGGGAAGATGTCGAGCGACCCGTCAGGCAAAATCAATCGGCTACCGACGCCGCCGAAGTTGAACGTGCCGCCCGGGCCGACGTTCGACGGGCCGTAATATCGCTTGAACAGGTCCTGCGCCGCCTTCAGATTGTCGTCGCTATTGCCGCCCTTGCGCTCGAGGTTGCCGACGCTGCTCCAGCCGAACGCGGTGCGTTCGCGCTTGTAGTTGGGCACGTTGCCTTCGTGATTGTACCCGGCATAGACCATCACGTTGCCGCGATCGTCCGCGAAATTCTGGCCGAACGTCGCGTTCAGCATGTAGCGACCGTCGTCGCCCAGTTCCGAGACGCCGGCCTGCATGTTGGCGTCGAAGCCCTCGAACTTCTTCTTGTAGACGAAGTTGACGACGCCCGCGATCGCGTCCGATCCATAGACCGCCGAAGCGCCGCCGGTCAGCACGTCGATGCGCTCGACGAACGACGACGGGATCATCGAAAGGTCGACCTGCGAGGTGCCCGGCACGCCCGCGACGGTGCGGCGACCGTCGATCAGCACGAGGGTGCGGTCGGAACCGAGGTTGCGCAGGTTGACCGTGGCGAGACCGGGATTGGTGTCACCGGCATTGGTCACGCGGGTCTGGCTCGGCACACCCACCGCCGGGATCAGCGTGAGCACTTCCTGCACGTTGGTCGCGCCGGTATGCTCGATCGTTTCGGAGGTGAGCGCCTGCAGCGGCGACGGCGAGGTCAGCGTTGGGCTCTTGATACGGCTGCCCGTGACGATGATCGCCTCGTTCGCCTGCACGCCGTCATCGGCGGCGGGCGGAGTGGCCGGAGGCGAGGCCTCCTGCGCGAAGGCCGAAGATGCCCCGAGCAGCGTGATTGCGCTCGCGCCGGTCAGCAGCAGACCGCGCAGTAACCGTGGCGTAGATGGCTTCCTGGTAGACATTTCCTTGATCCTCTCCGTTCCCTTGTTTTTTCGTGTCTGCGACACATCACGCTTTGATGCGGTCCCCCCGCACCACACGTCCTCAGCTGGCCGCGTCGCGCATCGTGCGCGCCACAGCGTCGCGCCAGCGGCGCACCACGCGCTCCCGCTGCCCGGCCGCCATGGCCGGCGCGAAACGCTCCGATTGAACCGGGCTTTCCGGCGCCTCGGCGATGCCGAGCGCCTCGTACGCGAGACGGGCAGCGCCGAGCGCGCTCGCCTCCATGATCGTCGGGCGGATGATGTCGCGATTGGCGAGATCGGCGAGCAGCTGCATCAGCAGCGCGTTACGCGCCGCCCCGCCATCGACCGAAAGCGCGGGCAGGAAATCGCCGAGATCGGCGTCCAGCGCTGCGATCACGTCGCCGATCTGCAGCGCAATGGCTTCCAGCGTCGCACGCGCAATGTGCGCGGGTCTTGTACCGAGCGACAAACCGGTGATCGCGCCGCGCGCGTCGCTGCACCAGTGCGGCGCACCGAGCCCGGCAAGCGCGGGCACGAACGTGACCCCGCCACTATCCTCGACCCCCGCCGCAAGCGCTCCCAGCGCCTCTTCGTCCGGCAGACCGAGCAGAGTGGTGGCGAAGGATGCGGCGGCACCGGAAACGAGGATATTGCCCTCGAGAGCATATTGAACCGCGCCACCGCTGCTCCACGCTATCGTGCTCGAGAGGCCGTGCGAGGAATGGATGCGGCGATCGGTCGCAGTCATCACCGAGCTGCCCGTACCGATCGTCACCTTGGTGTGTGCGCCAGCGGCCTTATGCGCGAACAGCGCCGCGTGGCTGTCGCCGATCATCGCGTGGATCGGCGTGCCTTCGCGAAGACCCGTCAGCCCCGGCGCGACGACGCCGAAGCGGCTGTCGGACGGGACTACGGTCGGCAACAGGGAAAGCGGGACATCGAACAGGCGCGCGAGTTCGGCGTCCCATTCGAGCGTATCGAGATTGAAAAGCTGGGTGCGCGACGCGTTGCTATGGTCGGTGGCGTGCACCTCGCCACCGGTCAGGCTCCACAACAGCCAGGCGTCGATCGTTCCGCACCGCAGTTCGCCGCGCTCGGCGCGGGCACGCGCATCGGGGACGGAGTCGAGCAGCCAGGCGATCTTGGCGGCCGGAAACAGCGGATCGATACCCAATCCGCTGCGCGCCACGACCTCGGCCTCGTGGCCCGCCGCGCGCAGCTCGCCGCAGCGATCCGCCGAGCGGCGGCATTGCCAGAGCACCGCGGGGCCCAGCGGGCGGCCGGTGTCGGCGTCCCACAGCACGATCGTCTCGCGCTGGTTGGAAATGGCGAGCGCGACGATGTCCGCGGTGCCCGCGGCAGCGGCGAGTTCGGCGATCAGCGCGGCGACGGCTTCCCAGATGGCCGACGCCGACTGCTCCGCCCAACCCGGACGCGGATAATCGATCTCCATCGCCCGCGACCGCGACAGGCGCACCGATCCGTCGGGCGCCACCAGCAGCGCCTTGGTATTGCTCGTACCTTGGTCGATCGCGAGGACGAGCTGCTCTGCCATCAGCTTTTCCCGGCGACGAGTTCGCGGGCGGCGGTTGCGATGCCGTCCGCGGTGAGGCCAAAATGCTCCATCAGCCACGACGCGGAGCCGGTGGGCAGAAAGCCGGGGAAGCCCAGCATCCGCATCGGGACCGGGCTGTAGCGCGCGCAATATTCCGCCACCGCACCGCCCAGTCCGCCGGTTGCCCGCCCTTCTTCGGCAGTGACAATCGCACCGGTCGCCGCAGCGGCCGCAATCGCCTCGACATCGATGGGCGAGACCGTCGCCATATTGAGGACCCGCGCCGAAATGCCCTCGTCAGCCAATGCGCTCGCGGCGGCGAGCGCGCGGTGGAGCAACGTGCCGTTGGCGATGATCGTCACATCGCCGCCGTCGCGCAGCAGCTCGGCCTTGCCGATCGCGAAACGCGCATGCTCGGGACGCGGAATCGCGGGGACCGGCATACGGCTGATGCGTACGAATACCGGGCCTTCGTGCGCCGCGACCGCCTTGATCGCCGCAGCGGTCTCCCACGGATCCGACGGCACGATCACCGCGAGATTGTCGATCGCGCGCAGCCAGGCAACGTCCTCGATGCTGTGATGCGTGGCACCGAGCTCGCCATAGGCGACGCCGCTCGAGATGCCGCAGAGCTTCACATTGGCATCGCTATAGGCGCAGTCGACCTTGATCTGCTCCATCGCGCGCGCGGTAAGGAAACATGCAGCGCCACTGACGAACGGAATTTTGCCGCCATTGGCCAGGCCGGCGCCCACGCCGACCATGTTCTGCTCGGCGATACCGACATTGACCAGCCGCGCCGGAAAGCGATCCCGGAACTTGCCGAGCTTCGACGAACCGACGGAATCATTGACCACCGCGACGATGCGCTCGTCTCCGGCCGCCAATTCCTCGAGCGCGCGGACATAGGCGTCGCGGCAATCGAACATGTCGGGTGCGACGGCGTCCTTCATTGATTCAGTTCCGCTTCGAGCTCGGCGATCGCCTGGGCATATTGCTCGGCATTCGGCACACCATGGTGCCAGCTCGCGCGGTCGCGCATGAAGCTGACTCCCTGACCTTTGAAGGTATGCGCGATCAGTACGCGCGGCTTGCTGCGCGGCTCGGCCGCCGCGTCGAACGCGGCGAGCAGCGCGGCATGATCGTGTCCGTCGAGTTCGAACACCTCCCAGCCGAATGCGCGCCATTTGTCCGCGAGCGGCTCGAGCGAGTTGGTCTCCTCGGTCGACGCGCCCTGCTGCAGACGATTGCGGTCGACGATCACGGTGAGGTTGCCCAGCCCGCGGTGGCCGGCGAACATCGCGGCCTCCCACATGCTGCCTTCCTGCAACTCGCCGTCGCCGGTCAGCACGAAGACGCGATAATCCGCGCCGTCGATCTGGCCCGCCACCGCAATGCCGACGCCGACGGGGAAGCCGTGGCCGAGCGGACCGGTGTTGGTTTCGACGCCCGGAAGATAGGTTCGGTTCGGGTGGCCGTTCAGCGGGGATTCCGGCTTGAGATAGGTGTCGAGATCGGCTTCCGGGAAGAAGCCCGCACCCGCCAGCGCCGTATAGAGCGCGCCGGTGCAGTGGCCCTTGCTGAGCACGAAGCGGTCGCGGTCGGGCGCAGCGGGATTGCTCGGATCAATTCGAAGAATATCGAAATAGAGGGCCGCGACGATGTCCGCAGCCGAAAGGTCGCCTCCGGGATGCCCCTGGCCGGCCTTCACGATCATATCAAGCAGTCGACGACGCATCCAGTTTGCCCGGTTCCGAACATGACTGGTACGCGCGTCAAGCGACTCGAGCGCATCGGTCGTTGCGACCGCATGTAGCTCCCTAGACTCGTCCATTATTCCCCTCTCTCTGCAGCCCGGGTACCCCAAGCTTTCGAGATTCGCAAGCGATTCACTTTCGATTTTTTTTGTTTTCCGCGCCACACGCACGTCATTGACAAAATACGAAACTGAACGATACCAGATCGGAAGATGAAACTGGATGCGAGCGAAACGGCATTGAAGGATGCGGCATCGAAAGGCCTTGCCAAGTGCTTGAGGGGCAACTCTACAAGGATAGCGACCCTGCGGACCGCCGGTCGTCCGACGAGCCATTGATCGAGCGCGCCCAAATGAAAATTCAGAACCGCCTTCTCGCCGAAACCCGCCGCAGCAAAATCCTCGAATGGTTGAAAGAGGAAGGTAGCGCACGGGTACGCACCCTCGCCGATGCGTTCGGCGTCTCCGAAGTGACTATGCGTCAGGATCTCGAGAGGCTCGAGGCCGACGGTCACATTGAGCGCCAACATGGTGGCGCCTTCCTGAAATCTGTGCCCGAGCAGGTGCGGGACATGGCGCTGCAGCATCGCGAGAATATGGACGCCAAGCAGCGTATCGGCCGCGCCGCGGCGCAGCTGGTCGGCGACGGCGAGACGATCGTGCTCGATTCGGGATCGACGACCACCGAGGTGGCGGCGAATCTCCGGACGCGCCGCGACATGACGGTGATCACCAACGCGCTCAACATCGCGCTGATGCTCGGTGCCGAATCCGGCTTCGAGGTCCACATGACCGGCGGCCATTTCAAGGCGCCGACATTGTCGCTCAGCGGCGAGCGTTCGGCCGACTATTTCCGCGGCCTGTTCGCGCAGAAATTGTTCCTGGCGACCGCCGCGCTCGATCTGGAGGCGGGGCTCACCTATCCGGCGCTCTCCGACATCCCGGTCAAGCGCGCGATGATCGAGGCGGCCGAGCGCGTCTATCTCGTCGCGGATTCGAGCAAGATCGGCGCGCGCTCCTTCTCGTCGCTGGGCGGGATCGACCTCGTCCACACGCTGATCACCGACGACGGCATCCGCGACGAGGATCGTGCGGCGATCGAGGCCGCAGGAGTGAATGTAATTATCGCCTGATCAGAGAGCGGGCAAACCGCCGGGATCAGCCCGCATCCGCAGGGGAGGAAGTGTGAGTAACCAGAAATACGGCGCCGGCATCTGGCATTTTGCGACCTATGTCGATCGCTATGCCACCGATGGCTATGGCCCGCCGCGCAGCCTGATCGAGATGATCGA
>Ga0065165_1001943_pt1 | contig 19656 bp, 18 predicted proteins | sample AraplaMF_Cvi_mMF_FD_63813 | JGI IMG/M metagenome (GOLD analysis project Ga0065165, IMG submission 63813) | Arabidopsis root microbial communities from the University of North Carolina, USA - plate scrape MF_Cvi_mMF (version 2) (version 3) | ecosystem: Host-associated > Plants > Roots >...
TGATCGAGCATGGCATCCACCTGATCGTCCAGCAGCTGGGCGAGCGCGGCGAGCTGGTGGTCGGCGATTCGCACCGATACGGCGGCAGCGTCGACCCGTTCCACGACGAGCGTGTCGACGCGCTGTTGCTGGCGCTCGCGAGCGACCTGCTCGGCCACCCGCTGCGCGTGCTGCAACGCTGGCAGGGCGTGTACGCGAGCGGCCCACGGCCGTTCGAGTGGCTGCAGCCGGCGCCGGGCGTGCAGGCGGTCGCGATCACCGCGGGCGTCGGCATGAGCATCGCGCCGGCGCTGGCGGAACAGGTGATCGGGTCATGAGCGCCGCGCTGCCGCTGTCGCGCCATCAGGGCGTGTCGATCTGGCTGCAGATCGAGAAGGCACTGGCCGACGACATTCTCGGCGGACGGGTGACCGGCCGGCTCGCCAACGAATTGGAACTGGCCGGCCGCTTCGGCGTCAACCGCCACACGGTGCGCCAAGCGGTGAAGGCGCTGGCCGAGCGTGGACTGGTCGAGGTGCTGCACGGCCGCGGCACCTTCGTGCGCGAGGAGGCGATCGACTACGCGCTCGGCCGGCGCAGCCGCTTCGCCCACAGCCTCGCGAAGGCGCGCCGGGTCGGCAGCAGCCGGCTGACGCACGACGCCGAGCGCGTGCCCGACGCCGAGGTGCTGGCGCTGCTGGAGCTGCCGGCCGGCAGCCGCGTGGTGCAGGTCGATTCGCTCGACGTCGTCGACGACAAGGTGGTCGGCGTCTGCACGCAGTACTTCCCGCTGCCGCGCTTCGCCGGCATCGCGCAGGTCTACCGCGAGCTCGGCAAGACCCACTTGGCGCTTGCGCAGCTGGGGGTCGACAGCTTCGAGCGGCGCCTCGGCCGGGTCACCGCGAAGCTGCCGGAGCGGGCGGTCGCGCGCCAGTTGAAACAGGCGCCGGCGACGCCGATCCTGTATGTCGAGAGCGTCTACGTCGACGCGGCGGGCCGGCCGATCGAGTACGGCATCTCGCGGTTCAACAGCGCGCTGGTGCAGGTCGTCGCCGAGCCCTGAGGCCGTCGCAGCCATCGGCGTGACGTATGGCACAACCGGTTGCATCCCGCCACCGGACTGTGCGCGGTGGTAGGCTCAAATGCGTTTCCAATCGCGTTTCCCCATCCGCCCCACGCGCCTCCCCGATGCCCGAAGAGAACCGAGTCCCGACCGCGAAGCCTGCGAGCGTCGTGTTCGCCCGCATCCGGGAGTTCGGCAGCGCGCCGGTGGCCGAGCAGGCGACGCTGAAGGCCCGGCTGGAAGCGCGGGCCGCCGCGGCGCTGGACGCGGTTCCAGCCAGCGAGCGCATCGTGCTGGACGCCCGCGACGGCATCGCGATCGTGATCACCGCCGATCCGCTGGTGGCCTTCGATGTCGCGCAGCGCCTCGCGCGCAAGAGCCGCAGCCGGCGCTGCGTGGTCGGGCTGAACCACGGCGCCGTCAAGCTGGTGAGCGACGCTCAGGGCGGGCCGGCGCTGATGGGCGACGGCCTGAGCACCGCGGCGGCCATCGCCACCTTCGCGAAGCCCGGCCGCATGCTGGCCACCCGCAGCTTCCGCGATGCGCTCGACGTCAACTCGCCGGGCGCCGCGCGCCGGCTCGAGCTGGCCGGCACCTCGATCGACGACCAGGTGCGCACGCACGAGCTGTTCGCGATCAACCCGCAGGCGAGCCTGCAGTACCAGCGCCGCCTGCTGCTGGGCGGCATCATCGGCAGCGCGCTGCTGATCGGCGGCGGCATCGCGGTGCGCTACGGGCTGGACGAATGGCGCGAAGCCACCCAGGGCGCGACGATCGTGTTCGACGTGAAGCCGCCGGCCGAGGTGTCGGTCGACGGCGAGCACAAGGGCCGCACGCCGCCGCTGGCGCAGATCGAGCTCGCGAGCGGCCCGCACACGCTGGAGCTGACCGCGGTCGGCTTCCCGCCGTACAGTACCGAGGTTCAGGTAGCGCCGGGCGAACGCATCACGATCCAGCACCGCTTCGTCGCCGCCGCAAAACCGGCCAAGCCCGGCAAGCAGGGCAAGTCGGGGTTCTGGCAGGACTTGCGCCGCCGGCTCGGAAATTGAGCCATGAATTCTCCGGACACCATCATCCACACCCACGTCGACCCGCGCATCCCGACGCAGCTGGGCCGCTACCGCATCCAGTCGGAGCTCGGCCGCGGCGCGATGGGCGTGGTGTACCGAGCCCACGATGAGCAGCTGGGCCGCCCGGTCGCGCTGAAGACGCTGTACATGGGCGAGGACGCCGCGGCCGAACATGCGGTGCGCTTCCAGCAGGAAGCCCGTGCCGCCGGCGGACTGAACCACCCGAACCTGGTGACGGTGTACGACGTCGGCCGCGACGGCGACTGGGCCTACCTGGCGATGGAGCTGCTCGAAGGCGTCGAGCTGCGCGACCGGCTAGCCAGCAGCCGGGTGTCGCTCGCGATGGCGGTCGACATCGTGCGCCAGGTGGCGCTGGGCGCCGGCGTCGCGCATGCGAAGGGCGTGGTGCACCGCGACATCAAGCCGGCCAACATCATGCTGGTGCACGGGCGGCACGCGAAGCTGATGGATTTCGGCATCGCGCGCATCCCCACGTCGGACGTGATCACGCAGACCGGCACCATCCTCGGCTCGCCGAAGTACATGTCGCCTGAGCAGATCGCCGGCAACGACATCGACCACCGGGCCGACATCTTCTCGCTCGGCGTCGTGCTGCACGAGATGCTGACCGGCACGACGCCGTTCAACGGCGCCGACGTGAACCAGCTGATGTATGCGATCGGCCATGCCGAGCCGGCGATCCCGAGCCGGCTGAACCCGGACGTGCCGGTGGTGCTCGACCTGATCGTCGCGAAGACGCTGGCCAAGCAGCCGGCCGACCGCTACCAGACCGCCGAGGCGCTGGCCGCCGACCTGCTGGCCGCGCGCAGCGGGCTGGCCGGCGCGGCGGACGACGAGGCCGATGCCGACGCACCGCTGAGCGCGGGCGTGTCGATGACCTCATTCACGCCGCTCGCGCAGAGCTTCGCGACGACGCAGTCGATGACCCGCGCGTCGTTCGCGCCCGACATGGCACTGCTGTCGGTGTCGCGGCGCTTCGATTCGAGCGCGGCGCTGCGTCTGCTGATGGGCGACGACCCGCTCGCGCCACCGCCGCCGCCGCGCAAGCGCTGGCGCAGGGGCCCCTGGCTGCTGGCGGCAACGCTGGCGGCCGCGCTGTTCACCAGCCTGGCCATCGTGTTCGGCTGAAGGATGGACGACCCCTCGGTTGATGGGTACATCAATCGATCCCCCGGGGGGATCCGGGCCGGCTTGGGACGGCCCGGCGCTCGGCCCGGCGCAGCGTCGGCACACCATTTGCCAACCCTGCGCGCATGAATCATCGGATTCCCTTCCATGCGTTGGCGTTGGCAGCCCTCGCCTCCCCGGCGCTCGCGCAGCAGGTGCTGCCCACCGTCACCGTGACGGCCACCCGCACCGAGACGCCGCGCTTCGACATCCCCGCATCGATCGACGTGGTCGACGGCGACCGGCTGCGCGACAGCCGGCTGCAGGTGAACCTGTCTGACGGCCTCGCCGGCGTGCCCGGCCTGCAGGCGCGCGACCGCCAGAACTACGCACAGGACGTGCAGATCTCGGTGCGTGGCTTCGGTGCCCGGTCGACCTTCGGGATCCGCGGCGTGCGGCTGTATGTCGACGGCATCCCGGCGACGCTGCCCGACGGGCAGGGCCAGATCAGCAACGTCGACCTGAACTCGGTCGAGCGCATCGAGGTGCTGCGCGGGCCGTTCTCGGCGCTGTATGGCAACTCGTCGGGCGGCGTGCTGCAGGTCTTCACCGAAGAGGGCGAAGGCCGGCCGACGCTGAGCTTCGGCATGGCCGGCGGCAGCGACGGCGCGCTGCGCACCAGCAGCAAGCTGGCGGGTTCTGAAGGCCGCCTGAGCTACCTGTTGAGCGCGAGCCATTTCGAGACCGATGGCTACCGCGACCACGGCGCCGCGCGGCGCGACCTCGGCAACGCGAAGCTGGTGTGGCGGGCGGACGAAGACACGCGCTGGAGCGTGGGGCTGAACAGCGTGGCCTTGCCGTTCGCGCAGGATCCGCTCGGGCTGACGCGCGCCGCGTTCGATGCGAACCCGCGCAGCGCCGATGCGGCCGCGACCGATTTCGACACGCGCAAGACCGTGTCGCAGACGCAGGCCGGCATCGTGCTGGACCGTCGGGTCTCGGCCGCGCACGCATTGCGCGTGATGGTCTACGGCGGGCACCGGCGCACCGAGCAGTTCCAGTCAATTCCGGTGGCGACGCAAGCCAACCCGCTGCACCCCGGCGGCGTGATCGACCTGCGGCGCGACTACAGCGGCACCGACTGGCGCTGGACCACGAAGGCGTCGATGGCCGAACGGCCGTTGACGCTGATCGGTGGGCTGGCCTACGACCGGCTGCGCGAACTGCGGCAGGGGTACCTCAATTTCACCGGCACAGCGGCGACGCCCGAACGCGGCCAGCGCGGTGCCTTGCGGCGCGACGAGACCAACTTCGTCAGCAACATCGATCCGTACCTGCAGGCCTCGTGGAAGCCGACGGACGACTGGACGCTGAACGCCGGCGTGCGGCACAGCCGCGTGCGCTTCGAGTCGCACGACGACTACATCGCCGGCGCGAACCCCGACGACAGCGGCCGCGCCGACTATCGCGCGACGCTGCCGGTGCTGGGCGTGCTATGGGCGGCGAGCCCGTCGCTGCACCTGTACGCGACGCTCGGCAAGGGCTTCGAGACGCCGACGCTGAACGAACTGGGCTACCGGCCAAACGGCGCGACGGGCCTGAACTTCGCGCTGCAGCCGGCCACCAGCCGCAGCCTGGAGCTGGGCGCCAAGTCGCGGCTGGACGAGCTCGGCGAGCTGAACGCCGCGGTGTTCCAGACCCGCACGTCGGACGAGATCGTCACGCTGACCAACACCGGCGGCCGCTCGACCTTCCAGAACGCCGGCAGCACGCGGCGCAACGGGCTGGAGCTCGGCTGGACGGCGGCGCTGCCCGAACCATGGAAAGCGCAGGCCGCGGCGACCTGGCTCGACGCGCGCTACCGCGATGCGTTCATGACCTGTACCGCGACGCCGTGCGCGGCACCAAACGTTCAGATCGCATCGGGCCAGCGCATGCCGGGCATCGCGAGCCGCAGCCTGCAGGGCAGCTTCGCGTGGGCGCCGCCGCAGGGCTGGCGCGCGTCGGTCGACCTGCGGGCGCTGGGCCGGGTGTTCGTCAACGACCTGAATTCGGATGCGGCGGCCGGGCAGGCCGTGGTCGGCGCGAGCATCGGGCACGTGCTGGCGAGCGGCGCCTGGCGGCTCGACACCTTCGTGCGCGGCGACAACCTGTTCGACCGGCGCTATGCCGGCTCGGTGATCGTCAATGAGGGCAATGGCCGTTATTTCGAGCCGGCACCGGGGCGCAACTGGATGGTCGGCTTCGCCGCTCGCTGTCAATTCTGAGCGGCATCATCGAGAATTGCGGCGGCAATTCCCGCCGCATTCATGCTCCGCCCGCCCATGATGAAAATCCTCGCCGCCGCCCTGCTGTCGCTGGCCTCCGTCCACGCCAATGCCGTTGAATACGCCTACATCCCCGACGCATCGAAGCTCATGTGGCAATTGCAGGGCGGCAAAGTCTTCCTGCGCAACCTCAACGAGTTCAAGAGCAGCTTCCTGCCGTGCTGCTACAACTATTCCATCGACACGACCACGCCGGATGGCAAGGTGCAATGGGCCACGCTGCTGGCAAGAATCACCGCCGGGCAGTCGATCTACGTCGGCGTCAACGACCCCGCGCAGGTCAGCGCGATCGCCTACATCGGCATATGGTGACATTCTCCGTGACGGGCAAGCTCACTCCCTGCCGCGCCACCGCGACACGATCAGCGCCGTCGGCCGGCCCGCGGCGCCCAGCCCGGTCCCTTGCGCCGTCGCCAGGCTCCAGCGCTCGCTCGGCTCGCCGGCATTGAGGTCTTCCAGGTACTTCAGCAGCGCCTCGTAGGTCGAGAACTCGACCTGCACGCGCACCATCGCATCGGCGGCGTTGACGTCGACCGACACCGGCAGCACGCCGACCGTGCCGACCGCTTCGAGCGAGGCCAGCGCCGCGTCGAGCGGCATGCGCTGCAGCCGCAGTGCCGCATTCGCATCTGCTGCGTACGCCGGCGGCGGCTGGATCGGTGCCTCGGTGCGCCGCGATGCCTGCAGCGCAAGTGCATTCGCGCGCTCTTCCGATTGCTCAATCTGCGAGCGCAGGTCCGCTGCATCCATCCTCAGCACCCAGCCCCACGCCACCAGCGCGGTTGCGCCGACCAGCAACAGCACCGCGAACCCCCACCACGCTGCTCCCGGCGGCGGGCGGCGAACGAAGTCGACCTCGATCCGCTTCATGCCCACGGCTCCATCACGGCATCGGCCAGGCCTGCGCCCGGCGACAAATCCACCCGCACGCCCTCGCCATCGGCGATGCCCAGGCTCAATACCGTGCGCTGCAGCCAGGCCACCGCACGCTCCGGCGATGGCAGCGGCGCGCAGGTGGCCGCGGCGCCGAACACCGCATCACGACCAGCCAGCACCACCAGGCTCTCCGGTTCCGCGACGACGATGCGCGACACCGCCGCCTGCTTGTCCAGCGCCCGCGCGACCACCGTCGTCCACCACGGCCGCATCGAGGTCGACCGCACACCGTGCACTGCCAGCACGCGCTCGATGGTGTCGCGCGTCGCAGTCTCGAGCGCGACGCCCAGCACCGTGTGACCTGGTGGCGCGGCATCCAGCCATACCTCGCACGGCCCGGCCAGGCCGGTCTCGTCGGGCGCCAGCGCCTCGGCCAGCCTCCGGGCTTCGGTCCAGCGACGCAAACCGGGCGCCGGCGGCACGATGAAGGGCCGCGCGAGGCTGCCGGCCAGCCACAGGGCCAGCGTCGGCTTGCGTACCGCCGCATCGGCCTTCAGCGCCACCGCGACGGCCTCCACACCGGCTTCGATCCCGTCGACCTGCTGCCATTGCCACGGCCGGTCCCCGAGCTGCCACGCCACACAGCGCCGGCCGAGATAAGCCTGCGCGCCTTCAGATCGCACCGACGACACGCCGCACCTCCTCGATCGTGGTCTCGCGGCGCTTCACGCGTCGCACCGATTGCTGGTCCAGCGTCAGCGTGCCGCCCGCATAGGCATGGCCCTTCAGCACCGACAGCGGCGAACCCTCGGTGACGTGGTCGCGGAACGCGTCGTCGATCACATGCACCTCCGAGATCACGAAGCGGCCGCGGTAGCCCGAACCGTGGCACGCGGCGCAGCCCACCGCCGCCGGCACCTCGGTGTCGGGCGCCACGCCGAGCCAGCGCGCCTCGCGCTCGGTGGACGGGCGCGAGGCCCCGCAGTCGGCGCACAACTTGCGCATCAGCCGCTGCACCACCACGCCGTTCAGCGACGACATGAAGCCGAACATGTCGAGCCCGAAGTGGCGGAAGCGGCCGATGATGTCGGTCAGGCTGTTCGCATGCACCGTCGTGAAGACCGAGTGGCCGGTCAGCGCTGACTGCACCGCGATCTCGGCCGTCTCGGCATCGCGAATCTCACCGACCAGGATGCGGTCCGGGTCGTGCCGCAGGATCGAGCGCAGCCCCTTCGCGAAGGTCAGCCCCTTGCGCTCGTTCACCGGGATCTGCAGCACGCCGGCCAGTTCGTACTCGACCGGGTCCTCGATCGTGATGATCTTCTCGAGGCCGGTGTTGATCTCCGACAGCGCGGCATACACGGTCGTCGTCTTGCCGCTGCCGGTCGGGCCGGTGACCAGCATCATGCCGCTGGGCGCCATCGACAGCTCGCGGATCAGCGCCGCGCCGCTCTCGTCGAAGCCCAGCAGGTCGAGCGTCACCGACGCGTCGGTGGAGCGCAGCTGCGCCTTGTCGAGCAGCCGCAGCACCGCGTCTTCGCCGAACACGCTGGGCATGATCGACACGCGCAGGTCGACGCGGCCGCCCTGGATGTCGATGCGGAAGCGGCCGTCCTGCGGCAGCCGGCGCTCGGTGATGTCGAGCTGCGCCAGCACCTTGATGCGCGAGATGACTTCTTCGGCCTGCACCGCACCGTCGAGCCGGGCGAAGCGCACCATCACGCCGTCGAGCCGGTGCTTCACCGTGACGCCGGCGCGGTCGCATTCGAAGTGGATGTCGCTGGCGCCGACCTGGAAGCCGGCGCGGATCGCACCGTCGACGAAGCCGACGATCGGGCCGTCGGCCACGGCGGTCGGCTTGCTCGCTTCATCGCGCACGGCGGCCTGGCCCTGCCCCGGCGACTCGCCGAGCCAGGAGCGGATCGCCTCGCCGCTGGCCGCCGCCGGCTGCAGCGGCTCGCCGATGCGGACGCAGATGCGGCGCAGCTTCGCGTCGTCCCACGGATCCTCCATCGCCAGCCAGCGCTGCACCGCGCCGTCGACCGATGCGCCCACCACCACGCAACGGGCCTGCGTGGCCATCTCCATGGTCAGCACCGACCAGTCGGCGGCGGCTTGCTCGGCCCGCGTCACGACCTCGACACCGGCCTCCTCGCGCAGCCGGCGGCCCAGCTCGCCGGCCGGCGCGGCCCGCAGCAGCACGTCGAGCACGCTGCCGGCCCCGGCCTTGTGCTGCCGGCGCGCCGCGGCGATGGTGGCGGACAAGGGTTCGCTCATGACTCAACGCACTCCATTGGCGATGTCGAAGATCGGCATGTACATCATCACGACGATGCCGCCGACCAGCAGCGCGACCAGCAGCAGCAGGATCGGCTCGACCAGGCGCGTCGCCCGCTCGACGAAGGTGGTGAACGCGGCGGCATGGCGCTGCGAGATGGTCTGCAGCACCACGTCGAAGCTGCCGGTGCGTTCGCCGACGGCCAGCAGGCGCTCGGCCACGGTGTCGGTCAGACCGGCCTGCGACAGCGTGGCCGACACCCGCTTGCCGCGCGCCAGGTCGACACGCGCCTGCGCGATCGCGCCGGTCATGCCCGGGCCAAGGCCGAGCGTCTCGCAGATGCCCATCGCCTCGTCGAGCGTGTAGCCGCCGCGGAACATCAGCGCGAGCGACTGGTAGAGCTTGGCGAGCCGGAAGTGATCCCACTGCCGCTGCAGCGGGCCGATGGCACCGGCGAGCGCCGCCAGGCTGCGCGCGGCGGCCCCCGAGCGCACCCACGCGACCGCCGCCGCGACCAGCACCGCGAGGCCGGTCATCACCGCCGTGGTGTGGGCCGCGACCGCATGGCTGAACAGCAGCAGCAGCCGCGTCGGAACGCTCAGCGTGCCGTGGAAATCGACGTACATGCCCGAGAAGCGCGGGATCACGAACAGCAGCAGGAACAGCGTGATCAGCAGGCCCAGCGTGACCACCACCGCCGGGTAGATCGCGGCGCTCACCACCTGCTTGCGCAGCGTGGTCATCATCTCGTCGTGCGCCATGAAGTCGCTGAGCGCGGTGGCCAGCGTGCTGGTGCGCTCGCTCGCCTTCACGCTGGCCACCAGCACCGCCGGGAAGGCCTGCGCCTCCTGCATCGCCTTCGACAGCGGCCGGCCTTCGCGCAGCGACTGCAGCAGGCGCGACTGGATGTCGCCGCGCGCGCCCTGCGACGACTGCGCCTGCAGCGTCTCCAGCGCCTCGACCACCGTCATGCCGGCCTGCAGCAGCGTGCGCAGTTCGCGGCACCACCACGCCACGTTGAAGGCCTGGGCCCCGGCGAACAAGGCCGGCGTGCGCTGGCGCGCCTCGGCCTGCAGGTCGGCGCCGACAAACACCAGCCCCTCCTGCGCGATCCCGGCCTGCAAGGCCTGCAGCGAATCGGCGTGCGCCGACCGCTCCAGCACCGCGGCCTGGGTCGGGTCGTAGTAGCGAACCTTGTAGTGCATGCGAATCGCCAGCGTCGGTGCCGATGTCAGCGCTGCAGGTCGGCGTCGTCGCCGGTGCCGCCGGGCGCGCGGTCCTTGCCGAGGCTCAGCAGGTCGAAGTCCTTGCCCGGCGTGGTGGCCGGCGAGCGGTACTGGTAGGGCATGCCCCACGGATCCTGCGGCAGCTGGTCGCGCAGGTAGGGGCCGTGCCAGCGCGGCTCGTCCGACGGTGCCGTCAGCAGCGCCTGCAGGCCTTGCGAGGTGCTCGGGTAGCGGCCGGTGTCGATGCGGTAGGCCTGCAGCGCCTTGTCGAAGGCGTCCATCTGCGCCTTCGCGGCGGTGACCTCCGAGCGGCTGATCTGGCCGAGGAAGCGCGGGCCGACGATGCCGGTCAGCAGCCCGATGATCAGGATCACCACCAGCAGCTCCAGCAGCGTGAAGCCGCTCGACCGGAACGGCCGGCGACGGCCGGGATGGGACAGGGCGCGTGGGGTCATGGCTGCGGCTTCGCGAGAAAGATCCATTGGCTGTATTTTGAGGCGGGGGGCATGTCGGCCACGCCGTCCATCGGCGGCAGGCTGCTGCGCAGCGGCTGCGCTTCGCTGGTGCTGTGCACGCCGCGGATGCCGCCATCGGCACCGCGCACCAGCGCGAAGGGCTGGCCCGGCTGCATCGGGTCGGTGTAGAGCTTGCGCAGGTGGCGGCGCGTGCCGACGTAGCGTGTGTCCTGCAGCAGGCTGTCGAGCGACGGCGGGTACTGCTTCAACGAGCCCGGCGAGGCCTCGTGGTAGCGGGTGATGGCCTGCGCATAGAGGCTGCCGATGCGCAGCAGCTCGTCTTCGCGCTCGCGCTGCGCCGCGTCGGACCACCTCGGGCCGGCCACCGCAAGGCCGAGGCCCATCAGCGCGACCAGCAGCAGCACCAGCACGTAGGTGAAGCCGCCGGCCGCGGCGCGAGTGGAGCAGCGGCTACCAGCTCGCATACGGGCTCCCGTCGCGCGACACGCCGGCGGCGCCGCTGTGCAGGTCGGACACGCTGGTGCCTGCTCCGCCGCCGCTGCCGCCATTCCCGTCGGGCGCCACCAGCACCCAGGTGTCGACGCGGTCGGTCACCGGGTCCAGCGGCAGCTGGCGCAGGTAGCGCGCCTGCACCAGCTCCTGCAAGGCCGCCGGGTAGCGGCCGCGGTCGCTGTAGAACTTGTCGATCGCGTCGCGCGTGGCCGCCAGGTTCTGGCGCAGCACGACCTCGCGCGCGCGGTCGACGTGCTCGGTGTAGCGCGGCACCGTCACCGCCAGCAGCAGGCCGATGGCGGCCATCACCACCATCAGCTCGATCAGCGTGAAACCGCGTGGCCTGTTCATCACCAGTCCTTCAGCGGCACGCCGTTCAAGCCGACCCGCGTCGAGCGCGAGAACACGTCGTAGACATCGTCGCCGGCCCGCGGCTGCTCGGCCGACGACTGGAAGCTGCGCAGGCCCCAGGTCTGCTCCGCCGGCAGCTCGGGGCTGGCGAACGGATCGCGCGGCACGCGGCGCAGGAACACCAGCCGCTGCCCCGGCACGGCCGCACTGCTGTCGCCGGCCACCAGCACCTGCAGGCTAGTCGGGTAGCCGCTGCTGCCGGGCGGGTGTGCGAGCTGGCCCTTGTCGTTGGCGCGCTTGTAGGCGTCGATCGCCTCGCGGATCTGCCACAGCGCCTGCTTCAGCTCGCGCTCGCGTTCGCGCTGCAGCGTGATCTCGGCCAGCGGGAACACCGCGGCGGCCAGCAGGCCGAGCACCGCGAGCACCACCACCAGTTCGATCAGCGTGTAGCCGCGCCGGCGCTGCAGCGTCATTTGACGATCACCCGCAGCGGCGGCGGCAGGCCGGGCGCCGTCGCCGGCGCATCGATGCCCAGCGGCTGCGCACCGGTGACGTTCAGTTCGGCGGTGCCGGCCGCCGTGGCCTTCATGCGCACGCTCAGCAGGCTGCCCTGCCCCGACGCGCCGGTCGCCTGGTTGCGGATCGCGCCGGCATTGAAGCGCCCCTGCTCGGCCTCGGCACTGCGGCTGAAGCTGGTGGTGGCGCCGCCCTGGCGGAACAGGTCGCCTTCGTCGACGTCGACCAGCGACAGCGTGTCCTTGCTGAACGAGACCTGCACCGGCATGCCGCGCAGCGGCACCGGCGTGTTCAGGTTCAACGTGGCGACGAAGGTGTCGCCGACCTTGACCTCGCGCGGCGCGCTCCAGCTCAGGGCCGACGTGGCGGGCGCTGCCGGCGCCGCGTCGGGGCGCTGCGCGTCGGTAGCGCCGGGCCCGGCCGGCAACGCCGCGCGGCCTGCCGCCGGCGCGCTGGCGCCGCCAGCGGCGGCCGGTGCCGCACCCCCCAGGCGTCCGCCGGCCGCGCGCAGGCGCGGCGAGGCTTCGGTGCCGACCCACATCTCGGTCTCGTTCGCATCGGGCCGGCGCAGGTTGCGCACGATGTGCGGCGTGATCGCCAACACCAGCTCGGTGCGCGACGAATCGTCGAGCTGGCTGGAGAACACGCGGCCCAGCACCGGCAGGTCGCCCAGGCCCGGCACGCGGCTCGCGTTCGAGCGGTCTTCGCTGCTGATCAGGCCGGCGAGGATCTGCGTTTCGCCATCGCGCAGGCGCAGCAGCGTCGACGCGTTGCGGGTGCCGATCTGGTAGGCCAGCGTGCCGGAGTTGGTCTTGACCTGGCCGGCCAGCGAGCTGACCTCGAGCGCGATGCGGATGGCCACGTCGTCGTCGGCATAGATGGTCGGCTCGACCTCCAGCTTCAGGCCGACCTCGATGTAGTTGACGCTGTCGGAGACGAAGTTGCCGGTGCCGGTGGTCACCGTGATCACCGGCAGCTTGTCGCCGATCAGGATCTTCGCCTTCTCCTTGTTGCGCGCCCGGATGCGCGGGTTGGCCAGCGTGTTGAAGTCGCCGACCTCGCGCCGCAGGTTGACCAGCAGCCCGCCGACGGTCAGCCCGATGTTGTCGCGCGTGAGGTTGCGCACGTTGCCGAGCGTCAGGCCGCTGGCGCCTGCCGGCGGCAGCGGCGTCAGCGCGAAGGTGTCGGGGAACTTGATGCCGAGCTCGGTCAGGCGGGTGCTGCGGATCTCGATCACCTCGACGTCCATCATGACCTCGGGCTCGTGCGTGTCGTACAGCGCCATCAGCCGTTCGGCGAGCTGGATGTTCTCGGCCGAGTCGCGCAGCGCCAGCATGTTGGTGCGCTCGTCGACATAGGGGTCGCGGATGCGCAGCATCGAGCGCAGGAAGGCGGCCGCGCCCTTGGCTTCTCCGCTCGCGAGGTAGAACACCTTGACGACCTGCTCCTGGTGCTCGCGCTGCTTCTCGGGCGTGTTCGGATAGATCAGCAGCGTCTGGCTGTCGATCACCTTCTTGGCCAGCTGGTTGGTGCTGACGATCAGGTCGATCGCGTCTTCGACGCGGGCCGAGCGCAGCAGCACGGTGACGCGGCTGTCGGGACGGACGTCCTTGTCGAGGATGAAGTTGATGCCGCTGTTGCGCGACACCACGTCGAGCACGGTGCGCAGCCCGGCGTCGCGGAAATCGAGCGAGATCGGCCGGTTCTCGGCCAGGCCCTTCTGCGAGGCCAGAAGCTGGGCCTGGCGCACGCCGACCTCGATGCGGCGCTGGAAGGCCAGCAGGTCGGGGTTGCGCGGGTTGTCCTTCAGCGCCTGCTCGACGATCTTGAGTGCGGCCGCTGTCTGCTGGTCGGCATGCAGGCGCTCGGCCTCCACCAGCGCGGCGCGCTGGCGCTGTTCGGTGGCGATGTCGGCCAGCAGGTCGTCGATGCGGCTGCTGGTGGGCTCCAGGCCCTTGGCACGGCGCAGCAGGCGTTCGGCGTCGGCGTAGCGGCCGGCGGCGCGCGCAGCCGCCGATTCGGCGATCAACCGGGCCAGCGCTTCGGTACGCGCCTGCACCTGGCCGCTGCGCAGCGTGGTGCTGCCGGGGTATTCCTTCAGGCCAGCTTCGAACTGGCTCAGCGCCTGCTCGTAGTTGCCGGCGCGCAGCTGCTGCTGGGCCTGGTCGCGAAAGCGTTGCTCGGCGCAGCCGGCGAGCACCAGCACGGCGGCCACGGCCAGCACGATGCGGCGCGACGGGGAAAAGCGGGTGAGGCGGGTCATCGGACTCATGGAGCAGCGGGCATTCATGGCGGCGGTGGCGAGATGCCGACGACGGCACGCTGCCCGAGGGACGGGTAGACCAGGTTCACCGCATCGTCGGTGATCGACTCGACGACGTAGCCGTCGTCCAGCGTCTGCTGGGCGGTGACTTCGATCGGGGCGGCATTGCCCTTCACGAGGAACACGATGTGGCCGCCCTCCGGCGTCACCATCTGGCCGTAGAAGCGGTAGTTCATCGGCGGGGCCATCGGGGGCGGAGGCGGCGGGGGTGGTGCCGGCGGTGGGGCCTTGGCGACGGGCGGTGGGGGCGGCGCGGGGGGAAGCACGGGCTGGAAGATGTCGCGCTTGGCGGGCTCGAGCGCTTGCGCAGGCCATTGCGTGGGCAGCGGGGTCGTGGCGTCGGCGGCGCCGGTCCAGGCGTCGCGGGGCATCGGGTGCGGCGCGGGCGTGGCGGTGCCGGGCGGCAAGCTGCCATCGTCGCGCACCGCGGCGGCGACCAGCGTGGGCGCCTCTTTCGAGCTCCACAGCGACAGCGCGGTCAACACCAGCGTGCTGCCGAGTGCCCACGAGAGACCGCGTCCGAGGGCCATCAGCGTGCGACTCCCGACGCGGCTGGGGCGGGGGGCGGCAACGGCCGGCTCCAGCGGGTGACGGAGACCGAGGCCTCGACGTCGCCCGGATTGGTCATCGTGCGCAGGTTGAGGCGGTTCACGGTGCTGCCGGCGTGGCGGTCGAGCAGCTCTTTCAGCACCAGCTTGATCTGCGGGTAGGCGCCGCGCAGCGTGAGCTGCAGGTCGTGGCGGCCAAGCAGCGTGGGGGTGGCGGTGCGCGGTGCATCGGTGACGCTGACGACGGTGACGCCCAGTTGCGCAGCAGCGCGCTGCAGGTCGTTGACCCAGGTGGCGGTGTTGGCCTCAGATGGGAGGCGGCGGGCGAAGTCGGCTTCGGGCTCGGCGGGGGCGCTGGGTGCGGGCGGCGCGGGGCGGGCCTGCAGGGCGGCGAGGTCGCGCCGAGCCTCGGCCAGCTGTCGCTGCTGGAGGTAGATCCAGGCGCCGGATGCGGCGACCGCCGCGAGTCCCGCGACGACGCTCAGCGCCCAAGCCAGCCACGGCAGCCGGGCCTGGTGCCACTGCCGCGACAACGCCCAGTTCCACGACCGATTCCTGAGGGACGACATCATCGCGTTTCAAGCAGACGCACGGGGCAGTGGGACAGCGGCCGGTCAACCAGCGGCAATGACGCGGCTCGGCAGGGGGTCGATGACGATGAAATGGGTCAACTGCATGGGGTCCTCCCGTGAAGCGCACCGCGAGGTCTTGTGGAGCCGTGGGCTGGTGCGCGAAACCGGGTGACGCCCGGTGAGGCAGGAGTGTCGCGCATAAATGCGGAGAAAATTGGGGGCCATCGGGCCGCTTGGCGGCAACATCGCGCATTCACTTCGAAAGCAGACATGCAACTCACCCGTCTCAAGACATTCCGTGCGGCCAGAGCATTCCTGATCGCCGGCACCGCACTGGTGGCCATCGGTGCGCAAGCGCAGGTCCAGGCCGCATACGTGACAGGCACCGTCACCGACACCACCAGCACCCCGCTCGGTTATTTGATCAAGCTCGACACCGGCCGCCCCACCAACTGCAACGGCGCGCCGTACGGCTGGATGCTGATCAAGACCGAGAACAAGGCGGTGATGGCGACCGCGATGATGATGTTCGCGCTGGGCAAGAAGACCGCGACCGTCTACACAACGGGCATCGGGCCGAGCGGGCATTGCGAGGTGGATCAGTACGATCCGGTGGAGTGAGATGACAGCGCAAGCGCGGTAGGCCTGGATCGCTACGCCACATTCTCCCGCTGCTTCAGCAACGCAACTCGTTCGGGCAGACGCGCGAACCACGGCGTGTCGGAGCCTACCCAGGTCGGCTTCTTTCGTTCGAGGGCACGCAAGAGCAGAGCTTCAAGATCGTCATCGGATTTCAGCGAATCAAGCAGGGGGAGCATCAGCGACTTGAAGTCTTCGGTGAATACCTCCGCTCCGGGCCTCGACGCATCGGCTTGAAGTGTCATCGCCCAGCTCGGGTTGACTTCCGACGGCCTCTGGCACCACTTCAAGTGCGCCAAAGAAATCGTCAGGCACGGAGCGAAGCCCGGAGAGATTCGTCGACGCGGCACCTCCTCGTCAGGGTTGGCCTTTCGCAACAAGTCGCAAAGGGTCTTGGAAAGGATGACGGCACTGGCGTCAAAGGTCGCATACCCGTTGTCAGCAGAAAACGTGCTGACGCTGACAGTTGCCTTGATGGTCGAACACAGCGTCCTGGAATAAGGCACCAACGCGCCTTCGGCCCAAGTAGTGGGGCCGTCAAAGCCTTGGGCGTTGAGAAACCTGCTGACGAAGTCAAACGCTTCGGCAGACTGCAAACCCCACCAGCGCAGCGCGGAAGCAGGTGCCTTCTTGAGTGATTTCATTGACCCGCGTTTGCCTCCATCGTCAACAAGGTGAAGCCGACACTGCCGACCACCCTCAATGTTCCGAGCAAAACGCGCGTTCCCGTGGCAGCCATCCCCGCGCGGCCCGCTTGACCCATCGCACGACTGCCAAAGGATGCATCCAGCATAAAGGAAACTCTTGCCCCAATCGACAACTGCTTGCCAAGCATGACGCCAGCATCCAGCCCAAGACGTGCTGCTCGCTGCTCGCTGACAACTGCCAATCTCTCCAACGCCGCAGCGTCACCGGCCAGCGCCTTCTGGAATTGAGAGAGCTTTGCCCCGGCACCGTTCTTGACTTCGCCGATGATCACCTCTCCATCCTTCACGGCGATGAAGTCGGCAACTCCCAAGATGTTGAGTTCGCCCGGGCGTCCCTTCAATATCACCTGGACACCCTGCTCGACGACGTAATTTGCAGTCCGATAGGTCTCGGCCACTTCATTTTCCATCGCTTTCCAATGGCTGAGCGCGTTGAAGATATAACCAAATGCCCCTGACTGCGCTCCGCTGGCGAACTTCCCTCCGCCCAGCACCGATGTCGTCCCACCGATCATCGCGTGAATGAACGTGTCGACGACGGGTTCGCCCGCATTCAACCGGCCACCCAGGAATTGCGCAGCCCCGGCTGCCAATGCACCTCTTCCGCATTTTCCGCCCCCGGCCACGCTGGACGCGCAGCCCACCCCGGCATGGAGCGCTGCGCGGCCCAGGCCGTTTTCACTCCAGAAAGCCGCCATCCCCTGCTCACCGGCTGCCGATGCGGCCCCACTCATGGCCTCGCCGAGACTTCCCACGCCATAGAAGGCAAGCGATGTGAGACCGCCTTGCATAGCGCCCTTCATGTTGCCCGTGGCAATCGCCCCCGACACAAAACCCGCGGCCGCAGCTTGACCCGCGGCTGCCCAGGTGATCTCGCCGGCCTTCGGCCCGAGCCACACCGCCACCGCAATGCTGATCACCATCCGCATCTGCTGCTGATCGATGATGCCCACGGCCCGTGCTACCAGCGCACCGACAATGAACGCCGCGCACACCGGGCACTTCCCATCCGCATCCACCGTGTTCAGCGGCCGGTTGTAGACATAGCTGTAGCCGTTGTAGGTCTGGATGTCGAACGGATCGCCCACCACCGGGTCGGCCTGCATGAAGCGCCCGATCATCGGGTCGTACAGCCGCGCGTTCATGTGGATCACGCCGAGGTCGTCCAGGTGCTCGTGCCCCGTGAAGCCGCGGTCCGTGCCGTTGGCTGCATCCGGCGAACCGCCGTGGTAGTCGCCAACCAGCGCGTTCGCCGGGTCCGTCGCGCCGCTCGCATAACGGCGCTTGCCCCACGGGTCGTACGCGTAGCGGATCGTCTTCACCAGGCTGCGCCAGTCGCCGCCACCTGCCACCGTCACCGCCACCGTCGAGCCCAGGTGGTCCTTGTGCCAGTACTCCAGCTTGCTCACCGTCGTCGGCGCGGCGGCCGTCGTCGTCAACAGCACCATCGCATTGCCGGCACTGATGTAGTGCCGGTTCGTCGCGACCCCGCTCTCGTCGATCTCCTGCTCGTAGCTCAGGCCGTTCGCGCCATCGGGATGCAGGCTCCACGTGGTGCGCGTTCCGCGGCTCGTCTTGCGCAACTCGATCAGGCGTTGCTCGGCTTCGCCATACACCCAGTCGTAACTGGGCGCGACACCGCCGTTGCTGCTCACGCCGACGACGCCCGGCGTGTAGCCGTCGCCCTGCGGCAGGTTGAAGCTGTTGTAGCGGATGGTGCGGTAGCGGGCGTCGCCGAAGGCCCGCGTCAGGTTGCCTTGCGCGTCGTAGTCGTAGTCGGCGTTGTAGACCGGCCCGCCGGCGCGTGCGCGGATCGAGCTCACCGCATGCGGCAACGGCTGGCCGCTGGCCGGGTACACGTACGAGCCGACATCGCTCTTCGACAGGATGTTGCCGATCGCGTTGTAGGCCAGCGTCACGTTCTGCGTCTGGCCACCCGGATTCGTCGCCTGGTATTGCGTCAGCCGGTTCAGTTCGTCATAGACGAACACCTCGCTCGCATCGCCATTGCCCGCGCCGTTCACATCGGTGCGCGTGCTCAGGTTGCCCAGCGCGTCCCATACATAGCGATGCTTGAACACATTCATCGCCGCGGCGTTGGCGATGTCGGTGCCCGTCCCCGCGGCCGCGTCGGTGACCCGCCCGCTCACCGGATCGAAGCGCGTGTGGCTGCTGACGCCATGGCCCAGCAGCGCGTCTTCCACCTTGCCCCAGGCATTCACCCGCTGCGCCGTCCAGTAGGCGTAGCCGCTGCCGTTGTGCACCGTCTGCATCGCACCGAGCGCGGTGTAGCCGTACTGCACGCTGACACCGGTGGGCCAGGTCTGCTTCACCAGCCGGCCGAAGATCGCGTCGTACTCCAGGCTCTGCGTGAAGGTCTTCTGCACGTAGCGCGGGTCGGGACTGATCGCGGTGGTTTCGTTGAGCGGCCGCAGGTAGCGGTCGTACACCGTCGAGCGCACCACGCCGTGCGTCGTGCTGCTGCCGCACAGCTTGCCCTTCGTGGCGTTCGCGCCTCCGGCGCCGGACAGGCAGGCCGCACCATTCGCAGCACCGGTGACCGTGTCGAAGAAAAAGCTGCTCTTGAACTCCGGCGTCAGCTTCTCGACCAGGCGGCCTAGCGCGTCATAGGCGAGCGTGCTGCTCGTGCCCGCCGCACGCTGGTTCGGGCTCTGCTGCGAGGTCAGCTCGCCCAGCGCGTTGTAGCCATAGGTCCAGCGGCCCTTGTTCGGGTCCAGCATCGCCGTCTTGCGACCGCGTCCGTCGTAACGCACCTCGACGCGGTTGCCCAGCGGATCCACCGTCGTCACCAGGCTGCCCTGCGCGTCGTAGAGGAACGCGGTCTGCGCATGCTGTGCGTCTTCGGCCAGCACCACATGGCCCTGCGGGTCGCGCCACTGGATGTCGGTCTGCGTGCCGCCGTCTCGGTTGCGGCGCGTCACCGTCGTCTTCGCGCCTTCGTAGGCATAGCGCACCACCGTGAACCGCATCGCACCCGGTGCGTGGCCGTAGGCCGTCAACTCGGCCACCAGCGCTGCGTCGGCGATCGACTCGCTGCCTTCGCCGTTGTCGGCCGTGTACACCG
>Ga0065165_1001945_pt1 | contig 19631 bp, 11 predicted proteins | sample AraplaMF_Cvi_mMF_FD_63813 | JGI IMG/M metagenome (GOLD analysis project Ga0065165, IMG submission 63813) | Arabidopsis root microbial communities from the University of North Carolina, USA - plate scrape MF_Cvi_mMF (version 2) (version 3) | ecosystem: Host-associated > Plants > Roots >...
GTGGCGCGCCAGCGCGCCAAGGCGCTTGCCCGTCGGCTGAATCAGGGATTCCCGCCAGAAGGGCGGGAATGACGATTTCATGGGAGAGCGGCCTTACGCGCATTCGGCGAGATCGCGAACCTGGCCGCCGGAGGCCAGACATCGATCAACGTTTCTCGGAAGGGGAGAAGCTTCGAGTGCGCCTTCGCGCTCGTCGCGCGAAAGGAGGTGGCTCCGCGGGTAGGATTCGAACCTACGACCAGCCGGTTAACAGCCGGCTGCTCTACCACTGAGCTACCGCGGAACAGGTCGCCTCAGGAAGAGGCCGGGTGATAGCCGCCGATTTGACTCGGTGCAAGCGCATTCGGACAAAAAAACAGCCCGGTCGACGACCGGGCTGTGGAAAGTCAGTGATGTGGGGTGTCTTCAAGAAAGACCAGTCGAAATTCGGCTTTTATGGTTAATCAGATCTTAATTTCACCTGCGACCAAATGGCCTCCGAAGCGGCGGCTCAGGGCTTGATCGGGCCGACGGGCAGGGACCGGGCGGCCAGCGTGACGTCGGCCTTGGCGGCCGTGTCGCGCGACGAGGCGCCGAGGGCGACGGTGTAGGCGCCGGCCGCCACCGACCAGCCGTGGGCCTTGGCGTCCCAGGTGGCCAGCAGGCGCGGATCGACCGTCAGGCTGACCTTGGTGGTCGCGCCGGGCGCCAGTTCGACCTTGCTGAAGCCGGCCAGGCGCTGCGGCGCCTCCCATCCACCCGCCTTGGGCGAGACATAGACCTGCGGCACGGCCTTGCCGGTCCGCTTGCCGGTGTTGCGCACGTCGAAGCTGACGGTCAGGGCGCCGCCCTTGGCCTCGGCCTTGAGGTTGTCATAGGCGAAGGTCGTGTAGGACAGGCCGTGGCCGAAGGCGAACAGCGGCTGGTGGCCCTTCTTGTCGAACCACTTGTAGCCGACCGCCGCCCCCTCGATCGTGTAGTCGACCGCGAACAGGTCGTCGGGCTTCTTCGGGTCGCCGTCCAGCACCGGGCGGGGCAGCTGGTCCAGGGCGGCCGGGAAGGTGACGGGCAGGCGGCCCGAGGCGTCGACCGCGCCGGTCAGCACGCTGGCGACGGCCTCGCCGCCCTCCGAGCCCGGATACCAGGCCTCGACCACGGCGCCGACCTTGGGCAGCCACGGCATCAGCACCGGGCCGCCGGTCTCCAGCACCACCACGGTCCTGGCGTTGGCCGAGGCGACGGCGTCGATCAGGGCGTCCTGATCGTTCTCCAGCGTCAGGGGGCTGTCGAAGGCCTCGCCGTTCCACTGGGTGGCGAACACCAGCACCACGTCGCTGGCGGCCGCCAGCTTGGCGGCGGCGGCCCTGTCCTTGCCGTCGGCGTACTGGATGTCGGCCCCGGGCAGCCGGGCCTTCAGCGCCTTCAGGGGCGAGGAGGGGAAGTAGATCATCGGACCGGGCCAACTGGCCGGACCCTCGCCCTGCACGGCGCGGCCGCCGATCGGATAGACCTGCGACGAGCCGCCGCCCGACAGCACGCCGACGTCGGCATGGCCGCCGATCACGGCGATCTTCCTGGCCGTCGACAGCAGGGGCAGCAGGCCCTTGTCGTTCTTCAACAGCACGACGCCTTCCTCGGCGTCGGCGCGGGTGACCTTGGCGTGGGCGGCGTAGTCGATCGGGGCGATCTTGACCGGCTTTTCGACCACGCCGCTGGCGAACAGGCCGCGCAGAACGCGGCGGGCCATGTCGTCGACGCGCGCCTGGCTGATCTCGCCCTTGGCCAGGGCCTCCTTCAGCGGGCCCTTGAAGAAGGGCTGGGTGTCGAAGGCGTCGCCGGCCGATTCCTGGTCGAGGCCGGCGTTGATGGCCTTGGCGCCGGAGTGCGTCGCGCCCCAGTCGGACATCACGTAGCTCTTGTAGCCCCAGTCCTGCTTGAGGACCTTGTTGAGCAGGAAGTCGTTCTCGCAGGCGTAGTCGCCGTTGACGCGGTTATAGGCGCACATCACCGAATGCGGGTCGGAGTCCTCGATCGCGAACTGGAAGGCCAGCAGGTCGGAAGTGCGCAGGTCGGCCTCGCCGATCCTGGCGTCCAGCACGAAGCGGCCGGTCTCCTGGGCGTTCAGGGCGTAGTGCTTGATGGTCGAGACGATGGCGTTGGACTGGATGCCCTTGATCTGGGCCCCGACCATCTGACCGGCCAGCCAGGGGTCCTCGCCGCCATATTCGAAGTTGCGGCCGTTGCGCGGCTCGCGGACCAGGTTGACGCCGCCGGCCAGCATGACGTTGAAGCCCGAGGCGCGGGCCTCGGCGCCGATCATCGCCCCGCCGGCCTGGGCCAGCTTCGGGTTCCAGGTGGCGGTGGTGGCCATGCCGGAGGGCAGGGCGGTGCGCTCGCGCTTGTTGGGCTCGCCGCCCTGGGTGGCCACGCCGACGCCGGCGTCGGTCTGGAACTGGGCGGGGATGCCCAGGCGCGCGACGCCGGGCACATAGCCGGCCGAGCCGGGCAGAGCCTCGGCCACGCGCTTGTACTTGGCGCCCATGTCGGCGCCGAAGAAGCCGAAGATGACCGTCAGCTTCTCGTCCTGGGTCATGGCCTTGAGCGCCAGGTCGGCGCGCGTGTCGGCGTCCAGTTTCGGATCGAGCCAGGGACGGGCGGCGGGCGCGGCCGGCGCCTGGGCGCAGGCGGTGGAGGCCAGGACGCCGGCGGATGCGCCGAGCATGAGGGCCAGGGCCGGACCCCGCCAGGACTGTCGGTTCATAGTACCTCCCATTTGGTTGGCGCGGGCGAAGAGGGCTCGGCCGCGCGGATCGGATTTCTGCTCTAGCCGGCGCGGACCGGGCCGGTGGATTCGCGGATCACCAGGCTGTGCTGGGTCAGGATGGTCGCCGCCGCCTTGCCGAGCGCCGCGTTGGCGCTCCAGGCGTTGAGGGCGGTGATGGCCCGCTGGGTCATCTGGTCGAAGGGCTGGCGGATCGTGGTCAGGGAGGGCCAGATCGCGGCGGCGATCGGCGCGTCGTCGAAGCCGACCACCGACAGGTCGTCGGGCAGCTTCAGGCCGCGACGCTGGGCCTCCATGCAGGTGGCGGCGGCCATGTCGTCATTGGCCGCGAAGATGGCGGTCGGCGGATCGTCCATGTCCAGCAGGGCCTGGGCGCCGGCCAGGCCGCCCTTGAAGCTGAAGTCGCCGGGAACAATCAGGGCGGGATCGGGTCGCGGCTTGCCGGCGGCGGCGTAGGCCTCGTTGAAGCCGTTGCGGCGCAGGGTGCTGGCGGCGTGGTCGGGATGGCCGGCGATGTGGCCGATCCGTTCGTGGCCCAGGCTGAACAGGTGCTCGACCACCTCGCGGGCGGCGGCGCGGTCGTCCATCACGATGCTGGGCGACAGAGAATCGGGGCTGGTCGGCGAGATCAGCACGCAGCGCACATCGTGCTCGCGCAGCAACGCCTTCAGCGGCGCGAAATCGCATTCGGGCGGCAGCAGCACCATCTCGCGAATGCCGCCCTCCGTCACGAAGGCGCGGATGCGGTCCTGCCAGCCGGCCAGGTCGCCCTCGACCAGCTCGGCCGACAGGTGGCGGCCGTTCTGCAGGCACGCGACCATCAGGGCATGGTGGATGCGGGTCTGGTAGCCGCCGCTGGGGTCTCCCATCAGGATGCCGACAGCCGGGGCGGCTTGGGCGCGCAGGCCCCGGGCCACGGCGTTGGGATGGTAGTCCAGCGCCTGCATGGCGAGGCGCACGCGCTCGCGGGTTTTGGCGCTGACGCTCTCGTGGTCGTTCATCACCCGCGAGACGGTCTTGGGCGACACGCCCGCCCGCAGCGCCACATCGTGGATCGTCGCCATGACCTTGTCGCACCCAGACTCAAGTAGTCGCCACGCGTTCAACCATCCTGGTCGCCGCCCGCCCCGTGGCCAAGCCATAGCTCAGTCCGACAGCGATGTCATGCGGTGGGACATAATTTGTCTAGCATGGACATTGATTGGGACACCATCGGTCAAAACTGGACATTTCAGATCGAGGGTTTGGCTTCCGTAAGGGAAGCTTTCCGACCGAATCTCAGCGTGTCGGGCATAACTTTGGCTTGCATAGCTTGGCCTTGCATCTTTCAGAGATGGCGGTGTTCTGCGGCAGAGCGATAAAAATACTTAGAAAATCCAATACATAAATGAACTCTGGTCGGGTTCCGCCCTGCGTCGACGAGCCTCCGGGCGGGGCCTGTTTCGCGTGGTCCGATCGTGGAATGACAACGTTGACATTTCGATTGACACGAACGGGACATTTGTCGATCTTGAGTCACGGCTGGGGAGGGCGTGAGCCAGCGTGGGCGTCGAGGGGCGCCGGGTCGCCAACGGACTTTCGCTTGAAAACGGGGCTCGCCGGGCAGGCTGGGGATCCCCGACGGCAGGCGAAGCGAAGACGCAGCCCGCGCCGAAACAGGCCGGGTCAAGAACGGCCATAAAAACCTTGGGGAGCGAAGACCTTGTCCAATCCACCAAATCCGTCCGCATGGACCCGGGGCATGACCCTGGCGCTGCTGGCCGGCGCCTCGTCCATGGCCCTGGCCACGGGCGCCCACGCCCAGGCCGCGGCGGACGAGCCCTCGCAGGTCGAGGAAATCGTCGTCACCGGCATCCGCGGCTCGCAGATGCGCTCGGTCGACGTCAAGCGGCGCGAAACCGCCCTCGTCGATGCGATCTCCTCGGAAGACATCGGCAAGCTGCCCGACACCACCATCGCCGACTCGCTGCAGCGCATCCCGGGCATCCAGATCAAGCGGGACGCCGGCGAAGGCGCGACGATCAACATCCGCGGCCTGGCCCAGGTGATCACCCTGCTGAACGGCGAGCAGTATCTGAGCGCCGGCAACATGGGCTCGGCCCAGCCGAACCTGCTGGACGTGCCCGCCCAGCTGATGAACTCGGTCGTCGTCTACAAGTCGACCGATCCTCGCAACGCCCTGTCGGGCATCAGCGGCACCGTCGACCTGCGCACCCGTCGTCCGTTCCAGATGGAGGAGGGCCTGCACTTCGCCGGCGGTCTCGAGGGCCAGCGCGGCGAGCGCACCAAGGATGACGACTACCTGATCAACGGCCTGGTCAGCTGGCGCAACGACCGCGTCGGCCTGATGATCGCCGCCGCCAAGAGCGAGGCCAACCTCGGCAACAACTCTTCGGGCGTCGTCGGCCTGTCGGGCAACAACGACTGGGGTGGCTCGGCCGCCAACAACTTCATCTCGCCACACGGCTTCGAAAGCTTCCACCGCGAGCAGGAACGCAAGCGCCTGGGCGTCAACGTGGCCTTCGAGGCCGACCTGGGCGAGGGCTTCACCCTGGTGGCCGAGGGCTTCTACGCCAAGCTCGACGAATACAACCGCGCCGCCGGCATCAACATCTCCAACCGCTGGGACGGCGGCGCCTTCGGCGTCTGGACCACCCCGACCGTGTTCGAGAACGCCGGCGTCAGCAGCCCGCCGCCTCCGGCCGGCAACGGCCGTCCTTGGCTGGCGGTCGATGAGTACGACATCAACGCCTGGTGGGTGAACAGCTTCTCGGTGAACCGCACCACCAAGTCGGAAACCAAGAACTACAACCTCGAACTGAAATACGACAACGGCGGCGCCTTCACGAGCGAAGTGCGAGCCGTGCGGGCCAGCGGCAACCGTCTGAGCATGAACGGCCAGGCCCAGGGCGACCTGAGCAACTGGCAATACGCGGACGGCCGGTTCAACCTGTTCCGCAATGCGGCCGACCGCACGCGCGGTCCGTTCTATCCGGCCGCCATCTGCGCCCAGTATCCGGCGTCGCAGCGCAGCAACGCCGTCGTCGGCAGCGCCGGCGGCTGCTACCTGAACCCGAACCCGCAAGGCTACGGCGCCAACCCGCAGCTGCACTACAACATCGGGGGCAACAAGGCGATCTGGAGCGGCTTCGACCGCCCGCTGGTCGGTGGTCTGGGCGCGGGCAAGACGCTCAAGGACTACATGGCCAACAAGGACAGCTACGCGATCGGCGCCTTCTCCTCGGAAGGCAACAACGAGGTCGACTCGGACATGAACGTGTTCAGCGCCGCTGGACACTACCAGTTCGACGACAAGTTCCTGGGCTTCATCACCAAGATCGACGCGGGCGTTCGCCAGAGCGATCGAACGGTCAATGTGGAAGCCTTCCACCTGTTCTCGCCGTTCTATGGCGGCACGCCGGGGGCGGTTCAGGCCAACGGCACGCCCGTGCCGGCCGCGGGCTGCTTCGCCCAGTGGAAGGCCATCGACGTGGTCATGGACCAGAACCAGTGCCAGGCGGGCGAGTTCGTGCCGAACCCGGCCGGCGGCGCGCCGGTCTTCCAGGGCTACACGGTCAACCGTCCGACCAAGATCGACGCCTACAACAACGTCATCTGGATGGACGACCTGGGCTCCATCACCCAGGGCATCCCGGGCTTCTGGGTCGTCGACCCGCATGACTTCGACGACGTGAAGTCGTTCCAGGAGAAGGTGTTCGGCGCGGCGGTCCGCTATCAGATCCCGGGCGTGACCTATGACGTGACCTTGAAGGAGCAGAGCGCCTACGGCTCGGCCAACTTCGAGATCGGCAAGCTGTCGGGCGATGTCGGTCTTCGCGTCATCCAGACCCACCTGCTGGTGAAGCAGAACCTGACCGGCGACACCCAGAACTACGGCGACACCAACCTGGATGTCGGCGACACGGTCACCAGCCGCAAGTACACCGACTGGCTGCCGTCGTTGAACGCGACCTACGACTTCGACGAGCACCTGAAGCTGCGCTTCGCCTATTCCAAGACGATGCAGCCCCTCGACCTGCAGAACTATGGCGGCGGCCTCAGCATCGCCACCGCCGACTGCGGCACCAAGCCGGGCCGCTGCGTGACGGGCGCCAGTTCGTCGGGCAACCCGCAACTGGATCCATGGCGGTCGACGAACTTCGACGCGGCGGTCGAGTATTATTTCGGCCGCGCGTCGATGGTGAACCTGTCGGTGTTCAAGCTGAAGATCGACAGCTTCGTCACCGGCGGCACGACCCGCGGCACCTTCAAGGACCAGGACGGCACGCCGCGTGAAGTGAACGTCACCCAGCCCATCCAGGGCGACGGCGGTTCGGTGAAGGGTCTGGAAGCCGGCACGAAACTGGCCTTCAGCGACCTGCTGCCCGATGGCGGTTTCTTCTCGAACTTCGGGGTCGACGCCAACGCCACCTACTCGCCGAGCTCGGAGTCGCGTCTTGGCTATGACGGCAAGAAGCTGCCGTTCACCGATAACTCCAAGTACCAGTACAATCTCGTGGGCTGGTATCAGGACGACAAGTGGCAGGCCCGCGTCGCCTACAACTATCGGACGGACCGCCTCAACAGCGTCACGGGCAGTGTCGGCGGCAATCTGGCGGTCTTCCAGGACGCCACCGGCTTCGTCGACGTGAACGTCAGCTACAACGTTCGCGACAACGTCACGGTCTACTTCAACGGCTCGAACGTGACCGGCGAGATCGAGAACTACTACGTGCGGTTCGCCGAGGGTAAGACCCAGTACTTCAGCCAGAACCAGTTCGAGCCGCGCTACACCCTCGGCGTCCGCGCCAAGTGGTGACCCGGACTTAAACCCTTTCCCTGGGCCGCTGCGATCCCCTGTCGCAGCGGCTTCTTTTTCCAGGCCGGGCGGTTAGCATGACGACCAAGACGGGCGCTGGAAGCCCGCGAGAAGAAGCCGGTCAGCGCTTCGATCAAAGGTAGGGAGCCAGGATGCAGCACCGTGCGCAGGATCGGCGTATCCGCGACATCGTCATCGTCGGCGGCGGCACGGCGGGCTGGATGGCGGCCGCCAGCCTGAAACAGCATTTCGGCGCCGCGCCGGTCAAGATCACCCTGATCGAGTCGTCCGAGATCGGCACGATCGGGGTGGGCGAGGCGACGATCCCGACCATCCGCCGCTTCTACCAGGCCCTGGGCCTGTCCGACATCGACGTGCTGCGGGCCACCGGTGGCACCTGCAAGCTGGGCATCCGCTTCAACGACTGGACCGCGCCGGGCGCGTCGTTCATCCACCCGTTCGGCCTCTACGGCCAGGACCTGAAGGGCGTGGCGTTCCATCACTACTGGATGCGGCTGCGCGCCCTGGGCGAGGACGTTCCGATCGGCGACTATTCGCTGGGCGCCAGCCTGGCCGCCGGCGGCAAGTTCACCACCCCCTCGCGCAATCCGCCCTCGACGCTGTCGGTGTTCGACTGGGCGCTGCATTTCGACGCCGGCCTGTTCGCCCGGCTGATGCGCCAGGTCGCCGAGCGGAACGGCGTGCGGCGCGTGGACGCCCGGATCGTCAAGGTCAACCTGCGCGGCGAGGACGGCTTCATCGAGTCCGTGTCCCTCGACAGCGGCGCGACGATCGCCGGCGACCTGTTCATCGACTGCTCGGGCTTTCGCGGCCTGCTGATCGAGGAGGCCCTGCACACCGGCTACGAGGACTGGAGCCAGTGGCTGCTGTGCGACAGCGCCTTGGCGGTTCAGAGCGAAGGGCAGGGGCCGCCGCCGCCCTATACCGACGTCACCGCCCGTCCGGCCGGCTGGCAGTGGCGCATCCCGCTGCAGCACCGCTGGGGCAACGGCTACGTCTATTCCAGCCGTCACACCACCGACGAGGCGGCGAGGGCGGTGCTGACCGGCGCGCTCGACGAGCGCCTGCTGCACGAACCGCGCAAGATCGGCTTCCATCCCGGCCGTCGCCGGAAGGCCTGGAACAGGAACTGCATCGCCCTGGGCCTGGCCTCGGGCTTCCTGGAGCCGCTGGAAAGCACCAGCATCGCCCTGATCGAGACCGGCATCGAGAAGATCAAGCAGCTGTTCCCGAGCCGCGACTTCGACCCGGCGGTGGTCGACGAGTTCAACGAAATGTCGCGCCTGGAGATGGAGCGCGTCCGCGACTTCGTCATCCTGCACTACAAGCTCAACCGGCGTCCGGATACGACCGGCTTCTGGACCCACTGCCGCGAGATGGCGGTTCCCGACACCCTGCAAAGGAAGATCGACCTGTGGCGCGCCCAGGGCCACTTCGTCCGCTATCGCTGGGAGATGTTCTCCCCGCCCAGCTGGCTGGCGATCTACGCCGGCTTTGGCCTGTTGCCCCAGACCTACGACCTCAGCGTCGACGGCTTCGACGCCGCCCAGCTTTCCGGAGCCCTGGCCGAGATGCGCAAGGCGGTGGCCGACACCGTGGCCGCGACCCGCAGCCACGGCGACTTCATCGAGCAGTACGCCCGACCCCAACAACCGGTCGCGGCCGAGTAGGACCCGTCAAATGGCTCACCTGAACAAGATCGTCATCGTCGGCGGCGGCTCGGCCGGCTGGATCTGCGCGGCCATGCTCAGCCACTATTTCCAGAACGGCCCGACGCAGGTCGAACTGGTCGAGTCCGAGGAGATCGGCACCATCGGGGTGGGGGAGTCGACCATCCCGCCGTTCCTCCAGCTGATCCGCACCCTGGGGATCAACGAGCAGGAGTTCATCCAGGAAACCCAGGCCGCCTTCAAGCTGGGCATCCGGTTCGAGAACTGGCGCGCCAAGGGCGACGTCTACTACCACCCGTTCGGCCAGATCGGCGGGCCGCTGGAGGTCAACGAGTTCTATCAGTGCTGGCTGCGGGCCAAGCAGAACGGCCATCCGTCCGGCCTGCAGGACTTCGCCCCGGCCACGGTGATGGCCGACGCCGGCAAGTTCATGCTGCCGTCCAAGGCCCAGCGCACGATGATCGCCAACGCCAACTACGCCCTGCACATCGACGCGCGGTTGGTGGCGCTGTACCTGCGCAGGTTCGCCGAGGCGCGGGGCGTCAAGCGCACCGAGGGCGTCGTCACCGACGTGGTCACCCGCCCCGACGGCGGGATCGCGAAGGTGATCCTGAGGGACGGCCGCGAGGCGGCCGGCGACTTCTTCATCGACTGCTCGGGCTTCCGCTCGCTGCTGATCGGCAAGACCCTGGGCGAGCCGTTCCGCGACTGGACGGACGTGCTGCTCTGCGACCGCGCCGTCGCCCTGCAGACCGAGAACGTCGGCGCGCCGCATCCCTACACCCTGGCCCAGGCCCAGGACTTCGGCTGGCGCTGGCGCATCCCGCTGCAGCACCGGTCGGGCAACGGCTACGTCTTCTGCAGCAAGTATCTCAGCGACGACGAGGCCGTCGCCGCCCTGGTCGGCCAGGTTCAGGGCGAAACGGTGCTGGGTCCGACGATCATCCCGTTCAAGACCGGCATGCGCCAGCGGCTGTGGGTCAGGAACTGCGTGGCCATCGGCCTGGCCGGCGGCTTCATCGAGCCGCTGGAGTCGACCGCCCTGCACCTGATCTACAAGGGCATGGACTATCTGCTGCGGTTCTTTCCGGACCTGGACGCCGACCCGACCCTGGCGGCCGAATACAATCGCCGCATGACGGTCGACTACGAGGAAATCCGCGACTTCATCGTCCTGCACTATGCGACCACCAAGCGCGACGACACGCCGTTTTGGCGCGCGTACCAGCAGGTGGAGATCCCCGAGAGCCTCAGGGAGCGCATCGCCTTGTTCAAGGCCGCCGGGGTGCTGCGCGACGGCGTCGACGACATGTTCCGCGCCCCCAGCTGGCAGTCGGTGATGGAGGGCATGGGCGTGCGGCCCGACCGCTACCAGCAGCTGGTCGACCGCATCCCGCTAAGCGTGATCATGAACCTGATGGACAAGTCCGCCCCCATGCTGGCCGACTTCGTGGCCACCTTGCCCAGCCACGAGGAGTTCCTGAGAACCCATTGTCCGGCCGCGCCTTTCAAACGTTCGGCTTAACCCTAAACCCGCTCATCCCGGCGAATGCCGGGACCCAGATCCTATAGCGGTGTGGCTGACTGGAAGGGCTCAGCGCTGTTGGCGTCAACCACACCGCCATTCCATCTGGGTCCCGGCATTCGCCGGGATGAGCGGATGAATGGGGCCGGGCCGGGGTGATCGCCACCGACAACATTTCCGGCGGAGCCCGTTGAAACTTCTGGCGTTCGAGGTTCTCCCCTGAGCCCGATCCAGCCGGTGCGGACCCCGTCCGGGCCGTCGTGCTAAACAGGCGAAAGGACCCGGCGACTCGCTCGTCGACGAACGGACACGGACGGGAGAACTCCGCTGGCGACGGTGAAGCGTACGGGCTCGAAGAAGACCCTGACGACGGCCAACCTGGCCGCCCTGGGCGCCGAGCGGCTGGCCGACCTGCTGATCGACGTCGCCGAGGGCCACGCCCAGATCAAGCGGCGCCTGCGCCTGGAGCTGGCCGCGGCCATTGGGGCCGACGACCTGGTCTCCGAGCTGGTCAAGCGCCTCGAGGCCGTGAACGACAGCCGCGCCCGCATCCACTGGCGCAAGCACAAGGAGTTCGTGCGCGAACTGGACATGCTGCGAGGCCTGATCGCTGGGCGGCTGACCGCGCTGGACCCGACCCCGGCCCTGCCGATGATGCTGGGCTTCGTGGCCCTGGCCGAGGGCGTGTCCCACCGCACCGCCGACGCCAAGGGCGAGATCGAGGCGGTGTTCGACGCCGCCATCGACGACCTGGCGGCGATCGCGCCCCTGGCCTTGCCCGACCCGCGAGCGTTGGGCGACCAACTCCTGGACCTGCTGCTGCACGGCCGGGCGGGCCTTGGGCCTCGCGCCTTGAAGAACGCCCTGCCGGCCCTGGGCGCCGAGGGCGTGGCCCGGCTGCGGGCTCAGATCGAGACGACCATGGCCTCGCAGAAGCGGGTCAGCGGCGCGCTGAAGGCCGCGATCCAGGTGCTGGCCGACGCCCAGGGCGACGTCGACGGCTACATCGCCCAGTTCACCGACTCCCAGGCCGTGCTGCCGCCGATCGGGGCCCAGATCGCCCGGCGGCTGGCCGCGGCGGGCCGACTGGACGAGGCCGTGGCGGCGCTGGACCGCTCGACGCCCGGCTCGTTCGTCCAACTGGTCGGGACCGTGCTGGGCCGCCCGAGCCTGCCGGGCCCCGGGGCCCTGGATTGGGAGGACGCCTATATCGAGGTGCTGGAGGCGCGCGGGCAGGGCGACCTGGCCCAGGACATGCGCTGGACCAGCTTCGAGCGCGGCCTGTCGGTCGAGCGGCTGCGCGACCACCTCAAGCGTTTGCCCGACTTCGACGACGTCGAGGCCGAGGACAGGGCCCTGGCCCATGCCGAGGACTTCCACGACGTCCACGCCGCCCTGGATTTCCTGATCCGCTGGCCGGCCTGGGACCGCGCCGCGCGGCTGGTGCTGCGGCGGTCCGGCGACCTGGACGGCGACCGGCCGGAGCTGCTGGAGCCGGCCGCCCGGGCCATCGAGGGCCGCCACCCCCTGGCCGCCACCCTGCTGCTGCGGGCGATGATCCTGGACACCGCCCGCTACGCCCGCACGGCCCGCTACAAGGACGCCCAGCGCCAGTTGCTGGAAGCCGCGTCCCTGGCCCCCGCCATCGCCGACTGGAACGGCCACGAGGACGCCGACGCCTTCGCCGCGCGGGTGGCGGGGTTTCGACGGTGGTGAATGTCGCCCCCGGGACTTCGCCTCCTACGGTCGCCTTAGTACAAACCCTCGATTGCCTAGACGGGAGCGGCGGACCTATAAGCGGGCTGAAAATTCCAGCCCTTCGAGGGATTCCATGAGCTCCGATTTCGCGGCCGCGCGCCTGAACATGGTCGAAAGCCAGATCCGCACGGCCGACGTCACCGACCTGCCCCTGCAGGACGCCCTGCGGGTGGTGCCGCGCGAGGCCTGCGTCCCGGCCGGCAAGGGCTATCTGGCCTATGCCGACGCCGACGTCGAATACGCCCCCGGCCGCTGGCTGCTGCGCCCGCGCGAGGTGGGCAAGCTGCTGCAGCACCTGCGGCCGCGCGAGGGCGACAAGGCCCTGGCCATCGCCGCGCCGTACGCCGCCGCCGTGCTGGAGCAAATGGGCCTTGCGGTCACCCGCCTCGACGGCGACGACCTGACCACCGTGCCGGGTTCAGGCTATGACCTGATCATTTGCGAAGGCGCCGTGCCGCGGGCTCCGGCCAGCTGGACCAAGGCCCTGGCCCAAGGCGGCCGCCTGGCGGTGATCGAGCGCGACGGTCCGGTCGGGCGAGCCGTGATCTATGTCCGGGCCGAGGACGGCGTGGGCCGCCGCGCGGTTTTCGACGCCACTCCGCCGATGCTGGCCGGCTTCGCCGTCGAACAGGGCTTTGCGTTCTGACGACTTCGGTTCAGAAACTAAAGCGCAACGCCTGCGTGAAAAAAGCTTAACTAGCGGCCTGGGGTCTCTCGTCTTACAGCCGATCCTGTAGGGCGCGGGCGTCGCGCCGGGTCTGGCGAGAGTTTCGAGGGGAATGAAGTTGATGTCGAACAGCCGTCGGGCCGCTTTGCTGGCCGCAGCTTGCAGCATGGGCCTGATGGCGGGCCTGGCTTCCGCCGCCCGGGCCGAGACCCTGGTCGACGCCCTGACCCTGGCCTACCAGACCAACCCCACCCTTCAGGGCCAGCGCGCCAACCAGCGCGTCACCGACGAGGGCGTGGTCCAGGCCAAGACGGCGTTCCGGCCGAGCGTCAGCGGCTCGGCCAGCATCAACGGCACCCACACTAACTATGCCGATCCGCTGGTGACGCGGAACGTCTTCGGCCAGGTCACCAGCACGCGGGGCCACGCCGACTCCGCCGGCAGCGGGGCCTCGCTGAGCCTGGGCCAGGCGCTCTATACGGGCGGTCGCGCCACTGCCAACCTGACCGCCGCCGAGGCCGACGTCCTGGCCGGCCGCGAGGATCTGCGCAGCGTCGAGCAGTCGGTGCTGGGCAGCGTGATCCAGAGCTATGTCGACGTCCGGCGCGACCAGGAACGCCTGCGCATCGCCCAGGAGAACGTCACCGTCCTGACCCGCCAGCTGGAAGAATCCAAGGCGCGCTTCGAGGTCGGCGAGATCACCCGCACCGACGTGGCCCAGTCTGAAGCCCGCCTGGCCGCCGCCCAGGCCAGCCTGTCCTCGGCCCAGGCCATCCTGGCCGCCAGCCGCGCGGCCTACGCCGCCGTGGTCGGCCAGAACCCGACCGACCTGGCCCCCGAGCCGTCCCTGGCCGCCCTGCTGCCGGCCAGCGTCGAACAGGCCTTCGACCTGGTCGACAAGAACAACCCGCAGATCCAGGCCGCCCGCTACGCCCAGCAGGCGGCCGCGGCCCGCGTCGCCGCCGCCAAGGCCGTCTATCGCCCCACCGTCTCGGCTCGCGCGGGCCTGGGCTGGGACACCGGCGAGGTCAACAGCGTCGGCCGCCAGTACGGCGACTACGACCGCACGCTCAGCGGCTCGGTCACCGCCTCGGTGCCGCTGTTCACCGGCGGCCTGAACGCCTCGGAGATCCGCGCCGCCAAGGAACGCGAGAACGCCGCCCGCGTCGCGGTGGAAAGCGCCCAGCGCCAGGCCCTGCAGCAGATCTCCACCGCCTGGAACAACCTGCTGGCCTCGCGCGCCAACCTCGTCTCCAACGAGGAGCAGGTCCGCGCCACCCGCATCGCCTTCGAAGGCGTGCGCCAGGAGCAGCAGGTCGGCCTGCGCACCACCCTGGACGTGCTGAACGCCCAGCTGGAGCTGGCCAACGCCGAGGTCGCCCTGGTGGTGGCTCGCCGCGACGAATACGTGGCCAGCGCCAGCGTCCTGCAGGCCATGGGCGTGCTGAACGTCGCCAACCTGGCCCCCGAGGTCGAGCGCTACGATCCGGTCAAGTCGTACAACAAGGTCAACCACGCCTTCGGCTGGGTGCCGTGGGAGCCCGTCGTGCAGGTGATCGACAAGGTCGGCGCCCCCTCGACGGCCGTGAAAAGCGCCCCCGCGCCCTCCGCCCAGACCGGCGCCAAATAGGGCGAAATGGCGCGCCTCCCATCCTTGAGCTTGCTTAAGGCGCGCAAGTCTGCACCATCGCCGTAAGCGCCCACCAGGGCGCTCCAGGATTCGTACCCTCTTCGAGACGGCCCCGCACATGTCCGACCAGAGCCCCCAAGAACCGACGATGGAGGAAATCCTCGCCTCCATCCGACGCATCATCTCGGAAGATGACGCGCCGGCGGAGGCCGCTCCGGCGCCCGAACCGGAACCCGCGCCCGTCGCCGAGGAGGCCCCGGCCGAGGACGACGTCCTGGAGCTGACCGATCCGATCGAGCCGCCCGCGCCGGTCGAATCCATGGGCGACATCGACGTCTATTCGCCGGAACCCGAGCCGGAGCCCGCGCCGCCGCCTCCGCCGCCCGAACCGGCCCCCACGCCGGTGTTCTCGCGCGAGGAAGTGGCCGACAACCTGGTGGGCGACCACGCCGCCGGCCTGGCCGCCAGCGCCTTCGGCAGCCTGAGCTCGGCCCTGCTGATGCCCAAGGACGGCCGCACCCTGGAGGACGTGGTGCGCGAACTGCTGCGCCCGCTGCTCAAGGAGTGGCTGGACCAGAACCTGCCGCGCATCGTCGAGGCCAAGGTCGAGGAAGAAGTCCACCGCATCGCCCGCGGTCGCGGGGTGTAGCGACGCGTCCCCGCCCGGCCGGTCCGGGCGGCGGCGCCTGAAAATTCAAAGGCGGTCGCTCCGGCGGCCGCCTTTTTCCGTCCAAATATCCCTGTTGAACCAAGGCCCCCGGTTTCGCCGAGCGGCCGCAGATGGCATACCCACCGCGCCATGCTTGAAAAGACCTTCGATCCCAAATCCGTCGAGCCCCGCCTGTACGCCGCCTGGGAGGCCTCCGGGGCCTTCAAGCCCAGCCAGGCGCCGGGCGCCGAGGCGTTCACAATCGTCATCCCGCCGCCGAACGTCACGGGCAGCCTGCACATCGGCCACGCGCTGAACAACACGCTGCAGGACGTGCTGACCCGCTTCCACCGCATGCGCGGCAAGTCGGCCCTGTGGCTGCCGGGCACCGACCACGCCGGCATCGCCACCCAGATGGTCGTCGAGCGCCAGCTGGCCGCCGCCGGCAATATCGGCCGCCGCGAGATGGGCCGCGAGGCCTTCGTCGAGAAGGTCTGGGAATGGAAGGCCGAAAGCGGCGGGGCGATCACCCACCAGCTGCGCCGCCTGGGCGCCAGCTGCGACTGGTCGCGCGAGCGCTTCACCCTGGACGAGGGCCTGTCGGCCGCGGTCCGCAAGGTGTTCGTCCAGCTGTACAAGCAGAACCTGCTCTATCGCGACAAGCGCCTGGTCAACTGGGACCCGCAGTTCCAGACCGCCATCTCCGACCTCGAGGTCGAGCAGCGCGAGGTCGACGGCCACTACTGGCACTTCGCCTATCCGCTGGCCGACGGCGTGACCTTCCAATATCCGGTCGTCTTCGACGACGAGGGCAAGGCGACCGAATTCGAGACCCGCGACTTCATCGTCGTGGCCACCACCCGTCCGGAGACGATGCTGGGCGACACCGCCGTGGCCGTCCATCCGGCGGACGAACGCTACAGGGACCTGGTCGGCAAGGACGTGATCCTGCCGATCGTCGGCCGCCGCATCCCGATCGTCGCCGACGACTACGCCGACCCGACCAAGGGCTCGGGCGCGGTCAAGATCACCCCGGCCCACGACTTCAACGACTTCGGCGTGGGCAAGCGCCACGGCCTGCCGGCGATCAACGTCCTGACGCCCGACGCGCGGCTGAACGAAAACGCTCCGGCCGAGTACCAGAACCTGGACCGCTTCGTGGCCCGCAAGGCCATCGTCGCCCGGGCCGAGGACGAGGGCTGGCTGCGCGAGATCGAGAAGACCCGCCACATGGTCCCGCACGGCGACCGCTCGGGCGTGGTCATCGAGCCCTACCTGACCGACCAGTGGTACGTCGACGCCAAGACCCTGGCCCAGCCCGCCCTGAAGGCGGTGGAGGAGGGGGCGACGGTCTTCGAGCCGAAGCACTGGGAAAAGACCTATTTCGAGTGGCTGCGCAACATCGAGCCCTGGTGCGTCTCGCGCCAGCTCTGGTGGGGCCATCGCATCCCGGCCTGGTTCGGTCCCGACGGCCACATCTTCGTCGAGGAGACGGAGGAGGAGGCTCTGGCCGCCGCCATCCTGCACTACGGCGACGAGGCCCCGGTCCTCAAGCGCGACGAGGACGTCCTCGACACCTGGTTCAGCTCGGCCCTGTGGCCGTTCTCGACCCTGGGCTGGCCCGAGAAGACCGACGACCTGGCGCGGTTCTATCCGACCAGCACCCTGGTCACCGGCTTTGACATCATCTTCTTCTGGGTGGCCCGGATGATGATGATGGGCATCCACTTCATGGACGGGCAGGTCCCGTTCCGCCAGGTGTTCATCAACGCCCTCGTCCGCGACGAGAAGGGCGCCAAGATGAGCAAGTCCAAGGGCAATGTGATGGACCCGCTGGTCCTGATCGACGAGCTGGGCTGCGACGCGGTGCGCTTCACCCTGACGGCGATGTCGGGCCAGGCCCGCGACATCAAGCTCTCCAAGCAGCGCATCGAGGGCTACCGCAACTTCGGCACCAAGCTGTGGAACGCCTCGCGCTTCGCCCAGATGAACGAGTGCGTCCGCGTCGAGGGTTTCGATCCCGGCTCGGTCAAGCAGCCGATCAACAAGTGGATCCGCGGCGAGACGGTCAAGACCGTCGCCGAGGTGACGCGGGCCCTGGAGGCCCCGGCCTTCAGCGACGCCGCCGACGCGCTCTACAGGTTCATCTGGAACGTGTTCTGCGACTGGTACGTCGAGCTGGCCAAGCCGATCCTCAACGGCGACGACGCCGAGGCCAAGGCCGAGACCCGCGCCACGGCCGCCTGGGCGCTGGACGTGATCCTCAAGCTGCTGCACCCGGTCATGCCGTTCATCACCGAGGAGCTGTGGGACAAGACCGCCGAGTTCGGCGCGCCGCGCGAGGGCATGCTGATCGTCGAGCCGTGGCCCGATCTGCCGGCAAGCTGGATCGACGCCGACGCCGAGGCCGAGATCGGCTGGCTGGTCGACACGGTCGGCGAGATCCGCTCGCTGCGGAAGGAAGTCAACGTGCCGCCCGCCGCCAAGCCGCCGCTGAGCGTGATCGGGGCGGGCGCCGAGACCAAGGCGCGCCTGGCGCGGCATCGCGACCTGCTGCTGAGCCTGGCGCGACTGGACAGCGCGCGCGAAGCGGAAGCCGCGCCGGCCGGCGCGGTGCCTTTCGTGATGGGCGAGGCGACCGGCGCGCTGGCGGTCGCCGAGTTCATAGATTTGGCCGCCGAGAAGGCGCGGTTGATCAAGGAGATCGCGGCGCTCGACAGCGAGATCGAGAAGACGACCAAGAAGCTGAACAATCCCGACTTCCTGGCCCGGGCCAAGGAAGAGGTCGTCGAGGAGAACCGCGAGCGCCTGGCCGACGCGGAAGCCGCCAAGACCAAGCTGGAAGCGGCCTTGGCGCGGCTGGAGGCGGTGGGCTGATCTAATGTTTTCCCTCCCCTTTTAGGGGAGGGGGACCAGCGAAGCTGGTGGGTGGGGGCCTGACTCAGCAAGCCCCCACCCGACCTCCCCACAAAGGGGGGTTATCGCATATGCCCAAATACGATCGTCATCCCGGACGAGCGCGCAGCGCGAAGATCCGGGACCGGGGCCTGAACGCATGCGCTTGCGGCGGTCCCGGATCAGCGCCCGGCTTCGCCGGGCTTGTCCGGGATGACAGCTCTTTTCTCAGCCAGTCCAGATGCGATCGCCCTCCCCACAAAGGGGGAGGGAAGCAGACCTGCCTACTTCTTCACGCCGCCCAGCATGCCTTCGATCTCGGCCTTGCTGGCGTTGATCAGGGTGGCGCCGTCGCGGACGGCCAGGTTGGCGACGGCCACGGCGAAGGTCTTGTCGTCCATCTTGATGGTGGCCATCGCCTTGCCGGTGGCGTCCGGCTTGACCTCGGCGACCGAGCCGATGATGGCGCCGGAGCTGTCCTTGACCGGCTGGCCGGCCGTCACCGGAGCGGTGGCGGTCGCGGCGGTGGGCGCCGAGGTTCCGGTCGGGGCCGTGGTGGAATCCTGAGCGGGGGTCGCCGCGGCCGGGTCCTGAGCCGGGGCGGTCGGAGTCGTGGTCTGGGCCAGGGCCGGGGCGGCGATGGCGAGGGCTACGGCGGCGGCGCCGAGGGTCAGAAATGAACGCATGCGGTTTCCCATTCTGTTACGTCCCCCGACCTTCCGTTACGCTGACGCGACAATGGGGCGTCGGCTGGACGATGATGCGGTCAAAATGGGTCGGCGTTCGAACGCGGTTCGTTCAACGACTCCGATCAGCGCCCGTAGACCGCATCCCGCACCTGGGTCGTGAAGGGCCCGTTCATGCCCTCGAAGGCGGTGTTGGTCATGATCACCACGGTCAGACCGGCCTTGCCGTCCACGAACCAGTTGTGGCCGTAGACCCCGCCCCAGGCGATCGTGCCGGCCGCCTGCGGGGTCTTGGCGACCGCCGGGTCGTCCAGCACCGCCCAGCCATAGCCGAAGCCCCAGCCGGGGCCTTGCGTCGCCGCCTGGGGCCCGACCTGGTCCTTGGTCATCTCGGCGACGGTCGAGGCCTTCAGGATCGGCGCGCCGCCCTTGCGCACGGTCTCCAGCAGGGCCAGCACGTCGCCGGCCGTGCCGACCATGCCCGCGCCGCCGGACGGGAAGGCGGTCTTGTCGGTGGCGCGGCTGGGGGCGAAGCGCACGGCCGTGGCCC